>Ga0302140_10012125_pt1 | contig 10580 bp, 15 predicted proteins | sample I_Bog_E1_1_FD_202095 | JGI IMG/M metagenome (GOLD analysis project Ga0302140, IMG submission 202095) | Peat permafrost microbial communities from Stordalen Mire near Abisko, Sweden - I_Bog_E1_1 | ecosystem: Environmental > Terrestrial > Soil > Wetlands > Peat | place: Sweden: Abisko, Stordalen...
CCTGGGTTTGCCGGTTCGAGCGCGCGATGACACCCCAGTGCGGACTCGAACTCGTCAGGAATCGGCGGTCATCTTGTTCTGCGAAGCCACATCTACGCGCGTACCACTACGCGAAGTAACGGCAGCATTTCCGTGGGGAAGCCCATCCGCGATGCCAAAGCCTGCACAGTCTCCCGAATGTAGGGCCATGCCGCAATCGCTGGATAGCTCTTTGAAAAGGCACTGAGTTCGGCCTTCGACGCAGGCTTGGCCAGATCGAAAAACCGGTAGCGAACCAGAAATGTCGTTTGAATATGAAAGGTCAGTTCGTCTTCGCAGGCGACTCGCAGCGTTACCGCGAAATCTATATCGGAGCCGTTCACGTGGGACACTTCGGAATCAAGGTCTGCGGTGAGGGGAACCGGGTCGACCGCCGCATTGGGTGGACCCGCGCCTTTCGCTTCGCACTCGTATAGTGCGATGTCCTTCAAGTGCAGCCTTGCCTGAAGGGCCTCGGCCTGCTTTGCTTCGCGCTCCCTTAATTGTATTGTGAAATTCATGGCATTACGCCGCCCTGAGCTGTGCGCCCGGCACGGGCTGATCCTTTGCGTACCGGCCCCAACACCAGCCTCTGCCCGGCTGCAAGCGCTGTTCAGTGAGCAAGTGGGCGGAAGCACGAGGTATCGGCGCAAAGGTGACGATCAAACGCGATCCGGTCGCTTTCGCGAGCCGATCCAGCGTGCGCATTGACGGGCGCGCTCGCCCGCCTTCCAGTCGGGCGACTACGGGCTGTGTCGTCCCCATCTTCCGGGCCAGTGCTTCCTGTGTAAGACCTGCGCGGCTCCTGAGATCCATCGCAGCCGAAGCCAGGACGAACTCTTCCTCAAGCGCCACGTATGCCTTCCGGTACTTCGGCTCTTTGACCCACTTCTTATGCAGGTCAGATATGCGTGCCATTTGTTACACCTCCATCATCGAATCGACTTCGCGCGGGACAAGGCCAAGCCGATCTCGCTCCGCGGCGTTTTCTGCGTTTTCTTCCCGAATACCCGCACGATCACCACGCGCCAACCCGACGCTGTCACGTATAGCGCGCGCGAAATTCCGCTGCGGCCTTTCAGCCGTATCTCCCACAGACGACCTTCCAAATGCTTAACATGCGGATCTCCCACACGTTCCAGGCCTTTTTCCTCGATGAGCTTCGCGATACGCGCGAGCCTTGCCCGCATGTCTTCGGGCAGAGCCTCGACCTCCGTGTCGACTGTTTCATCCAGGGTCTCGACAGCCCAGCCCATATCTTAACTATACCAAAAAAGGTATCACCGAAAGATGCCCACAAAGCCAGATGGCGAGCAAGGCCAACTGTCGTATGTAATCACCGGTGGCCTTATAATTATGGTCGGCCTTAAGAACAAGCGTTAGCCGGAGGACGAAGTGGTGACGAACGACCAAACGAAGAGCTTTGGCGAGACCGCCAAATCGCTGGCACGTAATCCGCTCGGCATCATCGCCCTATTCATAGTTATGGTCTACGGGTTCGCCTCGCTTGTCACCGCGTTTGCGGGATCGTTCACCGCAGCGGAGCGGCTCCCTCTTATCTACTTCCTGATCTGTTTCCCTGTCCTCGTGCTCTGCGTATTCGCGTGGCTCGTCAGCAAACACAGTGGCAAGCTTTTCGCCCCGAGCGATTTTCGGAACGAGGACAATTACGTCAAGATGCAGATGTCTGTCGTCGCCTCGCTCACCGCCGCAACTGCCAAGAGCGACACTCCGGCATCGGAGGCGGAGCTACACAGAATTGTCGAGGTGGTTCGAGCTGCCAGTCTGGCAACCGCCAGCGGCGACGGGTGGAGAAACCACATTCTCTGGGTGGATGATCGCCCAGCAAACAATGAGTATGAACGACAAGCCTTCGAAGGCGTGGGCCTCCGCTTTACCTTGGCGCTGTCCACCGCCGAAGCGTTCGAACGGCTGTCACAGAACAAGTACGCAGCGATCATATCGGACATGGGGCGCCGTGAGGGACCGAGAGAAGGGTACGTGCTGCTCGACCGTTTGCGGCAGCAAGCGGACCGTACGCCACTGTTCTTCTACGCTTCTTCCAACGCGCCCGAGCATAAGCGCGAGACCCAGGAGCACGGGGGACAGGGTTGCACCAATAACGCGCAAGAACTCTTCGAGATGGTCACCAGAGCTGTCATTGGGAGACAAATGGCATGACGGCGGTCGCTCGTCCATAGACTTAAAGACGAGTTCGAGACCTGTCCAGTCTGGGTACCCAGCCCGGACGAGCATCGGCGCTGGCCCGGATCATTTTGAAAACAATACGCGTCCACGGGTTCGATCACGGTCCCGTTCAGGCGGCAAAAGTTCGAAACGTATCCAGACTGGGGAGCCAAATTTCAATACGTTAAAAACATTGGACCGCAGAGAAGCCGCAAGGGCTAAGCCCTTTGTTTTCAAGTTCGAGTCCTGACTGCGGGCACCGGGCATCATGACTTCACGTCCAATGTTCGTTGATTCCGAGTTGCGACCACTCGGGAGTTGGCGACTTTGCTCTAACACTGCGCCGTTGATGGCGACCTATCGCCTCGGGGAGCGTTTATTGGTGAGCCGATTGAAACGAGAGCCGGATCTCATCGGCACCCTCTTCTCGCGCAGAACAGCCACTATCCGCTGGACCATGGCGGCATCTGCAACCTGAGTGTCAGCCGTTGTGAAGAGCTTGCAGATCCGCACCGCAGTGGCCGCCAGAGGACCTGACTGACCCGGCAAGCTCCCTTCCGGGAACCTGTCTCTGTTGCCGTGAAGGAAGGAAACAGCCCGTCGCAGCGCGGTCTGAAGCGCACGGCCCTCCTCGCTATAGCTGAAGGACCATTCTCCAACGCGATGCGCTATCTCGGGTTGGTTGTGTTCGTCGACGGGTAGACCAGTTGCTGCGAAAACGCGGCAGTCATAGTCACGGCAGGTCTGAGGACGATATTCATAGATCGAACACTCGCCATCTACAAGCATCGGGCATTGGCCTTGATCGCCGTAGCCCATCAAAACATGTCCTCTCGGGAAACCGGGAGCCGGGAAAAGCAGCCCTTTCGGAATCCTTCGGATCGTCTCCACTTCCTCCGGCCCGATGTGTATGAACAGGGACGAGCGACAACACCCTCTGCACGAACCGCAAGGAACATCCGTTCCGTCTTCGCCGGAACGCAAGGCGGCCTCTGTGACGCGGAGCCAGTTAGAAAACTCGCCGGCAGATACGCCTCTCTGTGCGCAAGAATCATCATCTGCCTCTTGGTTCTCAACGCGCAACTGCACGAGTTGTGGACGACGGGACACCACCATATGATACCGGCTGGCGGCAAACTCCATCCTGGGATGGGTACGGCTATCCGCGCCGCTTGCGGTCGAATGACAGCGCATCCGGAGATTACGGGCCCTTGGCGAGTTCGAGACATGTCCAGTCTGGGTGGCCACGCTGGACGAACCTGGCAGTCTCCTCCGATCATTTTGAAAACAATACGCGTCCACGGCTCGATCACAGCGCTATTTGGGCTGCGAAAGTTCGAAACGTATCCAGACTGAGGAGGCATTTATCAATTCTCGAACTTGCCGCTATCTTGTTAATTTCATTAGATTTATCTGAGCGATTTGCGCCGCTATCAGGTCGCTTTGCCTTGGCCCCAATGTGGAATCGAACCCTGTTAACAGGTTGTTCAAATCAGAGAGGTCGGACGACTTGCTCTGAGTTGGCGTCGGTCGTTAGCGGAGTTTCTCCGTGTGCGCCTGCCTGGCTCCGATAGCTTCGGCAATAATCGCGGTCACGAAGCTGTTAATACTCACGCCCTCATTCTCGGCCTGAACAGTCAGTTTTGAGTAAAGCGTTCGCGGCAACCGTTGTCGCCATTGTGCCGCATCAATACCCGGCTTTGGTGCCTTCCGTCCGGACTCCTGGAGCACCGCAACGCAGTCGCGGAGTGCTTCCCTGCCGTTGGCGATCGCTTCCTCTACTGTCTCGCCGTCGGACATGCAGCCGGGGATATCGGGGTACTCTACCAGGTAGCCGCCACCCTCTTCTTTGGATAGTGGGCGGACGGTGAACTGGTATGCGTCAAGGCTTCGATTTACTTTTACTCTCATCCTGCTTCACCTCAAGTGCACTGTCGATCAGCGCCAGAAACTGTCTGATGTAAACCGGCTTAATCGGTCGCTTCGCAGGAACCGATACGATCTCGCGAACTCCCGAAGCGCTGAAAATAACGTGGCTGCCGCCGTGACCTGGTTTTCGCCAGGCGACACCATTTTCCTCTGCTACGGACTGCAGCTCGTCGATGCGCCACCCAGTCTGAGTTCTGCGCATCTTCTGGAGAGTCTTACCGGCTGCAGACACAAAGATATGATACCGCATACGGTACCTCAATAGATGAGTCCGCCAAGGTAATCAAGTCCTGCCTGACAGGCGTAAATTGGCCGCAGAGCTCGTTTTCATGACGCCGGGTCGAGATGCCTCCATCACCGGCACCCGCCCCGCCGTAACCAACAAATCAACGGGTTACAAGCGAACAGTCTACTTGATGCCATGCTTCCCAGCTAGCGGGCTCCGCCAGCTATCTGTGTGCGCACGGCCTGCAGGTAAGCTTCGCGCGCATCCCAACGACCGCGATCGTCCCATGCAGGCCAGGCGCTCATTGAGACGACGATCAGCTTTTCGGCAGGGAAGAACTGAATGTGCTGTCCGAAGATACCAGTGGCGAAGAATGTGCCTCCGGGTCCGATCCACCATTGATAGCCATAGCCGCCGCGCCTGACTGTCTCCGCGATTACGGGGTCCCCGCCAACTTTCGGAAACGGCGTGGCGGTAGTTGCTTGCTTTGTCCACTCCGGTGCCACCACCGACTTTGCGCCGTTCAGAAAAAAGAGAGCAAAGCGCCCGTAGTCGCGCAGGGAGACGCTGAGGCAGCAGCCCCCCATCTCGTTACCGCCGCTGGTCATCCAGTAGGCGTCCCGCTCCATGCCGATTTTGCTCCAGACCTTCTCAGAGAGATACGTAGCAAGAGGCTTCTTCGTGGCGAACAGCGGACGTTCTGGCAGGCGCAGGACGTTTACACCAAGATGTCGCCGTTCTGGTTTGCCGATAAGATCAAGACGCCGATCCTGCTGATTCACGGCGAGGCGGACGATAATACGGGGACGTTCCCGATTCAGTCGGAACGCCTGTATGCGGCGATTCGCGGGAATGGCGGAACGGTCCGGCTGGTGATGCTGCCGAATGAAGCGCATGGCTATCGGGGTAAGGAAACGATGGAGCATGTGCTGTTTGAGGAGATGAACTGGTTCGATAAGTTTTTGAAGTAGGGACACGAGAGGCGCGGTTCGCAAGGGCCGCGCCTTGCGTGGCGTGCACCTTGGGGCGTGCGCGGCCGCCGCATGGTTCCAGGCGACCACTCACGAAGCTGGTTCGAATCCGACGTGGGAGCCAGATAGCTGCCTTCCGGTGGGGCATCGACCGCCGCCACGAGTCTTTCAGGATGCTCTTCGAGCACACTAATGTGGCTCGTACTGAGTTGAGATTCCCCTGAACCCGCAAGGAACCTGGCCGATCACCTTGCTGAAGGCCGGGCGGCACGAAAAAACTCGATGGCCTTTCGCACATGCCGTTCCGCCAGACCGGCGGAGATCCCATGATCCTCACCCGGGTAAACAACGAACTCCACCGGGCTCCCGACTCTCCGCAGCGCCTCATCGAACGCCTTCGCGTCGTCGTATCGGCTGCCGCCGCCGGGGATGCTGTCCTTATCCCCGACAACCAGCAACAACGGAGTCGTGACCTGGTCCACATGGTAAATGGGCGAAATCTGACGGTAGAGGCCGGGAAAATCCTCCGGCGTCCTGCCGCCCAGAAACCCCGGAATCGTCCCGTCTCCCCTCGCCTGATTCGCCCGGTAATAGCCAAGCCAGTCCGCCACGCCTCCATGTGAAACCGCGGCGCGGAATGCGTGCGTCCGCGTGAGAAGTTGATCGATTGCACTGGCGCCATTGCTGGTGCTGTAGAGAAACAGCTGGTCCTGGTCGGCAATTCCACGGTGAACCAATTCGGCGACTCCGGTCATCACGTCGTCCGTCAGTACGTCAACCGGGTCGCGATCCAGCGACGCGCCGACATAAGACTCGCCAAACGCCCATTCCGGAAATGTGTGTGGCGCCCGATGGTCCGGAAAGAAGACCGCAAAACCCGCCTTTACGAACGCGTAGTTGCCCAGTTGGGGGATGTTCAGGAAACGGTTTTGCCAGCTTGAGTAGGGGTCGACGATCAGCGGGAAACGCCCGCTGCCATGAGGCCTGGCGAGAATTCCCTGTAACTCTTCTCCGTGCGAATTCTTCCAGGGAACAACTTCTTGTGTCCACGCCTCGCTCCACCGGGATGTTTGCGGATTCGGGTCGAAAAGCGTGCGAGGCGTTCCGGCATGATCGATCACCCATATCGTCCCGTGGTGAGAGCCATCGCTCTGGACCCACGCGACCACGTCGTTCGCCGCCTGGAGACCACCCAAAACGCGCATGGCGGGACCCTGACTCACCCGCTGGAACCGCCCGGCAAGGCTCAGCCGGCCTATCTGTTGGTCGGCCACGTCCGAAGCGATAACCCACAGCGAGCGGGAATCCCCCGCCCATTGAAAAGCGAGGACCGGCATCCGCGAAACCGGTTGGGGCTTGCCACTTTCACTTCCGTCGCAAAGGCAGTACAGGAGACCGGGACCGTAGGGCCTTTCCGCATCGATGTAGGCTACCCGTTTTCCGTCAGGCGATCTTCGTGGACTCGTGACGCGCGGGGTTCCGTGCACATCGGGCGGCTTCTCCGCCGCTGCGGGCCGATGCGCGGGCGCTCGCTTTGGTTGGGAGTTCGGTACCGTTCGGACCTCCCACCAGTCCTTACCAAACCTGTACCAGAGCAAGGCGCCATCCGAGGACAGCTCAAGCGACGTCGGGGTCAAAAGCTCTCGCAGTTCACTCACCGACTGGGAATAGCAGGCGGCCGGAAGCATGGCCAGGAAGCAAATCAGCGTCGTTGTTTTCATCGTATCCCGGATGCGAGGGTCCGCGACCAATCACGTTACCACGGTGCTTCTGCCGGGGGCGGCTGAGTGACATCAGGCGTACAAGTTTCAATGACGGGGGCGATTTGGCATCCATCCTTCGATTCCAGGCACTTCGCCCGTTTTCGGGATGTCCTGTAGTGGCCGCTTCTGAAGGCACGGTTGAGCCGCGCTGCTTCCAGACCGGCATCGACGGTGGCGCCCCTCTTCAATGGCAACCGCAGAACTAAACCCCAGCCGCGAAACTATGCGCGACGGCTGCGCTTGCGTACGACGCTGAGACCGACCAGCGTCGAGCCGAGGAGAACCATCGTGCCGGGTTCGGGTGTACCGGACGGGACGGAGTATTCGTAGGTGACTTCCGCTTCGGCAGAGTATGTCGTTGTGGCCACCATGGTCAGACCAAGCAAACCTCCGCCGCTAATCGAACTCGCAAACTGCTGGCTGTCGGTCAGACCGTAACTGAACCCGGTCGCTATATAAGACGAACTTGTAAGGCTCAGGGCGCAGCCATCGCCTACCGTTGTGTCGCCAAAATTAGCGCAGTTGGCGTAGCCGATACCGCCTGTAGTACTCGCTGGCACGGTCGGGTCAATATAAGTGTCGCCGCAGATTGTGACGTAGCCGGGAGTGCTGAGCCGGGAGTGCTGAGCGCGGTCAAGGTCTGTTCGTTGGGGTACCACCAGTAAACCCGAAGCCAGCCGGATGCCCGCATTCTTCCGGTCGCCCGAGCCGTTCGTATTTGGCATATTCGTGCCCGGATCGACGATGAGAATATGCGGCAATGCTTGCAACCGCGAAACTGGTGCCGATATTCGTCAAGATAGTGATGTGGCGCCCCCCGGCCCGCGCCCGATGACTCCCGCCTCCTCGCGCCGCTTTTTACCGGCCCTTCCGCGTCACCCATCGGAGTTCGGGGCAGATCGCGCAGCGTCCGGAAGTTACCCTCAGCTCTCTTGGCGAGTTCGAAACTTCTCCAGAATGCTCCCAAAACAACAGCCGCCCATGGGTTCGCGGAGAAACATAGCCCGCTGAGCGGCCACATGCATGCAAGCCCTGATATCATCGTGGAGGAACTGAGTGGAGGACCCCTTTGAAATCATCTAACGATGAGCGGCCTGATGGGTCGGCACGTCCCGGGGGTGGGGCCGTACTACTCATCGCTCTGATCCTTCTGTCTGCTGCGAGCGCTCCAGCGCAATCGGCACCTGGAAGCATTAGCACGATCCCGCAGCCCGGCCTGGGTCACCCGGTTTTTGATGCTTCCGGAAACACTTACTACTTGTCCTCCGGACCGGCAACGGCGGGCGCGGCAGTGCTTGTGTTTCCCGGAATCTTCACGTGTGTCGGAGAGAATGGGACCGGCAGGGTCGGCCCCATGCCCTGTCCCCCTGCGTCGGTGATCAAAGTCGACCCTTCCGGGAATCAGATTTGGGGTACGCTGCTCGGCGGCCCGACGGCGGACACCGGAACCGCACTCGCTGTCGATAGCAAGGGAAACGTGGTGCTTACCGGCTCGACGGGCGGTCAGTTTCCCACCACGCCGGGCGCGGCTATCGGGACCAGCACCAGCGCCACCGTGTTCGCCGCCAGGATCACGGCGGATGGCAGCAGCTTTCTTTATTCCACATATCTGCCCGATTCCCTGGCCGCTTCTTCCGCCATCGCCGTGGATGCGGCGGGCAGCGCGTACATTGGGGGTAAGACATCCGCGGGCCATGCTTTCGTCCTGAAGCTGAGCGCGGACGGCTCTGCCATCGATTACAACGTCACTCTCGCCGGCAGCGGTGCGGACTCCGTCACGGCCATCGCTGTCGATCCGGCGGGCAATGCTCTTGTCGCGGGCCAAACCACTTCGCCGGATTTTCCAGTAACGGCGGGTGCATTCCAGCGGCAGCTGAAAGGAACCCGGAATAACTTCCTGGTCCGGCTGGATCCTTCCGGCAACGTCCTGACCGGCACATACTTCGGCGGGGGCGGATCGGACAGCCCGTCGTCGATCGCGGTCGATGGCGCGGGCAATATCGACCTGGCTGGATACACCAGTTCACTCGATCTCCCCACGACGCAGGGAACCATGCAGGCGTCCGCGATCCTGCCTCCGTGGAATAGTTTCGGGCCCGCCGGTTTCGTGGCGCAGTTCGCCCCGGACGGCATTTCGTTGAAGTGGGCGAGTTACGCGATGAGTTCCGATCTCAGCCCGCCTGGTGCGAACTACGACGTCGGAGTCAGCGCACTTGGGGTGAGCCCGGCGGGCGATATCTACATCGGAGGGCTGACCGGCCCGGGATTTCCAGTCACACCTTCGGCTCCCCTGATTTGCTTCCAGGGCACCGCCAGCCATACCAACGGCTTCCTGGCTCACCTCAACTCAAACGGTGCGCTCCTCGATGCAACCTACGTGGGGAACGGCGCCGTCGGCGATGTCAACTTTATTGGCGGATTATTGCCGCTTCCGAATGGTAGCGCGCTGGTCGCCTGGCACGAGGCCGCCAATATTGTCGGCTCCGGGTCCGGCAGTGACGTCGTCTCCCGGGTCCAGTTTGGCGGCGCAGGCTGGACCCCGACGGCCTGCCTTTCCACCGACGTGCTCAACGCCGCGACGCAATCCGGCAGGGGCGGGATCGCGCCAGGGGAGCTGGTTACGCTCACCGGATTTGGAATCGGGCCCGACAGCGGCGTCGTCTGCCAGCCCGATGCACAAGGCAACGTTCCCACGCAACTGGCCGGTGTTCAGGTGCTGTTCGACGGTGTGCAGGTTCCGATACTGTACGCGCAGTCGAAGCAGATCAATGCCATTGCACCCGTTAAGCCCGCCGTGAACGGGACAAGGCAGGTTACGGTGACTTACGACGGTCGGCAGTACGGACCGGTTGTTGCATATGCGACATTCGGCAGTCCTGGGATTTTCCGGCTGCAGATCGGGCAGTCGGCGCAGGCGGTAGCAATAAACCAGGACGGGACGCTCAACGGACCGACGAATCCCGCGGCCCGGGGCTCTGTCGTGGCAGTGTGGGGAACAGGCTACGGGCAGACCGGTCCCCCGTGCCAAAGCGGTGGACTCAACCTTCCTTACGCCGCGCCGCTGAGCCTCGGCATGAGCGCGCTCATCTATAATGCCGATCCGAGCCTAATGGGAGTACAGGTACCCGCATCGGTGACGTATGCGGGCAGTGCGCCAACCCTGGCGTGCGGAGTAGTGCAGATTAATTTTCAGGTACCGGAGAATATCGCTCCAGGATCATACTCTTTCTCTCCATGGATTGCAGGAAACGGTTCGATCGGATCGCCGACCGGCGCCACCATCGCAGTGAAGTGAACCTGAGCTAAGAGACTATCGGTGTGCGCCCTTTGCGGGCCGCTGGCTGGAAAGCTGGAAGGTCGAATCAATCATTGCCGCCGGTAAAGACTCCCCTGGCGAGTCCGGTACGCATCCAGACTCAGACAGCCAAGCCCTTTCGGGTGGCGACCGCCAAACTGGGGACGGCCGCCGTCGCCGCGCTGAGACGC
>Ga0302140_10012126_pt1 | contig 10580 bp, 7 predicted proteins | sample I_Bog_E1_1_FD_202095 | JGI IMG/M metagenome (GOLD analysis project Ga0302140, IMG submission 202095) | Peat permafrost microbial communities from Stordalen Mire near Abisko, Sweden - I_Bog_E1_1 | ecosystem: Environmental > Terrestrial > Soil > Wetlands > Peat | place: Sweden: Abisko, Stordalen...
TCGCTAACCGCTAATCACTAATCTCTAAACCCACCGTTTTCTTTTAACAGTCTCCTCTTACTCTCTCTTTTCTCCAACTTAACAGCCTTCCGACCGTTACGCTGCATGATTTTTCCTTAAAGAACTTGTCGCCTTTACCATCACGGCTCCGGCTTATTTGTTACCGCTTTTAAGGGCGGTCACTTTTTCAATTTTAATACTGAAAATCGCTTCCAGTATCTTCGCATTTCAGCGCCCTTGTTTTGGGACTGCAAAGGTAAGAACCTTTTTTGTTACCGCAAACTTTATTTTTTTTATTTTCCGCAGCTTTATTAACAGGCCGCTTCCTCATTTGCGGGCTGCAAAGGTACGCAGATTTTCGGATTGTGCAAAGGGGCGTTCAGAAATATCGAAAGTGTACGGTTAACACTTTGCAAATGAGGGAGAAAATTTTTGGTTCATGGTTTATAGTTGATGGCTCATAGCAGGAAGGTTTGGTAGCGCTTAATAGCGAAATACAAACTAACCAATTGCACTCTTACTATGAACTATGAACTATCAACTAAAAAAGTTAAAAGATGTTAAACATATATAAACGATCGCGCGTACGTTATACCTTAGCTTTGAAATAAATAATTGACTATTTACAATATTCACGTATCTTTGCAAAATGTTTAAAAAACAACTAAAGCTATTTGCCGGTGTTTCGGCTTTTTTAATTATTACACTGGGCAGTTGTAAAAGTAAATATGAAAAATTGCGCACCAGTAATGATAATGCCAAGAAATATACCGAGGCCGTAAAATACTATAATAAAAAGGACTATACCAAAGCTTTAGGTTTGTTTGACCCCCTGGTAACCCGTTATCGCGGTCAGGAACAGGCTGAAGACCTTTATTATTACTACGCTTATACTAACTATAAACTGCGCGATTATACATCAGCCAGGTATCACTTTAAGAACTTTGCCGATACTTATCCATCAAGCGCCAGGGCAGAAGAATGCCGCTTTATGGCCGCCTATTGCTATTACCTGGATTCGCCGATCTTTTCGCTCGACCAGGAGAACACTAATAAGGCAATCGAATCGCTGCAATTGTTTATCAACTTATACCCAAAAAGCGACCGTGTGCCGGAAGCCAGTAAGCTGATCCAAAATCTCCGCGATAAGCTTGAGCAAAAATCGTACGCTAACTCGAAATTGTATTTCACCATAGGCGATTACCAGGCAGCAGTTATTGCCATTGGAAATACACTGCGCGACTATCCCGACACGAAATATGCAGAAGAACTCGACTACTTAACGATAGAGGCGCAATACCAATATGCAAAGCAAAGCCGCATAGAACGCCAGGAAGACCGCTTTAACCAGGATATAGCTTATGCCCAGCAGTTTATTGATAAATATCCTAACAGTAAATTTTTGAACGATGCAAAAGGTTATATCAAAGATAGCAATACCGGCATATCGCGCACAAAAAACATACTGGCTGAAGCATTGGTGAACCCACGGATTGCGCGTAAAATAGCCAAAAAAGATACCGCAAAATCGCAGCCAAATTCAGAAAAAATGAGTCCGCTACAAAAGATCCCATAAATAAAATTGATATGAGCAACACGAATAATATTATCAAGCCTGCTGTGGCCAACAGCACCGTTACCCGCGACCTGCGCGACTTAGATGAAAAAACCAACAACATTTATGAATCGCTGGTTATTATGTCAAAAAGGGCTAACCAGATTTCGAACAATGTAAAGGAAGAACTGCACCAAAAACTTTCGGAATTTGCATCTTCAAATGACAACCTCGAAGAAGTGTTCGAAAACCGCGAGCAGATCGAGATATCAAAGCATTACGAAAAAATGCCCAAACCTTCGCTGGTAGCTATCCAGGAATTTTTGGAAGATAAAATCTATTACCGCAACCCGGCAAAGGAATAATACCTCTGCCTCCGCCGATGGACGGAGGAGCAAAAGGCTTTTAACAAAAAAAACTCCCGTTAAGGGAGTTTTTTTTGTTAATTTTAAAATTCCAAAAACAGTTCCCCCTTCAGGGGGTCAGGGGGTTTATGCTCGAGGGTAAAAACATCATTTTAGGCGTCTGCGGCAGCATAGCCGCTTATAAATCGGCAATGCTGGTGAGGCTGCTGGTTAAAAGTGGCGCAAATGTACAGGTGGTGATGACACCCGGCGCCACTGATTTTATTACGCCTTTAACACTCGCCACGCTCTCGAAGAACCCGGTAATGGTTGATTATTTCACGCGTGAAAACGGCGAATGGAACAATCACGTGGAACTGGGGCTGTGGGCCGACCTGGTTATATTTGCGCCGGCCAGCGCAAACACCCTGGCCAAAATGGCAGGCGGCCTGTGCGATAATTTATTGATGGGGGTTTACCTTTCGTCAAAATCCGATGTATATTTTGCTCCGGCTATGGACCTGGATATGTGGAAACATGAGGCCACGCAGGAAAACATCGACAAACTTCAATCATTCGGAAATATCCTGATTCCACCCGGCAATGGCGAACTGGCCAGCGGGCTACATGGTGAAGGCCGTATGGCCGAGCCGGAAGAAATTGTTGAATTCATTTCAGCCTCCTTTAAAAAAAAGCTGCCCCTTGCCAATCAAAAAGTACTGGTCACGGCCGGGCCTACTTATGAACCTATTGACCCGGTGCGGTTTATCGGTAACCACTCCTCAGGCAAAATGGGCTTCGCAATAGCCGACAGAGCTGCAAAATTAGGTGCAGACGTGGTGTTGGTGAGCGGCCCCAGCGCCCAGGTAATCAAACAATCGTCAATCAAACGCATCGATGTGACCAGCGCTTCGGAAATGCTGGAAGCTTGCCTTGAGCATTTCGGCGACTCAAGCGCGTGTATTATGAGCGCCGCTGTGGCGGATTACGCGCCGGTTAACATATCGCTTCAAAAAATTAAAAAAAGCGACGCAGGTTTTAAGCTCCAACTAAAAAAAACCGTTGATATTTTAAGCCGTTTAGGGTCGGCAAAAAAGAACGGGCAAATACTGGTTGGTTTTGCGCTGGAGACGAATGACGAAGAGAAAAATGCAATAAATAAGCTACAATCAAAAAACCTGGATTTTATTGTGTTAAATTCGCTCAACGATGAGGGTGCAGGCTTTAAAAAAGACACCAATAAAATCACCATCATTGACAGCAGCCTGCACAAAACGGCCTTCGGCCTTAAAAGTAAGGAAGAAGTTGCCAGGGATATTTGGGACAAGGTAATTGAACTACTCCATTTATGAAAAAGCTTGGTTTTGGCATTTTGTTTTTATTTTTTTGCAGCGTGGCCGCCGCACAGGACCTTAATGCAACGGTGCAGGTTTTGGCGCCAAAAATTCCGTCCGCCAACAAACATATCCTTCAATCGCTCGAGACTTCGATCAAAGACTTTATAAATGGCCGCAAATGGGCCCAGGATAAGATTTTACCTGCCGAACGGATTGAGTGTACTTTTATTTTCAACATTACTGCCTGGGACGGCAACAGCAACTACAGTGCTGAACTACAGGTTCAATCCTTAAGGCCGGTATTTAATTCGTCGTACAATTCTACCTTGATCAACATGCTGGATAAGGATTTTGACTTTGTTTATACCGAAGGACAGATCATGGATTACTCCGATCAGACTTTCCAGAGCAATTTGACCTCGGTACTTGCTTTTTACGCCTATATTATTGTAGGCATGGATTATGATACCTTTTCCAAATTTGGCGGCACACCATACTTTGCAGCTGCGCAAAACGTGGTGACCAATGCACAATCTTCCTCCTACAAAGGCTGGAAAGCTTTTGATAACTCAACCGACCGCTATTGGCTGGCCGAAAACCTGAACAACCAGGTTTACCAGCCTTTGCGTGGCTTTATGTACGATTACCACCGAAACGGTCTCGATCTCATGTCAGACAATGCCAGCAAGGCCCGCAAGGCTATCTCCGATTTGCTGCCTATCCTGTCGCAAGTCGACCGGCAGCGTGTGGGGGCCTTTTTCCCGGTGGTATTTTTTACCGCAAAAAGCGGCGAGTTCATTTCCATTTTCACCAAAGCGGACGCCCCCCAGCGCGTCGCAGCCATGAATATTTTAAACGCAGCCGATCCGGCAAACGGGCTGAAGTACCAGACGTTGCAGAAAGCGAATTGATTTCGGAATTCGGATTTTCGATTTCGGATTTATTTTGATTTCGGGTTTGCAGCGAATCGATTGAATAGCGGCTGAACACCATGTAAACCTGACTTCTATCGCCCCAAATCAGAAATCGAACGTCCGCAATAGCGAAGCGCTCAACGAAGTTAGTCCTAAACCACTCTTCCTGTAACATTAACCTGTTCTCTCGCGTCTTTTCATTAAACATTCCGTAATCGAAAATCCGAAATATTTTAAAATATATTTGCAAATACGAAACTTATCGTACATATTTGTACGAAGAAATTCGTATAACTAAAGAAACATGGAAATTAAAGCAACAGAAAGCGAACTGGAGATACTGCAGGTGATGTGGAAGAAAGGCCAGTGTACCGTTCGCGATGTACACGAAGAGCTGGCTAAAAACAAGGATGCCGGCTATACCACTACTTTAAAATTGATGCAGATAATGCACGAAAAAGGCATGGTTGAACGGGATACCGCTGCCAAAACCCACCTGTACAAAGCGCTGGTCACCCGTGAACAGGCACAGCAAACGGCACTGGATAAAATCATCACAACAGTATTTAAAGGATCGACATCCGAGCTGGTGATCCAGGCGCTGGGGCATCATCGTGCATCGAAGGACGAAATTGAAGCGATAAAGAGTTATTTGGAAAAGTTTGAGAGTAGAGAATAGAGACTGGAGATTAGAGATTAGGAAAAAAATCAATTCGGCCATGAACTATCCCGCACGTGCGGGATCAACTATGAACTAATATGGAAACCACACTATACAACATCAGCCAGGTTTTAGGCATCAGCATCGTCCAATCGCTGTGGCAGGGGATGCTGGTTTACCTGATTTTACGTATCGTATTTGCAGCCGCACCTTCGTTATCATCGGTTAAAAAGTATTATGCGGCCATTTTTGCGATGCTGGCCATTTCCGCGTTGTTTATTTATAGCCTTGTAAACGAGGCCGGATCGCACAACTGGGCGGTTTTAAAACCGGGCCACCTGGATGCAGCATTGCCTGGTTTAAGTTTAAGTGGCAGGGTGGTTCTAACACCCGAATATTACAGCCGTTTTGCAGCCTATATGCCTTATATATGCGCCATATACACCGTCGGCCTGCTGGGCAACCTGTTAAAACTTGGCTGGGAATGGAACAAGATAGTGCTGATAAAAAAATCGGTGATCTGCGCCGAGCAAATGCAGCAGTTTATCAATAAGTTTTCAAAAAAACTGGATATCAGCAGACCTATTCTGCTCAAATTCAGCAGCCGCATCGACGTACCCTGCATGACCGGTTATTTTAAACCGCTTATCCTGTTGCCCGTATCCCTGTCGACGCATCTGTCGGCATGCGAGGTAGAATCTATTTTATTACACGAATTAGCACATATTAAGAGGAATGATTACCTGGCCAACCTGCTGCAGCAAGTGGTTTCGGTAATGCTTTTCTTTAATCCCTTTAACCGGCTAATCAACCGGACCATCAACCAGGAAAGGGAGAACAGCTGCGACGACCTGGTGGTTGAAAAAACCGGCAAACCGCTCATCTACGCACAAGCTTTGCTAAAGCTGGAAGCGGCCAGGGTGCGCGATTTTCAGCTGGCGCTGGCAGTTACCGGTAAAAAGTTTTATTTATTAAAAAGAATTGAAAGGATCATGAAAACACAAAATCAACCAGGCAATATGCGCCATTTATTTATCGCGGCGCTTTTGCTTGCCGGTGGCCTTTGCAGCATTGCCTGGCTTAACCCGGTATACGGTAAAATAATAAGGGATAAAACGCCGGCAAAAATCGCTGTTAACCTATCTGGTCCGGTAGCAAGCGGTGATTCAACTGAATATTTGAAAGTTAGCGATACCATAAAGCACAAAAACAAAATCGCCAAAATTAAAACCGTTTATAGAAAGCATACTGTCGTTAAAAAAGGCGATACCATAACCGAATTCCGCGGCGGCAAAGACGATTCGCTGGCCGGCTTTTATAATACCCGGGAATGGAGAACCCAGATGGAGGCCATCCGCAAACATGGCGAAGAAATGCGCAAAAAGTTCGACAGTCCGGAGTGGAGGGCCCAAATGGAAGCCATGCGCAAACAAGGTGAAGAGATGCGCAAAAAATTTGACAGCCCGGAATGGAAGGAACAAATGGCGAACATACAGAAGCAGGGCGAAGAAATGCGCAAAAAATTCGACAGCCCTGAATGGAAAGAGCAAATGGAAAACATCCGCAAGCAAGGCGAAGAAATGCGTAAGAAATTTGATAGCCCTGAATGGAAGGAACAAATGGCGAACATACAGAAGCAGGGCGAAGAAATGCGCAAAAAATTTGAGAGCCCTGAATGGAAGGCTCAAATGGAGAATATGAAAAAACAGGGGGAAGAAATGCGCAAAAAGTTTGAAAGCCCTGAATGGAAGGCTCAAATGAAGGACATCCAAAAACAAGGTGAGGAAATGCGCAAAAAATTTGACAGCCCCGAATGGAAAGCCCAAATGGAACAATTGAAAAAACAAGGTGAAGAGATGCGCAAGAAATTTGACAGCCCCGAATGGAAAGCCCAAATGGAACAATTGAAAAAACAAGGCGAAGAATTGAGAAAACAATTTGACGGTAAGGCCTGGAAGGGCCAAAAATGGATATTAAAAGACTCAACCGGTGGAATAGATATATATAAGCCGGCTAAGAAGGATACGTTGGACAAGCAGTGATTAGAGGCTAGTTAATCAGTGATTAAGGGGCAAAAACAGATTTTGCTATGAACCATGAACTATTAACCATGAACTAAAAATGGCAAGCACACTCTATAACATCAGCCAGGTATTGGGCATCACCATCGTCCACTCGTTGTGGCAGGCATTGTTTATTTATTTTCTGCTAAAGATTGTGCTGACCTTCAGCAACAAGCTGTCATCAGCTGTAAAATATCACCTGGCGCTAACCAGCCTGCTGGCCATAACCGGATGGTTTGTTTATACTTTGATTACCGAAATAGGAATTTACAACTGGCTGGCCGCAAAACCGGTAAAGCTGGCTGACTTACCTGCAATGCTTAACCTGCCAACCGGTATCCGCCAGTTTAACGACCAAAGCATCCGTTATTATTATGATATCGAAGGGTATCTGCCTTATGTAGCAACAGTATATATAATCGGCCTGGCGTTTAATTCGGTAAAGTTGTTAATGGCCCGAAAGAAAGTGAATACGATTAAAGCGACAATGAGCATCGACATCGCTTTGCAATACCACGTGAACAGGCTGATCAGTGTACTTAATATCGCCCAACACGTAAAAATAGGCCTGAGCAAATTGGTGGATGTGCCCTGCATGGTGGGTTATTTGAAACCCGTTATCCTGCTGCCCTTTACGGTGACCAACTATCTTTCAGCCGAAGAGATCGAAGCTATTTTGCTGCATGAGTTGGCACACATAAAACGCAATGATTACCTGGTAAACATGATCCAGCAGATCATCTCAATCCTGCTGTTTTTTAACCCCTGCACATTGTTAATAACCCGGATAATAAACGAAGAACGTGAAAACTGCTGCGACGACCTGGTTGTAAGGGCCACCGCAGACCCTATCATCTATGCAAAGGCACTACTAAAGCTGGAGCAAAACCGCCAAAACGACTGGAAGCTAGCGCTGGCCGCCACGGGCAAAAAGTACCATTTACTAAATAGAATTGAACGAATCATGAAAACAAAAAAACAAGTACCAAGCCTGCGCCCGGCATTGCTGGCCACGCTTATATTAACTGCAGGCATAGGCTGCATAGCCTTGCTGAAACCCGAAGTTGCCGAGGGGAAGATATCGGTAAAAAACCTTAGCCCTGTCATCAGCGCTATAATTGCCGATACTGCGCATAAAGCAAAACCGGCGCAAACTGCCAAAAAAGCACATCACATTACACCACACAAATCGCCGTCAACCACTACCGAAGCGGAGAATGACAAAAAAATGGAAGATTTGAACGCCAGGATACAAAAATATTCGGACGTTGTAAACAGTTACTTCAACGCTCCTGAATTTAAAAAAATGCAGGAAGATATTCAAAAGCTGAGCCAGGGCATGCAGGACTATTATGAGCGGCCCGAGGTTAAAAAGCAACAGGAAGAATTGGAGAAAATGGGCCAGGACTTTTCGAAAAACTGGGGCGAAAATGACCAGCAGCGCGAGCAGACCGAAAAAATAAGCAAACTGGGCCTGGAGGTCGGCGCTTATTTCCAGACGCCGGAGTTTAAAAAAATGAATGAAGCGCTGCGGAAAAAATATGGTATAAAAGACGAAGAACTGTATGGCAATGATCGTTATGAAAACGACGAAACATACAAAAAATACCAGGCCGAACTGGAGAGCAAGCTGCCGCCGGAAATAAAGTCCAAAACCGAAAAGCTAAGACAACTGGGCGATGAGATTGGTGCACGCTATAAAAGCCCTGAATACCTGGAACAAAGCAAACGTATGCAGGAGTTGGGCGACAGCCTGACCAAAGCCTATCAAAGCCCTGATATTGCCGAAAAACAAAAGGAAATTGAAAAACTAAGCGCAAAAATAGCCGCTTATCAAAACTCGCCTGAAATTAAAAAAGCGCAACTGGAATTGAATGAGGCGGCCAGAAAACTAAGTGAATATGTGACCAGCACGGCCTTCCAGGGCTATACAAAGATGTTGAAGAACATGAACTTTAACTTCAACTATAACGGCGATTACGAAAAACCAGAGAAACCGGAAAAACCTGAAAAAGCCGAAAAGCCTGAAGCTCCTGAGAAGCCCGAGGCGCCGGAGAAACCGGATGGGGATAATTAATGGTGAGTTGATTGAGTTAGATTGGGTTGATTGGGTTGATTGGGTTGATTAAGTTAAAACCATTTACCTAATCAACTTAATCCAACTTAATCAACTAAATTAAACTTAATCAACTAATTTAGTATCCTCCAAACAGAGGGTACTTTTTTTATGCTTCAAAAGCTCAGTATTAGTAATTATGCGTTGATTGATAGCCTGGAGATCAGTTTTGGCAGCGGGTTAAATATCCTTACCGGCGAAACCGGGGCCGGTAAATCGATCATATTGGGTGCGCTTTCGCTAATCCTTGGCCAGCGAGCCGAGAGCCGCTATTTTTTTAACCAGCAAAAGAAATGTGTGATCGAGGGGACTTTCAGCGTTGGTGATTTTCATCTGAAACAGTTTTTTGAAGATAACGACCTGGATTATGAAGCGGAAACAGTTTTGCGCCGGGAAATATCAATCGACGGGAAATCAAGGGCTTTTGTGAATGACACGCCGGTCAACCTGAATTTGATGAAGGAACTGGGTGAAAAACTGATCGACATCCACTCGCAACATGCTACGCTGGAGATAAACGATCCGGAATTTCAGTTACTGGTGGTAGATGCGGTGGCCGGACATGGAGAGTTGTTAAATGATTATAGAACCAAATTCAAGTCCTATAAAAAAGAAACCACAAAGCTGGATCGATTAATACAGGACCGCGACAAAGCCAAAGCCGACCTGGACTACTACCAGTTCCAATTTGATGAACTGGAGAAAGCAGGCCTGTCAGCGAATGAACAGGAAACATTGGAGCAAGAGCTTTATACTTTGAGCAATGCCGAAGAAATAAAACGCAACCTGCTGGGTGCACTGTACCTGATGCACGAAGGTGAAACTTCGGCCATTATCCAATTACGGGAAGCCTGTCACCAGCTTTCCACGCTTGAGCGTTATAACCCGCAGATCGCTGAATTGTATCAACGACTGAACAGTACTTTGATAGAGCTAAAAGATATAGCGGCCGAGATTGAAACCATTGAGCGGCAAACCCACACCAATGAAGCGCGGGCTGCGGAAGTGAATAACCGTTTAAGCACCTTATATAACCTGCAAAAAAAACACCGGGTAAATAGTACTGATGAGTTACTGCAACTACAGGACGAACTATCGGAAAAAATACAGCAAGCAGTTTTTGGAGACGAGGCGATTGAAAAGCTGAAAAAACAGCTGGGCAGTGATAAAAAGGAACTGGAACAGCTTGCAGGTAAACTTTCTCTAGACCGTAAAATGGTGATTCCCAAAATACAAAGCCTTGTTTTAACGAGTTTAGCCGAAATGGGTATGGAATCGGCTGGTTTTAAGATCGAACTGAAGTCAGAAAATGAAAACACGCTTACCACCAATGGGTTTGATAGTGTGAAATTCCTTTTTTCAGCCAATAAAGGTCATTCGCTCGGCGAAATGAGCAAAGTAGCCTCGGGCGGCGAACTTTCCCGACTCATGTTGGCCATCAAATCCCTTATCGCCCAAAACACCGCCTTGCCAACCATCATTTTTGACGAAATTGATGCCGGCGTCTCGGGTGAGGTGGCCAACAAGGTTGGGCAGGTAATGGAAAAACTTTCGGCCAATTTACAGGTCATCACCATTACGCATTTGCCG
>Ga0302140_10012129_pt1 | contig 10579 bp, 6 predicted proteins | sample I_Bog_E1_1_FD_202095 | JGI IMG/M metagenome (GOLD analysis project Ga0302140, IMG submission 202095) | Peat permafrost microbial communities from Stordalen Mire near Abisko, Sweden - I_Bog_E1_1 | ecosystem: Environmental > Terrestrial > Soil > Wetlands > Peat | place: Sweden: Abisko, Stordalen...
AATCTTTACACCTGGAAGCGAATTTGTAACGAACGACCGCCATGGCACGAGAGTTCGAAGCAAAGAATGAGAACTCCGAACCGACCCTCCTCCAGAAACTCGGCTTGGACAAGAAAAGGGTGGATGAGTTGATTGAGTGGTCCGCAGCGAGAAATGCTCGCCTGGCAGCGCGCTGAAAACGCAAGGAGGCATGTAATCCCGTCCGCTATAGGAGCAGATCCTGACCAAGATGACAGAGGATCTAAGCTGTAGAGGCAGAAGAAAGCAAATTCGCGGAAAAACAGACTAAGGAATCCGAAGGCCTGAAAAGATGGGTGAGAATTCTTAACAAGATACTATTATCCGATATCTACTTAGACGGAGCCGCTTGGCACTCTGAGCTTCAATATCAATACCCAAACATAAAAACGAATCCCAGAGAATTCAGACTGTTGACAAGTGAATTGTGATGCATTATGTGAAGTTGGGAAGAACATAGTGGGCCCATTCCGCATTGGTCCTAGCGTTAAGAAGCTCCCGAGTCCAAGCGACGTCATGGGTCGATCAGATTTCACCATATTGGAGCTTCTCTATCAAAGTAATCTTGATCAATTGAGTTCTTCAATTCATCGCAGTACTAGAAATCTCAACATGTTCGCAAGACAAGCTTTGAGAGCGGCTCAGCCGTTGAAAATAGTAGGTTTCCTCTACATTTGGAGCTCCTTTGGTGGCGCCATATCCGGTCCCAAGCTCCCTTTCAACCCCTTCCGACGTCAAACTGAAGCTGACACTGTCAATAGCAAACCCGCAGATATGCTACCGAACCCTCAAGTGGAGGCTCGAATACATTGCTCTACGCTGGTGCTGCAGCGGTCCTAGCTGGCGGAGGGTACTACTACTACAGCCAAGGAGACAATGCTGCAAAGGTGAAGGGTGCAGCAAAAGATGCAGAAGCTAAGGCAAAGGATGCAGTTGCAGCTGGAAAATCAAAGTTGGAAGGGACCTCTGCCAAGTCAGCTTTCACTGGCGGTGATCAAGGCTTCATCAGCTTAAAGCTCGAGAGCGTCGAAGATGTCAACCACAACACGAAGAAGTTCCGCTTTGCTTTGCCAGAGAAAGACCAAGTCAGCGGTCTGGTTATTGCATCTGCCATCCTTACAAAGTTCAAGGGGCCTGAGATGGACAAGCCAGCGATTCGGCCATACACACCTGTCAGTGATGAAGGTAAGATACTTTCAATACCACATCCGGACCTTGGCTGACAAATTCAAAGACGAGAAGGGATTCTTGGATCTCCTTGTGAAGAAATACCCCAATGGACCTATGTCCACCCATCTTCACGAGATGCAACCTGGTGAGAATCTCGACTTCAAGGGCCCAATCCCAAAATATCCATGGACGCCAAACAAGCACAATCATATTGCGCTTATTTGCGGAGGCACGGGAATCACTCCAATGTACCAGGTAGCTCGCGCAATTTTCAGCAACCCAGATGACAAGACCAAGGTCACGCTTGTATTCGCCAATATTACAGAGGAAGACATTCTACTTAGGAAGGAATTCGACAACCTCGAAAACACTTATCCTCAACGCTTCCGTGCCTTTTACGTTCTGGACAAGCCAGCAAAGGGATGGACGGGTGGAAAGGGGTTCATCGGCAAAGAGCTATTGAAGACCGTTTTGCCTGAGCCGAAGGAGGAGAACATCAAAGTCTTTGTCTGTGGACCCCCTGGAATGTACAAGGCCATCTCTGGGGTCAAGAAGTCTCCTTCGGACCAAGGAGAGCTGGATGGAAGCGTGCTTGAGCAATTGGGATATTCAAAGGATCAAGTCTACAAGTTTTAGATCAAGCCTCGGCGTTGAAGAACTGTACCAGTATGATAGATTAGATGAACGAAAAATACGTAGACGCAGAGTCCTGGAAGCCCGCAATAACCACTATTTCCGGCCCCTTATTTATCAGAACCCATGTCGGCCACACGCCCTACACACACCACACACCATTCACGCCCTCCGAAGATCAAGCTTTTTTCGCCCAATTATAAATATTTCAATCTAGTGCCTCTCACCGGGGAAATCAACAGGGATCTAACGTGCCATTCGCCGCCGTTATTGCCGGGCCTAAGCATCGTTACCCGCGGGTAGTCTGCCGCAACCACTCAAGCCCATGATGTCAACGACAACTATGGAGATAATTACCAAGCGCTATTTTTTATGCACTTCTCCGTGGGTCGGAGCTTGGATTAGTTCTGAGGGGGCGGTAGCTATAAGGTAATTCAATATTCTTCTCATTATTCCTCTTGTTGTCAATTGCTTCATTTTCAAATTTGGAGAGGAAATCATAAGTGGGGGTCCTCAAAATGCAGTCTTACTTGGCATACAAGCGGTTTGGCAAGCATGCACGTGCTCAATATGAGCGAGACAGGAAGCGTGCTGAAGCTATGGAGCGGGGAAATGCTGAGAATGGAGGAAATGGTCAAGACAGAGGGGAAGAAGGACACAGAGACTCCTCAATCGATGCCGAATCTTCTAGCGCCGATGTCTCATCTGGAGATCAAAGTCCAGATTCCCGAGACCCAGAAAAAGCTGAATTGCCTGGGAAATCAGACGAGGATGAAGGGGAAGAAAGGGGAGGGATGGAAAGAAAGAACACCCTCGAGACGGTCAACACGACACAGAGCTTCGGGACGAGGATGGGGTATGCCATGACTGGCATTGAAGTCAGAGAACTCTCGAAAGAGATGACGAAACGACGAACTCGAGCCAGTGGCCGGACGAACACCAACGAGAAGGCTCCTGAGAGAGAAAAGGTCTTCGTCGTAGGATATGAGTCCGAGAAAGATACCTTGAACCCACACAATTGGTCTTTAAGGACGCGCATCTTCGGCACGATTATGATAGCATCGATTGGCTTCATCGTCGGATTCGCCTCTTCTGTGGACTCGGCCGCTCTCACGCAAGCTGCTGAGGAGTTTGGCGTCAGTGAGGTAGCAGAGAGTTTGGCTACCGGCTTATTCTTGGTCGGCTTCGGATTCGGAGCACTCTTCGCTGGACCGATTTCTGAGACAGTGGGCAGGAATCCTGTTTACATCGTCACGCTGGCTGTGTACATGATCTGGATCATGGCTTCTGCACTGGCTCCAAATCTCGGTGCTCAATTGGTCTTCCGCTTCCTAGCTGGATTCTTCGGCAGCACTCCTTTAACGTGCGCTGGGGGCTCGATCTCAGATCTCTGGGATCCGATGGAACGAGTTTATGCCTTTCCTGTTTTCGCGAATGCTGCGTTCCTAGGACCAGTCTTCGGCCCGGTGGTAGGAGGATTCGTTGGGCAATCAAAATTTGTGAGCTGGCGCTGGTGCGAATGGATTACACTCATCATCTCGGGCGCAATCCTTGTTATGGTCATCCTCTTCCAGCCCGAGACCTTCGCCCCTATCCTCTTGGAATGGAAAGCTACACATCTTCGAAAGATCACAGGCGATGACCGGTACGTAGCTGAAGTCGAGATCCGTGCTGAGACTTTCTGGAAACGCTTGTTGCACGCCCTCTACCGACCTTTCATCTTGACAGCGAGAGAACCGATCGTCATCTTATTTGCGCTGTATCTGACAGTTGTATACATCATCCTCTTCACTTTCTTGGACGGATACACCTACATCTTTGGTCGAACTTATGGTTTCAGCAAAGGCATCACCGGGCTTTGCTTCCTGGGCATTGGTGTTGGACTGTGCTTTGCCTCTCTGTGGGTGCCTCTCATCCATCACTGGGCGAAACGAGATCTGGCGATTGCACAAGAGAAATATGGACCCCACGCACACAATCCGCCTGAGAAGCGTCTTGTAAGCAACATACCTCTTTGTTCCCTATCTTGAGCTCCTCTTTCTACTGGCTAGCTCCGAATTTCAGCTCCCGGCTCTCTCCCAGCTCTCGCGATTCTCCAAAAATGTGTTGCTAATTGGTTGTAGTGGTTCGCCATGTTCGGCGCCCCTGCTGTCCCAATCTCGCTGTTCTGGATGGGCTGGACGAATTACGCCAGTGTGAGTTATTGGAATGCGTTGATTGCAAGCGTGCTGTTTGGATATGGCATCTTGTGTATCTTCATCTCCAGTTATCAGTATATTATTGATAGCTATGAGATGTATGCTGCGAGTGCGTTGGCCAGTCTAACCTTGATACGGTATGTTGCTGCAGGTGGGATGGTAGAGGTCGGCATTCCGTGAGTTCTCTGAGTTGTCCTAGAATGGATTGATGCTAATCTGAGTGAAGCTTTTATGAGAATCTTGGTGTCCATTGGACATTGACGATTTTGGGTGTTATTTCAGCGATCATGGTTCCAGTACCTTACACTTTCTATCGGTATGGTCCGAAGATAAGGAGCTGGTCGAAGTATGCGGCGAATTCTGATGAATGAGGGATGAAGGAGGATGTAATGCTGTAGATATTGATTACACAGGAAGTTTGAGAACGTTAGTCTATTCATTAGAAGCGAAGTCTAATACTATTAAAACAACGCAACAGCTTCCTGCCTAGAAAACTCACTGTGATATGTCAGCACAATCTCACACCCACCTTACAATTGTTGGACTTACTTCCGGGTCTGCTATCTTCAAGACAGCCTTGCCAAAGTTTTTCCCTTGAAGCATACCCACGAATCCCCCTGGAGCATTGTCAATACCATCCGTAACGCTCATTTTCGCCTTGAATGTTCCCTCATGCAGCCACTTTGAAATATTCTCAACATGAGCTGTCTTGTACTTAGGCCCCATGTTCTCGTCCCCAACAATGAATCCTCGAATCGTCAGTCTCTTGCTAACAATCTGCATGAGGTTCTTAAGGCCGTGTCTATCCTCCGGCGGCGTGTTGTACTCCGACACCATTCCACAAGCAATAATCCTGCCGAATGTATTCAAATGGTCAATCGCTGCCTCCAGCTGTTCTCCTCCAACGTTCTCGTAGTAGATATCGATTCCGTTTGGCGCCAATCGCTTCAAAGCATCAGTTGGCTTCTCCTTCTTGTAGTTGAAACCTCCATCGAAATTTAAATCCTTCAAAACGTAATCAAGCTTCTCGTCCGAGCCAACTGAGCCAATAACCTTGAGACCATCATGCTTGGCCAATTGACCCACTATTTGACCAACAGCACCCGACGCAGCAGAGATAAAGATCGTCTCTCCCTTCTTCGGCTGGCCAATATCATAGTACGACGAATATGCAGTCAAGCCCGGCATGCCCAACGCTCCTAGGAAGATCTTCAGATCGAGGTTGTATGGATTCTCAATCTTGCGCAGCGAATCTGCAGCCGCTTTGTCCTTCACCGAATATTCTTCGAAGTTGAATAAGCCCACGACGATATCTCCGGCAGTGAATTTTGGGTTCGAGGACTTGATGATCTTAGCAATGACTGCGTTTGCGAGCGGCTCGCCTAGGGTGTATGGAGGAGAGTAGGACTTCTTTGCAGGGTCGCGCATCTTGCCGCGCTGGTACGGGTCGAAGGAGGCATAGAGGTTCTTTGTCGTTACGCCGCCTTCGGGAGGAGACTGCTCGAGGTCGAATTCGCGGGACTCGACGACGAGGTCTTTGCCTGGGATAGGCTCACCATTTGGGATGGATTTGTAGATGACAGCTTTGTTCTGGACCATGGTTGCGGTTGGTCCGTTGATCGAGGGTGATTTCAATATGGTCTTGCTAGAAAAAGGTGAGTGCCTGAGTTGTTAATGGATGAGAGCAAGTTATAGGCATGGGAATCGCGGCAAGGCTGTTGATGACGATGCAGGGTAGAGACGACATGCCATCAACTGCCTCCGTCTCGTTGCCAGATGACCAACAATTGCCTAAACGCCGCCACCTATGTAAGGTAAGTCCGAAGCGGTTTGCGTGCGCAGGTCTGCAACCGCCGATAGAGCGGCTCTATTGGTGTTGTGGATACGGCATCGTTCTCTGTGCAGGAGGTTGGAAGAGCTGTGGTGTAACGATGCCGAGGCTAAAAAATTCATCTGCCGTTTCGTCTCGGGCGGGGCTTGGCTTTGGCCTTTTGAGGAATGACATCCGAGTTCAATCGCCGAGTGGCAAGGTGCTAACAAGGAGAGATCCAGGATTTCTTCAGTGGAGAGAATTGTTGATTGGAGGGGCTTGTGAAAGAGCGGAGAATGAGAAGGGAAAAGTTATAGACTATGACAAGTCGTCACGAGTCAGTTACCGCAAGAACAGGAACGCCCACAAGGAGTTCCCCTTTTGAGAGAGTCGGCTGGTCTTCAATTCTGTATTAATTGCGCAAGTTGCGCCATTAGCCAGCTTCAATTCCAAAGCGTGAGCTTTGTAATTCAGTTTGGTGACAAAAGTTCTTGATGCGGCACATCTCCTCACCAGTTGTTGGAAGTCCAATAAATGCGAGAATAGTGAGAGTATCACTATTTGGAGCACCTCAAGGTCATGGAAGAGGAGAGAAAGAGATGCAACTGGTAGGGTTTGTCCGCACAAATTCCGATTTGGGTTTTGGTTCAGCTGTGCCACATTCCTCTTCATGCGTGTAGCGTTGTTGAGATGGAGACTTGGAAGCGTGATTAATCAATTCTCATATAGCTGTTAGTGAATGAAGCCAAAAAGATTGTAAGTTGGCGAGGACGAGGTAAGATATATGAAGGATATAGAGAATGCATATTTTTTTTCTTCCTTGGCCATTGGTCACGTGGAGAGCTGTGGCTTCTTTTAGACACAAGGGCAAGGCTCCAGTAGTTGACTACCGTCACTCCGTAGTAAGTCGGAAGGAATTGATATCCTGTGGTTCAATGGGGCAACAGGCTTAGTTTCTTTGTTGATCCCAAACTTCAAATTGGGTTATTTCAAGTCGTAGCAACGCCACAACTTTGGATCAAGCTCAGAGCTAATATGCAAGTGCTGCACAGTTTGAGGGAACAAAAATGATGCACGGTTCCGCTATCGTTCTTCAGTCTGACAGTATGAGGCTCTGGATTATGATGCGCGGCTCGCTCCTCTTCTCGAAGATGTGCGTTGACTGATGAAGTTTTGCGCCGTATTCGAACTTCTCTGGTCATCTCTCGATCATACGGCGCCGGATAAGCATGTAGCATTTGTCGCGTTGTATCCCGATGTCTATACACACATTACAGAAGTACATGGCGCCACTGATGAGACGTCACAGTCCCGCGCTTGCATGAACTTTGAAGCAGACGGCGCTGCCCGAGTGATGAATGAAAACACCCATCCCAATCATCTTTGCGGCTGTCCCTTTTGTCTGGTAACCTTTTCTCCATCGGTGATCGAGGAACAAGAGGAGGGACGAAGGAAAAGGCCGTGAATACGAGTAGTGCGTCGAAGATCGCCTGACCGACTGTTGTTGCTGCATGCAACGTGGATCCAGCAGGTTGATTACAACTTCACCGCAGATGTCGGTCACCAACCACAGCTTTATAATTACAGTCTCACCTTACCGCGCTGGCAAGTTCCTGATTAGGACATCTAATTTGTAATAGTTGTCACAAACTCCCAGGAGAGTGCGTCAAGGTCGGGGCATTGCGTTCACAGAGCTGCGTGTAAACTGAAGCGTGCTTGAAGGGAGCAGTACAAGACCCTAAGATCAGCTTTGAAGGCAGCCACATTCATATGTGCTGTTCAAACGGTGGTGGGGTTCCAAAAGAAGCGCATTGTTTCGCATCCACACCTATCTGGGGTTTCTTGCTGCAAGCCGCCAATATTTGTTGCCGTTGGTGCTCGGATACCCTCACTGTTTTCAGCCATATCCGACTACGAGCAGGATGCGGGATGAACTCAGGAAGCGATATCCTTCATGCAACGTACGTGGACTTCCGAAGTTCAAAGGACTGACTGATGAAGAAACGCTCCGTGAAAAAGCAACACTTTGAAGGCTGGCAAACACCACAGTGACTGGGCTGATGGCAAGCATTTACTTAGGAATTGATGGGTCCATACCATACGACAATCTCGTTGGAACATCTTAGAACGGCTTTCTCCAGAATGCTAATACACCCGCAAATCGTTCGGGACGTTCAGACCTTTCAGAGCTTCACGACAGGCTCGCTACCACAACATCGGGATGAATGAGGAGCTGAACTGCTGAAAAGTCGGTTGAAGTACCCTGACTATAACTCCGATCATAAGACTTCTAATTCAAGTATTTGTATCGACCGATGGACCCGAGATTGAACCTCATTCGGTGTACATCAATCAGAAGTCACTGTTGGGTCGGAAGCCTGGCTAATGCAAGACATTCTGACACGCAAATCTGCTTGTAGAAAACAAAACGTCCAAATGAAGATTCCCAAAAGCAGGCGGCCGATCGACCTATCAAGTCACAACTACACATTCTCATTTGCGACCTTCCAACACGTCAGATTGCTTCAATCTCGTGTCTGCTGGAGCTGGTGGGGCTCAACCTCTTGATGACTGATGTCTCGCGGCCGCAATCTCGTTGCACTTCCTTCACAAAATGACATCAAAACATGTATCTGGAAGTCGATGCAACCTGTGGGTAATCAGCTGAGGATACTCTGCCGTGCTTCGATGTCAATTTGAAAAGGTTGAGCTTGGCAGAAGGACGCGCTCTGAAAATCGCGATTGCGAGACGGGTCGGAAGTCCGAAGATTGCTGTTGTAAGCCTCCATCCTCCAGGCGCGTCAACCTCACCTCTCGCCACCGCACACGTGTGACGCTCCCGTGACGTTGATCGGGTTCGACCGATGACTTGCGCACTCAGTCAACGGCAAATCTCGAAGTTTCAGCAAGAAATGATCCAGATGCTGCGATCTTCAAGTCGGTGGCTGTCCCAAGTGCATGGAGGCGTCTTCATGCAAGGTTGATGGAGCTGAAATAAACGAATTGCTGCGCAACTTTTCAGCCAAGATTTCAGCCCTCTTCTTGTCGCGGTCTAGGTGCGGCTAAGTTTCATAGGGCGATGACTTGGGGGCTGCATTATGCTCCCCTTTGGGATGTGACTTGCTTGTGGTTGGCCAGTCCAACTCGTGCTCGCATCACCGGGTTCGCCATCGAGGGGCGTGCTTTGGTATCAAGAGCCGATCGATCTGGTCGAGACAGTTCTCACGTTGTCTTTTGCTTTTTCCCGCAGCTTCCAGAGCTCTGGATCTTTTTTGGGAGAGAAGGGAAATGTTCATTTCATGGGAATCTGGGGACGTTCCAATGGAGACGCGATCCTGTCATTGCGGCGTCCAGATCCGTAACTGTTGATTTCTTCTTAGAGTACACCTCGGTCCCAAACCAGGTGGTCCCGTCTTCAGCTCTTCAACCCCGCCCCAAAAACGGGAACGTGGTCGGCCATCGACCCCTGGAACCTTCTTGTGGCTTGCTGCGGATGGGTTGAATGGGTCGCTTTGGTCAGCCCGGGAGGCTTTTGGCGAGCTCACACCCCTCTCAGCCAGTCCATTGGGTCCCAGGTGCCAAGCCCTTTCAGAAATCCAAGTCCTGCAATGTTAACCACTCCCGGCCAGTCCCCATACACCCTCATGTGTTTTTGCTTGTCGGGTGAGGCTCTGGAGCCTGAACCATGAGCTTTGAACTTCATGCGAGTGAGATATAAATACAACCCCTTTCTCTTGCAGCGATTTTACTTATGTCTCTTCAATTTTCCAAATTCATGCCACTTGATCCTGCCTAGAGGGCAATGTATTAGCTCCTATAACTTTCCTTTGCCCTTCTTTCTGTCTCACTTATCGATCTTCATTGACGTAATTCGATCGGCAGAGACACCTTTCTGAAGTGTGTCATCCACCTGCGTTCCAGCGAAAGCGCCATTCAGCCTGCACCTTTACTGTCTCACTCCGAGCTCCCCTCCCTTCCGCCATAAGTAGAAGGCCACGGAAACGGATCCCTCACCAACAGCCATCTCCATCCTCTCACTTCACAATGAAGTTTATTTCTATCTTCTCAAATGAGAACGAAGCCAAACCAGCTCGCAAGCACCACCGCAAAACCTCTTCTATCTCCACTCTCTCCTCTCTCTCCTCTCGGATATCAGGCATCTTCAAAGGTCCGCCAGAACGCCAGACGAAGTCATCAGCAAGCACCGAGCAACCTTCAGACTACAAACATACCCCAACCCATGCATCATCATCATTCATGCAAACAACAACTACCACAGCCATGGTCGAGCGCGATCCTGCACTCATGTTCGAAGAGCCGTTAAGGAATGACCCTCGATTTGATGACGATGCGACGCTGTACCGCGCAAGGTGAAAGCGCGTGGTTGAAGGGCAAGTGGGGTTCAAATGGGACGGTGGCGGCGGAGACTCAACAAAAGTACACGAAAATCTCACACAACTCAAAGGATAGCATTGGGCGGAGGAACAAGGCGACTGGCAACTGGGTGTGTCATGATTATGAGATATGATATTGGAGGCGTTTGATACCCCGACATTCTCGTCGAACTAGGAGACACATTCGTTTGGTCGGCGTTTTTAGGACCTGGAGGATTTACATTCGAAGATAACATATTTACCTTTCGGCAACACATTGTACATTCAAATGGGGTTACTTTGGGAGGAGTTTGGTCTGGGAACAGAAGGCTTGACTGCCATGAGATGCCTCATACTAGAAGGCTTTACATTCAGAA
>Ga0302140_10012138_pt1 | contig 10574 bp, 14 predicted proteins | sample I_Bog_E1_1_FD_202095 | JGI IMG/M metagenome (GOLD analysis project Ga0302140, IMG submission 202095) | Peat permafrost microbial communities from Stordalen Mire near Abisko, Sweden - I_Bog_E1_1 | ecosystem: Environmental > Terrestrial > Soil > Wetlands > Peat | place: Sweden: Abisko, Stordalen...
TAAAATCTGTTTATTTCTTATTTTTTGAACGCCAAATCAATAGATTAATGGATCTCATCAACATAAGAAGCCCTTTTAATTTCCAAAAAACAAATTTACTTTCCCCTCTTCCTCTCTTCAAATTAATCCTTCGGTTTCAATATAAAAGATAGCTGTTATAAAATTAGATCTCCCCATCGATCTCAAATTACATCTAAATTTTTTAAATTTCAAATAAAGCCAAATTCCTAATTCTTTGAAACTCTTTACGTATCTTGCGTATCAAACCGTCCCTCTTTGTTATATAACCCGAGAACTTAGCAAAAAATCTAGAAATTTAAAAAAAAACAAAAATTCAAAAAGCCAATCCATCCCTCCCGATGACTGACAACACCCGTGACACTTTGACTAATTCCCAAGGCTCTCCCGTTGATGACAACCAAAACTCCCTCATAGGAGGTGAATACGGCCCAGTACTCCTTCAAGACTTCAACTTGATCGACAAATTGGCTCATTTCGACCGTGAAAGAATCCCAGAAAGGGTCGTTCATGCCAAGGGTGCCGGAGCACATGGTTATTTCGAAGTGACCAATGATGTCTCCAAGTACTTCTAATAAATTGTCCTATTAGGTAACATATTTTTATAGATACTGCAAGGCCAAATTGTTTGATACCATCGGTAAAAGAACCCCAGTATTCCTGAGATTCTCCACCGTGGGAGGTGAAAAGGGATCCGCAGACACTGAGAGAGATCCACGAGGATTCGCCTGCAAATTCTACACCGAAGAAGGCAATTGGGACATGACTGGTAACAACACTCCAGTTTTCTTCATCAGAGACCCACAAAAATTCCCTGATTTCATCCACACCCAAAAAAGAAACCCTCAAACCAATTTGAAATGCGCCAACATGTTCTGGGACTTTCTTTCCCTGACCCCAGAATCTATTCATCAAGTGAGCATCCTTTTCTCTGATAGAGGCACTCCTGATGGTTATAGACACATGAATGGATATGGTTCCCATACATTCAAATGGGTCAACAAGTCTGGAGAAGCTTTCTATGTCAAATGGCATTTCAAGACTGATTCCGGTGTCAAGAACCTGACTGGTGCTGAAGCTGATAAAATCAGAGGAGAAGACCCTGATTATGCCACCAGAGATCTCTTCAACCATATTGCCAAGGGAGGCTCCGCCACTTGGTCCATGCAAGTGCAAGTGATGCCAGAAGCTGATGCTGCCAATTACAAATGGAACATCTTTGATGTGACCAAAGTCTGGCCACATTCGGATTACCCTGTGATTCCAGTCGGGAAGTTGGTTTTGAACAGAAACCCACAAAACTATTTTGGTGAAACCGAACAAGCTGCCTTCTCTCCAGGCCATATGGTCCCTGGCATTGAGCCAACCAATGACAGAATGCTCCAAGGCAGACTTTTCTCTTACCCTGATACCCATAGACATAGATTGGGAGCCAACTATGAACAAATCCCAATCAATTGTCCATTCAGAGCTAGAGTCTCCAACAACCAAAGAGATGGACCCATGTGCGTTGTAAACAAGGGATCTGGACCAAACTATGAACCAAACAGTTTCTCTGGACCTGTTGAAAACAAAAGTTTCGCCTTGAGCTCATTCAGAGTCAGTGGATTGGTCCAGAGATATAGACCTGCCCATCCTAATTGTGATTTCGCTCAACCTGGAGCCTTGTTCAGAAAGGTCATGAGCCCTCAAGATAGAACCAACTTGATCAACAATATTGTTGGACATTTGAAAGGAGCCAATAGAGATGTAAAGATTTTAGAAGGAGGTTGTTTATAATTTGTTTTTTTGAATAGATCCAAGAAAGACAAGTCAAGATCTTCACTAAGACTGACGCTGAATATGGAACCAGAGTCGCCCAAGGATTGGGTTTCCCTTCTGTGCCATCCAGATTGTAAAGGGAGAATCACTTTGATAAGGAAAATAATTATTCCTTTTAAGAAAAATTGAAAAAAACTTAAGCCAAACAATTTCGATTTAAAAGCAAAAACAAAAACAAAAAAAATCCAAAAATTAAAAATGTTTTTCTCTCTCATAACATTTCGCTGAAATCCAAAAAAAATCTCTTGATTTATATTAAAACATAAATAATTAAATGTCTCTTCTGAAATTTAAAATCCTCTATTATTCCTGCAAATTCCCCATCTCATTGAATCTCCCTTCCACATATTCCCTCCAACTTTCTTTGCCCAACCTCATTCTTTTGACCTCATTATACATTTCCTCAGCTTTCCAATTCCTCCCAGGATGGTTTCGATCCAGATTCAATTTCGTCTCCACCACAATTTGAAAGAATTCCTTTTTTCCACCATCATCCTCTTTAATCATTGAAACATTATTATTATTGAGTCCTGCATTCCTTAGAAACATATTTCCTGACATGGCTGATTCTCTCATCATTGATGAGTTATGTGCCTTATGGGACTCTCTGAAGATCTGGCTCTTCATTTCGGTTTTGAGGTTTTGATTTAAAATGGATTTTTCTCTGAAGTTTTTGGCATCTTCCCATGTCATAGTTGGGTCAATGCATGGAATTTTGAGTTTCGCTAGTGGTTTGATCCTATAAGTGATAGAAAGGATGAATTGAGCTAAGGGAGTATGATTTTCGCTGAGCGATTTGTTAAAAGCATTGATATCCTTAATATTACTCACTAAACTCACTAAGTTTTGGTCATTTTGGATGATTTGAGTAAGACATTCGATGATCATAAGAGTATAATTGAAGTAGAAATGTTCCGAATCTTCATGTTCATTGATATATTCCTTAATGTTTTTCAATTTCTTCTTTAAAAGATACGCGATTTGTTTCAATTGCTTATTGAGAGTCGCAAGATCATCAGTGCCTGGGGTCTTGGCTATAGCCTTGAAACATTCAAAGGAATGTTGATCCACAATGTTGAGATCCACCATTTCACCACAATTCATACAAATTACCTCACAAATATTATCGAGAAAGTCCATTATTTTGTCTTCTTTTGGTAGAGATTTCCCATATTTGTGATTGAGATAGTCCTGTTCCTTCACTTTTGAGGGTAACGAATTATCAGAAGAGTCCTTTTTGTATTGAGGTTTTTTATAGTTCTGATTGAAATGGTTCGCGGAATGAAGAGAGAGATCCTTTTCTGAAAAATTCTTAGTGAGATCCTCTTCATAAATGCTTTTTGAGGGCTTCCTCCTGCCTTTTTGGTTCTTTTTGGGCATTTCTTCTTCCGAATCTGAATATTCTACTTTTTTTTTGCTTTTCTTCACCTTTTTCTTATCATCATATACTTTATTTTCCTGTTCTTCGCCTTCCATATCATCCTCAATAACACTGAGATCCATTTTTCTTCCTTTATTCTTATTTTTCTTTTTATTATGTGCAGAAACGCTTCTTGATTTGCTGTCGGCCTGCGAACTTGATTTATTATCTATAACAAGCCGAGTATCCAATGAATTTAAATAGGCCCGGATGTCATTATTATCAATATAAGTCCCTTTGGCATCAGGTCTATCTGGAACCTTGAATTTATTGTAATTCGAAGAACCATTGGACATCGTCGACTTCATATATTTACTCGATAAAGAGGCTCCATAGTCGAAATGGGTCGTCGGCTTTAAAATATTGTTATTATAGCCATAACCACTTGTTTGAGTCAATAGATTTTTATCGAAATCTGAAGTTTTATAGGTTGGCTTAGGTTTCTCAGGCTCTGTTTGCAACTGAGCCTTATCTGCTTGGAACATGTTCATCACATTGAAGTTTTTCTTGATATTCAATTGCTTCAGAAAGGAGTTCTCCACCATTGATTCATTAGTTGCCTCATTGCCGAATACTTTGAATTCACCCACTCTTGACAATTTATTCATGTTTTGGTTCTCTTTCAATTCCTTCGGGATGACATTTTCCTTCAGGAAATTGGATTCCCCTAAATAATGACTATTGGACATGTCCAGATTATTAAAATTATCTTTGAAATTTAAATCGTAAGCTTGTTTGGAAGGCTTTTTTAAGGCTGGATCCTCATAATAATCATTGAAGGAACCCAATGGCTTACTAGTCTGGAGATGGTTAGGCTTGGCTAGCGTCTCTTTATATTTGAAATAATCGTCAACGGTTTCTATCTTATTCAGATAGGCTTTGAGGTCAGTCATCGATTCAATGAAAAAAATTTTTCGCCTTTTGATTTAGTTCTAACGTAAAAATGTGTTTTTTTTAATGAAATGAAAAGTTTGGAAATCAAAATTTTAACGATTATTTGAATTTTTCAATGAAATTTAGTTTCTTTTAGCTTTTTTTTTTGTTCTTTTAAAAATCTATTGGAAAGTATCCTCTTTGCTGTGAAATTTAATTTCTTTATGAAAAAAAAATAGCGAATTTAAAAACTGGAATTTTGATTTCTATGCATTTTTAAATTTCCATGCGATTTGAAATCAAATAAAGTTCGACTAAACCCAAAACAAATAAAATAAAAGTTTTCAAAAAAAAAAAGAAAACCTTAAATTTTATCTTTCATCTGGATTCTATGGACCCCAAACCCGATTATCACGAACCATCTAAACTCTCTCTTTCCGATGCTGTTCAAAAGCTTAAACTCTATAACCCTCTGCAATATTTCACCGAAGGTGCGCTCATCGATGCCATGGACAATAACAGCAGTTGGCGTGTGGCCCGCATCAACCAAATAAAAAATGAGATAGCTGCTTTGACATTTGATGGCTGGAGCAGCAAATGGGATGAGGTATGCTTAATAATTTCTCGTTGGAGCTCTTATAATTTTTAAAAATCTCATATTTATAGACCCATAAATTGAATTCCGGTCGTTTGATGCCCTTTAGGAAGTTCACACCCCCTTATACCGGCCCTCTCAAGAACACTAATAGGACCATAGACCTCAAAGACTTCTTGGTGATGATCAAAAAAGTAAGGAAATTATAAAAAAATCCTTATGAATTCTGATCAAAAAAAAAAGAACATGCATCATATGGATGAAATCACGAACTTCAACTTCCTTTTGGAACCTCATATAATCACCCAAGTTGTCAGAGGAGAGATTTATATCATGATCGACGTGATTCTGCATTATTCGTTTTCCAATGAAGCCAATGAACATCTCAAAACATTCATCGAATTCCTCGAAAGATTCATTAAATTCTTCATTGATTATTTAGCCGCCCTCCCGAACCTCATAAAAGATGTAAAAAATCATAATTTTTAAGAAAAAAAATGAGTTTTTTTTTTTGAAAGTATGTGGATGGCAAGGCCTTGAATCCAATGCTTTATTTGGTGCATGAGAAAATCGCAGCAGCGAGTTGTTTCCCAGAGATGTTCTCTTCAATCGCGAAGATCTTCGGAGCTGAATTGCGATGTTTGAAGTTTTATCAGGTTTTGCTAAAATTGGCAACTTTTTTGAAATTTTAATCATTTTTTTTTATGTCAAAAATTTTTATTAAAATCGACTTTTTTTTTTCTTTTTTTTGGCGAACTTTCAGCAAAACGAATTCACGATGAACGCGTTCACCAAGGCCTTCGTCACCAAACCCAAAGATCGACATAGTTCTTCGCATACACAAATTGTGAATTTCGTCAATCAATTCGGAAATTTAGGCGGATTTGATCGATTATTAGATTTGATGAAATGGGAATAGTAAGAAAAAGATTGAAAATTAGTTTAATTTTAATTTTTCTTCTTAAAATTTAAATTAAGTGTGCCGGAACCTAAAAAGCCCAATGAGCCTATCGATAGTGAAAGCATTTATAAATTCCCATTCATCATGATTAAACATATACTGTTGGTGATCGACCCCATCATTAATATGATGAGCACTTCATTCAAGGATTCGTTTTTGAACGATTTTAAGAAATTGTTTTTTCTGAGAATCGACAACATATCAATCAAGGAAATTAAGGACATTGATCCAACAGTGGCATTTGGGCTACTTTCACAGATCCAAACGATTTTAGATGAAATCTGTGTGAAGGAAACTTTCCAATTGACAGAAGAAGCGGAATTGAACTTATCTTTGAAATTACTCAAGTCTCCTTTTCTCCAGAAGAAAATCAGGGGAATCACTCATTTCAAGGAATGCATTGAAAGAACTGACACCAGCTCATCAGATTTCAGGTTCGATATTTTATTCCATATATTTTATATAAATTATCTATATTTTATAATCATTATTTATATATTTTTGATATTTTTGTTATAAAGATTTTCCAATTTAGATCTATTTTATCACTTTAAATTTTCTTTAACATTTCTTTTATATGTTAACATTTTATAATCTAGAAACTCTGAACCCAAAAAAAAGATGAAATTCTTCAACACTGAATCCCTACGCAAATATTTCACCACCAATTCTCTCCTAGACATCATCCTTGGTGAGAACTTCCATGTAGAGGTCTTCAAACGTTCCCAATCCATCCTTAAATTCTTCGCAACCTCCGGAGGGTTCACCCCTGAGCAATTAACAGCTCTTTGGAAAGCGGTGGAAAACAAACATGAGGGTTTTACCACAACCATATATGAATTATTCATCGAGCTGTTGAAAAGTCTCTCCTTAGAAAGTTTGGAGATCCTCTTTTCAAAGATCATGAACACTCCTCAAGAGAAATGTGATGACGCGTTCATAAATCTGCTAATGGAATTTTCAATCATCGCGATGGGCAATTTGAATAGTTCAGGCAATGCACCATATACAAATTTCCTATCAAGTGCCAAGAATAAGAAGACCCTTCAAAATATGAAAAATGAATTCTTCGCCTTGAAATATCTTTGGGATTTGGCTCAAGATCAGAGCAAATTGGACATGAAATATATAGATCAATGTCTGACGGCCTTGCATACTATGTTGAAATCGAGTTATTTTAAGAGTGAAAAAGAGAAATATTTGACTTTATGTTTCGAAAACGTGAAACAAGGGATTTCCGTGCCTCAAAGTCTTAACACAGCTCTTCACATCCTTTCCACATATAATACCTATGCTATGTTTAGTCGTGAATCATGTAAAAAATCTCTAGGATCTTAAAATTTTAATGGTTTTTTTTTTATATAGTGGAAGATGTGCTCAATAAATGCAACAAGGAATATAACCTCAACGAACTTGTGATAGCGGATTGTGAGGAATATCTCAAACAAGTTGCGAAAATCCATGAGGCCAATAAGCAAAAATCCGTGAAAATAGATAACATCGGCCAAAATGTCTTTTTTTTTCTTTGATTCTAAAAAAATCCTTTTTTTTCTATTTAGATTTTCATTGGTAAATATAACCATCATGATCAAATCGACCTCCGTCTCTCTTTCCTTCAAAGTATCGATCCTTATGTTGATAAGAAATTCGCAATAAACCTCGAACAAATCAAACGTCTTTGGATCATAATGATCAAAAAGGCTGTAACTTCAGTTGAACAATCGATTTTCCTTACCTGGCTCACAAAATCCAAGGAAGGTTCATCAAAAAGGGCCTATAATTTCTCAGATTCTATGTTGAAAACAATTTTCCTTAGCATAATCAGTGATAAGGTCCTGATGGATGAATATGTGACTATCAATCCAGAGGTTTATAATTGTATTCAAAGCCTTTTTGAAATCGTGAATATCAATGAGGATCTATTAGAAAATAATGGGAAAAACGTGAAGAAGGTCTTGAAATATGATGGTTTATTCGGAATGGAGTATTTCTGGAGCATTTTGATAAAATGTCCCAATGAAATTGTTCAAAAATTATGCAGAAATTTCCTCATAAACATCCATTTAAAATTCGGAAATAATGTTTCTACTGAACAAAGACTCAAAATCTGGCAAAGTTTCATTAACAAATGTCTAGATTTCCTTAATAGTAACGTGTCCATACCTTTGATCATCAGTTTAGTCAAGGGTTTCTTTGAAAAGTAAGTGTTTTTTTCTTATAAAATGAAGTTTTTTTTTGATTTTTGGTAAATAAAAGCATTCAAGGAACCAAATTCTTGCCTCCTAAAGAGCCTGGTAATGTGGGTAATACTATTATTCCTGTCCAGATCAAAAGTGTAGGCGAAGAAATCATACAAAAAAGAAACCTGAATTCGCCTAGTAACGCGACTTTCTTGAATTTGAGGTTCCAAATCATCGAAGAATTTAACCTGAAAAACGTGGATTTCGAATTTATCATGGGAGTTAAAGATTCGATCCGTTTTTCGGCTGAAAATGAAGAAGAATATGCAGTTTATGTGATTGGTAATAAATTCTCTTAAAAATCAAAGAATATTCTCTTAAATTTTCATAGAAAATCTCAAGGAAAAAACCGTCACTGCTCAAATAACTAAAGGCTCCACTCGTGAGAGTTTCCAAACCAAAGACAAATTCAAGCTCCAAATGGCGAATAATCCGAAATTCACAGACACATTATTTGAGCTTCTTTCCAATAATAACGTGACTTTAGTCCAAGAAGTCTGGCAAATACTCACTAGTCTGCCTTTAAATAAGAACCTTAAGACTCAAATTGAGAAACTTTCAAATATTGATGGTTCTGAGGTTATTTTCTAAATGTTTTCTAATAGAAATTTATTGAGAATTTCTTAGGAAAATTGGAACAAGTTGTTGGATTATTCCTGTTATAGGAAATTCATGTATTGTCTCGAGATCATTGATGATATTTTGGATTCGGAGTAATAATCCAGCCTTCTTTTTATTAATATCCTTTGAAATAAAGCAACAGCGATGATTGGAGCCTCAAATTTTGCAAAAAGAAGGGATTCCATCATTTATTACGCATATATGAACAAATAACTGAGGAGAAGATCCATAATAGCTTCAATCTCAAATGTTTTGGTCTATTAGCTAAGATCTTAAGAATTTTCCTCTCAAAGTCGTTATTTCCTCTCTTAATTTTTATCTTTAACTTTCTAATATCTATATTTTCTAGGAATTTCAATCAATTATCCCCTAATCTTAATAATATAGTAATCAAAGCCATTTTCCTCATATATGAGGCCTTCAATTTCATAGTAACTATCAATCCCAAAGCGCAAGTTTCTGAAGAAGATGCTTATATGCCTGAGGAATTCATTGATAATAACCTCCAATTGATCCTTTGTTGTTATTTCCGGAATAGGACTATCCTAACAATTCTCTACAAATTCAAAGATCTTTCCCAATTATTCAAAAACGCATTATTAGAATGCAGCGATCCAAGAATACGCACTATTTTCCAAAACGGAATCCTCGCTTTCATTGAAGATAATAAGAAACAAAATCTTGATTCTTCCAATGAATTATTCCCACCTCAATTGTTTTTCCTCAATAGACTTTTAACTGATTATAAGGAAAGCTCAGATTTCTTAAATTATCGAGCCAAATGCAACAATTATTTCGAACTCATCTATTGCATTTTCCATAAAATCCATAAAGAAGATGTCAAAGAAACCATGAAATATCTCAATCTCTTCGAATTACAGACTTTTCTCATAAAAGAATTCTTCAAAATTCCCACCTTTGAAAAAGTCCAAAGTGATAATGATTATTATCTCCAAGGACTCCTCAAGCTTTTCGATTGTCTTATTTATACGAATCCAGAATTCAGAACCCAATTGCTTCAACATCAAGATTTCATCCCTTATTTGTATGATACCTGTCTTTTTGAAAAGCCTACTGGTTTAGAACCTTCCAATACGATTCTACCACCCAAATGTAAATCCTCAGATTCAAGAAAAGCCGCTTTCGGATTATTAAATATGTTGATTTCTGAGGAAATGGCTCATCCGAAAATCATCGAAATAATTGATAAGATGAAGAATTTATTAGGTTGTGCGTATTGGAGGACGAGTTTCATGAGTGATTGGAATATTTCGAGCATTTATATGGAAAAATCGATCACAGGATATGTGGGATTGAAGAATCTAGGATGCACTTGTTATATGAATTCGTTATTGCAACAATTTTTCATGATTCCGGAATTCAGAGAGGCGATTTTAGCGATTCCTGCGAAAATCAATGGCGGAGATGATTCCGAAAATCTCTTATATCAATTTCAATTGATCATGGCTGCATTAAAAAATTCACATAAACAATATTATGATCCTCGAGGGTTTTGTCATTCGAATAAAGATTATGAAGGGAAACCAGTGAATGTATTAGAACAAATGGATGTTGATGAATTTTTTAATAATTTCCTGGATAAATTAGAAGGTCAAATAAAACATTCGAAAAATGCAGAAATCATAAAGAAAATCTTCGGAGGAACTTTGAGCAATGAGTTGATTTGTAAGGGTTGTCCTCATTATAGTGAAAGGGAAGAAATGTTTTTGGCGTTGGGATTACAAGTGAAAAATAAGAAGAGTATTGCTGAAAGTTTGGATGGATTCATACAAGGAGAGATGTTGGAAGGAGAAAACGCTTATTTTTGTGATAAATGCGATAAAAAAGTCCAGACTTTGAAAAGAACCTGTATAAAGAAATTACCCAATATGTTGATTCTGGTGTTGAAACGATTTGAATTCGATTATGATAAAATGTAAGCAAAATTCCATTTTTTTTTTAGATTTTTTTTTAATTTTATTCTAATTTCTTTATTATTTATCTTAAACTTTTCTTAATTCATCA
>Ga0302140_10012139_pt1 | contig 10574 bp, 7 predicted proteins | sample I_Bog_E1_1_FD_202095 | JGI IMG/M metagenome (GOLD analysis project Ga0302140, IMG submission 202095) | Peat permafrost microbial communities from Stordalen Mire near Abisko, Sweden - I_Bog_E1_1 | ecosystem: Environmental > Terrestrial > Soil > Wetlands > Peat | place: Sweden: Abisko, Stordalen...
CCACACCGGAACCGCCGGCGCCGGGTTGAAGTCCCCGGCCAGGTACCAGCTTCCAAACAGGTGCGCGCGAATCGCCGCGTTGCCGTACCAGCCCTCATCGGTGTACTTGGCCCAGTCCATCCACCAGGGCGAGTGGTTGGGGAAGTCGGCGCGCAGGTTGAGAGCATGCAAAACCGCAAAGCCGCCGATCAGAACCAGCCAGACCGCATAGAACCAGCGTGCTTTCGACCGCATCGGCCCGGTTTCCCCGCGTGGACTCGACAGTCCCCCAGATTGAGCTTGAGTCTGAATGGATGAGAGTATACCGCTCGTCCTCGCTCGGAGAGGTGCGGCGCGTGCCTATTGCTCGCGCAACAGAATGAGCGGATCCACAGCCAGAGCCCCACGCGCCAGAATCCATGCCGCGTGGAAATGGCTGTGCCGGCACGCCCACCGTGCCAATGATGATGTAGGCGATGACTCTCTCGAAGCTGCGGTTCCGGTCGCGAACTGGGCAGGCTGGACTCCCTTGCGGGCCCTCACGTCCACCCGCACGCGCCGCCATTTATGATGTTTCCTGCCTTCAGCCTGGAGACCTTACCCTTGCGAATCGATCGATTGACCTGCACGCTGACCCTCCTCGCAACCGCCGCAATCACCGCCCACTGCCAAACCGACATTCCTGCCGCCGCGTGGCGCATTCCCATTGGCGCGCCTCCGCTGAATCGCGGTGCGCAGCGCGCTGAACTGCACGGTGTGAACATCGACGACGGTCCCATGCAGGGCGCGCCGGTGGGCGGATTCGGCGCAGGAACATTCTCGCGAGCCGAGAACGGCCACTTTGTCCGCTGGCATCTCAAGGCCGGCATCCACAAATACCAAGACGTGCCGACCAACCAGTTCGCGGTGTTCGCGCAGCCCGAAGGCGGCGCTCCCGTAGCCATGACGCTGGCCACCGACAAACCGCGCGACGGCGCCCTCAGCGCCTGGAACTGGACCTATCCCGTCGGCGATGGCGAGTACGCGGCGCTCTATCCCAAGAGCTGGTTTTCGTACGGGACCAGGGCGCTGCCCGTGAAGCTCACCGTCGAGCAGTTCTCGCCGATTTTGCCGAACAATTACAAAGAGAGCAGCTATCCGGTCGCCGTGTATCGCTGGACCGCCGAGAATCCCACCAGCAAGCCGCTCACCGTTTCCCTGCTTTTTTCGTGGACCAACATGGTGGGCTGGTTCCGCGACTCGTCGCGCACGTTTGAAGGCGCGCTCAATCAACAAAATGTCAACCGCTTCGCTACAGACAAGCTCGGCAATGGCACGGTTTCCGGCATTGTCTTCGACCGACTCCGCCAGGGCGGGGTTGAAGACGAGTGGGACGGGCAGTTCGCCATTGCCACCTTACCCGGCGACAACGCCGAGGTCACCTATCTGGCGAGTTATCCGGTAAATACCGATGGCGCCGACGTGTGGGAATCCTTCTCGAAGAATGGCCGCCTTCCCAACCTGGCCCCGCCGATTGCCTCCAGTGGCGATGCCTTTGCGGGAGCCTTCGCGGTGCGATTCACATTAGCTCCGCACGAGAAACGCCTCGTTCCCATGGCCCTCAGTTGGGATCTTCCAGTTGCCCAATTCGGTGGCGGGCGCAAATGGGATCGGCACTACACAAAATTCTTCGGCACGGAAGGCACGCACGCCTGGGAGATTGCCCGCACCGCTCTTGAGCATCAGGAAGAATGGAGCAAGGCCATCGACGCGTGGCAGAAACCCATCGTCAGCGACGAAAGCAAGCCCGCGTGGTATCGAGCCGAACTCTTCAACGAACTCTACGATCTGGCCGACGCGGGAACCATCTGGGGACGGGAACGCAGCGCGCCGGGACACCCCTCGGATTCAAGCGCTGAAGACAAGTTTACTTACCTGGAGTGCTTCGATTATCCGTTCTATGGCAGCCTCGACGTGCGGTTCTACGGCACCTTCTCGCTGCTGCGCTTCTGGCCCGAAATCGAAAAGCAGGAGATGCGCGAGTATACCGGCACCATCCCTGAATCCAACCCGCAGCACTATATGTGGGGATGGAAGAGCGCACGCGAAAATCGCATCGTTGAATACACGCGCAAAGTGGCCGGAGCCGCGCCGCACGACCTCGGTTCACCGTTCGAAGATCCGGTCGTCAATCCCAACCAATACAACTACCAGGACGTTTCCAACTGGCGCGATCTGAATTCGAAATACGTGCTGATGATCTGGCGCGATTTCGCGCTGACCGGCGCGAGCGACGATACTTTTTTGCGCGATAGCTGGCCCGCCGTGAAGCAGGCCATGGAGCACTTGAGGCAGTACGACACCGACGGCGACGGCCTCATCGAAAACGGCGGCTTTCCCGACCAGACCTATGACGATTGGACCGCCGAGGGCGAAAGCGCATATACCGGGAGCCTTTATCTCGCGGCACTGAAAGCCACCGCGCGCATCGCCGAAAAACTTGGCGATGCCGAAACAGCCCGCGCCTACGACGCACTCGAAACGCGCGCTGCCCAGGCCTTTGTGAAGAAGCTTTGGACCGGACAGTACTTCCGCTACGCCGTGAAGGGCCAGGACACCGAGGCCGTAATGGCCGAGCAGCTGGCCGGCCAATGGTACGCCGATCTCACCGGACTGGGCGACCTTGTGCCGAAAGAGATGCGCGTCTCGGCACTGCACAAGGTCTACGACACCAACGTGCGCAAATTCCAGAAGGGCGAAATGGGCGCCATCAGCGGTATCGCTGCCGACGGCTCTCCACTGCACGGCAACCCACAGACTGAGGAAGTGTGGACCGGCGCAACCTTTGCCGTGGCCAGCCACATGATCGCCGAAGGACTCAAGGACGAAGGCTTCGCAACGGCTAAGGGCGTGAACAATGTTGTCTGGCGCGATCGCGGTTATTTCTTCCGCACGCCCGAGGCGTACGACATTCACGGCCTGTTCCGCGCCAGCATGTACATGCGTCCCGGATCAATCTGGGCCATGGAATACGCGCTCGATAAGAAGTAGGCGCCTCTGCGAGCGAAGAGCGAGAGTCTGCCACACCGCAGGTGCCTTTCTGGTTTCCCACCCCTCGCAAAGAACGCGATCGATGGGGCAGTCGGCGGCCGGTAGTGTCCTAATTTCGATCTCCAGTGCGATGAACAGCTTCTTGATTGGGAACAGACCGAAGTAGTAGAGTCTTAGGGGGTTTCAGGAGCTCACGCCGATGATCACCAGCATTCACACCCTGATTTATTCCGACGATGCCCCCGCAACGCGCGCATTCCTTCGCGACGTCCTCGGCTGGCCCTACGTCGAAGATGCGGCGGGCGGAGGCGCGGGTTGGCTGATCTTCAAGACCGGGCGTAGTGAGATGGGCGTGCACCCGACCCACAGCGTCTACGATGGCAAGACGTACGAATCGCCGCGGCAACATCTGGTCTCCCTGATGTGCGACGACATCTCACAAACGGTCGCTGAACTCAAGGCCAGAGGAGCGGAGTTCCACGGCGAAGTTCAGGATCACGGGTACGGACTCGTGGTCATGATGGCCGTACCTGGCGCGGACGACATCATGCTTTACGAGCCCAGGCATCCGCTGGCGTATAGCCTTTGACGGATTGAAAGGGCAACGAACTTACTCCCACCTTTCACCCTTCGCAAGGCATCGACGCTCGGCACCCGCAGCGCGGCAGATGGGTCACGCTCATCTTGCGATACTATGCTGCGGCTAATTACAGCTTTTGTTGTGGGCGTCGGCAATCGTCAGGAATGCGGCGCTCGCGGGCACGATGCGGAGCACACCTTTCTTCGCGTTTTCGGCCTTCGGCAGTTCGATGGTTCCGTCTGTACCGGCTTCAAGTTCCTTACCGTTCAGCAGAGACTTCGAGCTGGCAAGGTCGGGCGCGGTCAGTACCAGCTTTGCATAATTCGAGGGAATCGAAAGCGCCTGGTCGTGCTCCGCGTCCGTGTTCAGCGCCACCAGCGTTACGCCGCCCTTCCCTTCCTTCGAGCAGTGCGCGTAAATGCGCAGGCTTCCGTCCTTCGGTGTGCCCGGATCAAGCACAACTTCGCCCATGGTGCGCTTCCAAAGCAGCCCGGCCCAGAAATCGGGCCGTGGTTGCAGAGTCTCTTCGTTCAGCAGACCGTAATCGCTCGCAGCCAACGTATTGTGCATCACCACCTGCACGTTTTTCTGTGCCAGCGTGCCGAGCTGATTCAAATAACGGAACACATCCACAAACTGCGCGGCAAACGCGTCGCCGCCGCATGCCGCTTCCGCGGTCTCCGTCAACCAAAGATTCTTCCCCGGCAGGTACTTGTCCCGCAGGTTCGCGTAAAACTTTTCTGCGCCATCGGTGCGGTCAAGCCACTCCGCCGTGAGCGCTTTGTCACCGCTCATTTTGCCCATGCAGCGGCTGGATACCGTTCCATAAAAGTGATATGAGAACGCATCGAAAATCCCACCGGTCGCCTGCATCAGATCCGGCGAGCCCAGCAGTTTCATTCCCGGTGGCGTTAAAGAAACACCTTCGCCCACGCCGCCGGGACCGAGAAAGACCGTCTGCGGCGATTCTTTCTTCAGGAAGGTCGCGAACTGTTTTGCGTCGCGCGCAAAGGCCGCGGCATCATAGTCCGCCGGAGCCCCGCCAATCACCGGAAAGGTCGGCTCATTCATAAACTCCGCGGCCGCAAGGTGGCCTCCGATGCTGCGCGTGTAGTCGACGAATTCCTTCGCCTGGCTAGACGTCCACGCTTCATCGTTGGCACGCGTTCCGGCGCTCACCGCGAACGACGTGACGATCTCGTCGTCGACCGCATGAGCGAAATCCACCACGCCCTTCCATTCCGCGCGCGTAAGCACACCCTTGAAACCCTTGGGCGCCTCGGCGGTTGGCGCCTGGTCGCTGTTCTGGAAGTACGTGCTGTTCTGCCAGGTTCCGCTCACGCGCACATACGACGGGCCGAATGCTTCAGCCAGTTTGCGCAACCGTGGATTCGCCAGGTTGATGGGCGGCCGATACTGGTAAAGATCAGACGACATGCCCGGTGGCTGATTTGCATTGCCGGCGGTTGCGGGCTTTGCCGCTTGCGTTTCAGTTGCCGATTTATAGGGCTTCCAGAATCGTCCGCCGGTCACTTCAACCATCTCCACGTTGTACGAAACAAATCGCGGATCCACCGTCCCCAGTTTAGGCATCGAGGACGGGTTTACGGCAACGGGAGGGGTGTCCTGGGCCGGAAGCGCGATTGCGCCAACAAGTAGAAGTGCAAGAGAAAAAGACATAGCAAGCGTGGTAGGTTTACTTTTCAGAGCGATTCTCATGGGCTCTCCACAAACGCCGCGATTGTACATGTCTGCGCGGTCCCCGAAGAGAGCCTTGAACGGTCGGATCGGCTGACCTTCCGTAAAGCGCGCGTGGCCAAAGGTGCAGCCGTACAGGAATTGATTGGGATTAAGGTGATGTGCAAAGGAGGAACCATGGCAGCCACGACGTCCTTTGTTTCCGTGGAACAGTATCTGCGCAGTTCCTTCGCCCCCGACGCGGAATACTTCGACGGCCAGATCGAGAAGCGCGCCGCGGGCGAGAACGATCACTCAGCGTGGCAGGCATCCATTTGTTCTTCCCGGCGACTGTCTCGGGAGACCACAAATCTTCTGCGAGCGAAAAGCGAGCGTCTGCCGCACCGCAGGTGCTTATTCGTAGGCGAGGGCTTCGATCGGGTCCTTGCGGGCTGCCATCCACGCAGGATAGAGAGCCCCAACCATCGCGCCCAGGAAGGCAATGCCAACGCCGCGCGCGATCCATATTCCCGTGATCTCGAAGTGCTGCATGGGGAAGAGATACTTCATCATGAACTGCACCAAGTAGGTTCCGGCAATCCCCAGGACCACACCGGCCAGTGCCATCGCCGCGGTCTCGCGAAGGACAACATCCACGATGGTCAGCTTTGAAGCGCCCATGGATTTCAGGATGCCGATCTCGCGGGTGCGTTCCAGCACGGCCGTATACATTGACTGGAAGATAGCGAGGAATCCCACCACGACCGCAATCACGGTGACAACATCGAGTGCGATGTTGAAGCCGGGAAGTTTGTCGGGCGTCATCTCCGCCAGGTAATCGTCGACAGTCTCCACGGGATAGTTCCCCAGGCCGGGTGTGGCGTGAATCTCCTGTATGACCAGGTTGTCATTGTCCGGGCTGTCGCACTTGATATAAAACAACGACGCCTTCCCTTCCGCGTCGGTCAGCCTGTCCATGGATTCCAGCGGGATCATTTTTCGAGCGCCTTTGCCATGCTCCACAATTCCCGAAATGCGAAAGGGATGATTCGAAACCTGAAGCGTATCGCCCACATGGTATCCCTTGCCCGAATCTGCGAAGATGTCGTCGATGATCACGTCATCCGGCCCCGTGAACGGCCCGCCGGCAATAAACTCGAAGGGCTTGAGCGCCTTGAATGTGTCGTAATCGACGCCAAAAATAATCTCGATCTTGCCCTCGGTGACAAACTTTGCATTCACCGGCGAAACGATGGCGACGTGCGGCAATTTACGAACGGCTTCGGCAAATTTGATGGGCATGGGCGCGCCGTTCATGCCGATCATCATCGAGGTGCCGGGCGGCCGCATCATCAGATCCGCGCCGATTCCGTTCTGCCGCTGCTTGGTGTCGTTCAGCATGCCCATGAAAATGCCGGCAATCGAGAGGATCATCATCACTTCAATGGCCACCGCAAGCACGCTGATGATGGAGCGCACCGGGCGGTGTATAAGGTTGGCAAGGATGAGCTTGTTCATCGTTCTCCATCCGGCGTAAGACCGGAAAGCAAGGGGGATGAGGCGCCCTTTCTCTCTATCAGCCTACCAGCCGGTGGCCATTTTCAGGCTGCGCGCAATGCCCCGGCGTTGGGCTGTAGAGATGTCCAGTGACGAAAGGCACATTGCGCCCAAATCGCCGAAAGTATATTTTCAGAACACATCCCAACTTGGCTCCCTCGTTCGAGCTTCGTTGCAAACAAGGGAAAACCCCCTGTTTTCATTGACTGGAAAGTCAATCGGGCTTATGGTTAGAGGCAACTGGAACTTTAGGGTACGTTACCTGATTTGGGTTGAGAATGGGCAAATTTGGTGAAGACCTGCGCATGGAGCGGCTCGCTCGCGGCATCGCGCTGGAAGACATCACGGCAATTACAAAAATCAGCCAGCGCCACCTCGTGGCCCTGGAGCAGGAGCGATTCCGGCTGCTTCCCGGCGGCATCCTCTCCAAAGGCATTGTCCGCGGCTACACCGGCGCCCTCGGCCTCGACACCCACGACTGGACAGAACGCTTCCTCCAGGCCTCCGGCGTCTCCGGCGCTACCTTTGACGACGACCGCGGCTGGACTGCCTTTGCTTCCAATGTTGGCAAGGAACGCATGCAGCGCCGCGATGCTATGGAACTGCGCATGCGCTGGGCCGGCGCTCTTGCACTGGCATGTGTCGTCGGTGTCGCCAGCTTCCTGGTCTGGCGCTATCTGGGCGTTCGCGCCGGGTGGTGGCCCACCGTCCTGCCGGGCCATGCGGCCAACCTCCACGCCGTCCCTGCCTCAGCTCATTCCACGCTCGCCCGGGTTCTCCCCTTCTTCGGCATTTAGGTTTCCCCGTTCGCGCGGCAACAATCGGCCGCTTCTCTCGCCCGTTCCCCTCAGGCCGCCCAAAACCCTCTTCAGATGCGTTTGCTCTCCATTCACTGGATGCGCTTGGCCCACCCTCGCTCGCTGCGTTACCATAATCGGGTACTCGTTGGCGCCTGGCCGCTTTGCTTAAAGCCCTCGTTCGGATCCGAGTTTCGCCTACCACTCGCTGTCCTGTCGGCTTTCCAGGGACAATCCCTTAGCGCGAAGAATTCGCCCACGGCGAGCCCATAATCCCCTTGATTGGGAAGGAGTTGGAAGTTGAGCGATCGCTTTTTGTTTACCTCTGAGTCTGTCACCGAAGGCCACCCCGACAAAATCGCGGATCAGGTCTCGGACGCAATCCTGGATGCCTGCCTCGAACAGGACCCCTACAGCCGCGTAGCCGCCGAAACCCTCACCGCTACCGGCCTCGTTGTCATCGCCGGGGAAATCACCACCAAGGCTTACGTCGATTTCCAGAGCCTGGTGCGCGGCGTCGTCGCTTCCATCGGCTACGACAATGCACTTTACGGATTCGACTCCAATACCTGCGCGGTCATTTCCACGATCAATAAGCAGTCCGGCGACATCGCGCAGGGCGTAGACACAGGCGGCGCCGGAGACCAGGGCATGATGTTCGGCTATGCTTCCAACGAAACGCCCGAGCTCATGCCGGCCCCTATCTCGCTGGCCCACAAGCTCACCCGCCAGCTCACCGCCGTTCGTAAATCGGGCAAGCTGCCCTACCTGCGGCCCGACGGCAAGAGCCAGGTCACGGTCGAATACGACGAAAACGGCAAGCCCGCCCGCATCGACGCCGTCGTCATCTCCAGCCAGCATGCCGAGACCGTCTCCAACGACGATCTCCACGCCGACATTCTCAAGCATGTGATCCAGGCCGTGCTTCCCGCCGCGTGGCTCGACGAGCATACCAAGTACCACATCAACCCCACCGGCCGCTTCGTCATCGGCGGACCGATGGGCGACACCGGCCTCACCGGCCGCAAAATCATCGTAGATACCTACGGCGGAGCCGGCCGTCACGGCGGCGGAGCTTTCTCGGGTAAGGATCCGACCAAGGTCGACCGCTCGGCAGCCTATGTCGCGCGCTACATCGCCAAAAACATCGTCGCCGCCGGCCTCGCCGACCGCGCCGAGGTCCAGCTTGCCTACGCCATCGGCGTCGCCGAACCGGTCAGCGTCCGCATCGACACGTTCGGTACCGGCAAGGTCGGCGAAGCCAAGCTGACCGAGCTTGTTCGCAAAAACTTCTCGCTTACCCCCAAAGGCATTATCGAGAGCCTGAACCTGCGCCGCCCCATCTATCGGAAGACCGCGGCCTACGGCCACTTTGGCCGCACCGAGCCGGAGTTCACCTGGGAAGCCACCGACAAAGCCGCCGCTCTCGCCGAGCAGGCCGGCCTCGTCGCGACCGCCAAGTAGTTCCCTGGGTCGTTCGCAGTCTCACGATTGCCCGGCATCTGGATTCGCCACCACGGCGAATCCAGATGCCGGGCTCTCCTTTTTTGGGAACCAAACGTCGTAACTTGACGTTTCTGCGAGCGAATGGCTAAAACTAAAAGGCAACATTCCCCCGGTCTCAAACCAGGCTCGACAAAACCGAGTACCAAACACTTCCTTTCCGGGGGATCGCCAATGCTGAGCCATGCTCATCTTCCTGCTTTAATCTTCTTTGCCAGCCTTGTCATTGTGCTCATCGTTTGGTGGGTGCCCAAACTGCAGGCGGCCCATTCGCAGGGCGTCAACCCTGAAAATCGCTTTGACAGAGAGAACAATGCGCGCAAGACGCTCGCCCAGATCGTCGCCGGCATCTTCGTTCTCGCCGGCCTTTATTCGTCTATCAAGACTTTCGACCTGCAGCGCCAGACCGCCGACCTGATGCAGCAAGGACAAATCACTGACCGCTTCTCCAAGGCCATCGATCAGATTGGGGCAGCCGGGGCGGCCGTTGACCAGAACGGCCGGCCACGAATCAATCTCGAAGTGCGCATTGGTGGAATTTACGCTCTCGAGCGCATCGCAGAAGACTCTCCGCGCGACCATTGGACCATCATGGAGGTTCTCACCACGTATGTTCGTGAGAACTCGCGCAGCGGGGATGAGACGGTGTCAGAAAAAGCTGCACACGCTGGAGCCGCGAAAGACCGCGCTTCGAATCTTTCCGCGCCTTCGCATCCGCGAACCGATATTCAGGCCATCCTCAACGTCCTCGGCAGACGCGACACTTCGCTCGATCCGCATAACCGCCGAATCGATCTCTCCCACGCCTCCCTCGCTGGGGCCAACCTCAAGGAAGGAACGTTCAAAGGCGCCCTGCTGATCAACGTGAATCTAAGCCGCGCCGACATGATGGATGCCGACCTGAGCGGTGCGGACTTGGAGGGCGCTGCTCTTCAGGGCGCTTCTCTGGTCGACACCAATCTCAAGGGAGCGGTGCTCGAACACGCCGATCTCACTGGAGCTGACCTTTCGGGTGCCGATCTTTCCGGAGCTATCCTCACCGACCAGCAGTTGGCCGGGGCCGTGGGCGACTCCGATACCAAACTGCCTGGGTCGATCCACCGGCCCAGCACATGGAACCACTGAGGACCCTCCGATTTCTGTGTCCCATTTTCGGTGGTCGCGGAGCGATGAAATAGAATGCTTTCTGGCGCACTCCGCGTCTCTACACCAAGGAGTAATCGATGCGTTTTCCTGTACTTGCCGCCTTTGCCCTGTGCGCGGCCGTCCTGCCCATCTTTCACGCCCAGGCCCAATCCGATCCCAACGCAGCCCCCTGGGACTACGTCGGCAAGCGCGGCGTCCTCGAGTGGGGCAAGCTCGATCCGTCGTATAAAGCCTGCGCGCAGGGCCACGAGCAATCGCCCATCGACATCCGCGGAGCACACCTCAACAAGGCCCTTCAGCCCATC
>Ga0302140_10012140_pt1 | contig 10574 bp, 10 predicted proteins | sample I_Bog_E1_1_FD_202095 | JGI IMG/M metagenome (GOLD analysis project Ga0302140, IMG submission 202095) | Peat permafrost microbial communities from Stordalen Mire near Abisko, Sweden - I_Bog_E1_1 | ecosystem: Environmental > Terrestrial > Soil > Wetlands > Peat | place: Sweden: Abisko, Stordalen...
GCCCAACTCGTACCCTCTATTTTCCTGCTGTTTTCCGCTCCTACCCGCCTAAATCAAAATCGCCCCAAGCCTAGCGGGCAACTCGTAACGTCCTGATTATTAAGGGAGCGCTTCGCAATGCGATGCATTGGGGGGAGCTTTCATCGCCCAAATCGCCCAACTACGGTTTGTTTGCTAGCTACTAAATCGCTCCATGAGGTTTGAATATGCCACACAACATACTACGGCTTCCAATGGTGAAGGCTAGGACTGGACTCTCCCGCAGTTCGATCTACCTCCGTGTTGCGGATGGTTCCTTCCCCCGCCCTATATCGCTCGGGGCACGTGCGGTCGGTTGGGTTGAATCAGAAGTCGAGGGTTGGATTGCTAGCAAGATATTGGAGAGCCGCAACTGCGATGCCCCCGCCCAGACCGAGGTGACGCGCTGATGACCGGTGCGTTTTATCCGTCAACCCAGCCAACGCCTCTGTGCTTCAATCCAACCGTCATGCATCGATTGGAGGGGCGTCCGGTTGTTTGTTCCCCGAAACAACTGCGGCTGCATCGCACGCTGGAGGGACTCGGCTGGACGGGTGCAATCGACGAGTTCAACAACGACGCCCGGCTGGATGTGCAATCCGTCCCTGAGCCGATTCTGATCACGACACACGGGATAATTCTCGCTGGTTTTGGACGCTGGCGTTCCGCAATTTTCGATGGTAAACACGAAATTAATTGCATCGAGTATCCACTCAGCGAGGAAGAAACCCTACAGTTTATACTCGCCCACCATCAATCCAGGCGCGGGTGGAATGATTTTGTCCGCATTCGCTTGGCGCTGACACTGGAGCCCCACTTCCAGCAGAAGGCGCTCGGCAACATGAGCGTCGGAGGCAAGTACAAGGGTTCGGCAAATTTGCCGGAAGCTCAGCGTATTGATGTGCGTCAGGAGATTGCCCGCGCCGCCGGCGTTGGCACCCGTAACGTCAGCACTGTAAAAAAGATCCTTGAGGTCGCTCACGCGCGATTGGTAGAAGCCCTGCAAAACGGCACCTTGTCAATCAACCGCGCCATCCAGTTGTCCAGCCTGCCCAAGAGCCAGCAGGTGGAGCAGTTTGTCCGCTACAGCGAGGAACGCGCAACGAACAAAGTGATCCGCCGGTCGATCCATCAACCGAAAGAGAAAAAAGCTAGTCTCGATGTTGTCGCTGCACTCGACGCCTTACAGCACATGGAGGCACTACTACCTGGATCGGTTGCGGTACGGGTCAGTCGGCACAAACGCACCGTTGTCTTGGTCGGCCAAGACCTGATGGCCGCACTACCTTTACAAAAGGAGCTGCACTTGACATGAAATACCGCGATCCGCTCAAAAGGATTCAGTCTCGAATGCGTCCTTATTGGGACCGGGATGATATGCGTCCCGCAGTTCGCAGGGCTTTTGGAAAAGCATTGCAGTGCCGTACTCCGGCATTGGGCGCTGAGGTCTATGCTTCGGAAAATCAGGAACGGATTGTTTATCACACCTGCAAGTCAAAATCCTGCCCGAGTTGTGGCCACCGCGCAAATGTACAGTGGCTGCGCGAAAGGTGGGCGGCGCTGCCAGACGCGCTTTATAAGGGGATCACGTTCACGATGCCGTGTGAGCTTTGGGCATTTTTCCATGACAACTCGCCTCTGGCTAAGGCTCTTTCAGCTCTGGCCGCCGAGGTCATACAGGCGCGAGTAAATGCGAAATACGGCATCCGTGCTGGCGTTATTGCCATTCTCCACACCTTTAACGGAAAACTGGAGTTCAATTCACATGTACACACGATGGTTACTGGGGGCGGGCTGCACGAGTCCTCAAACATCTGGGTGACTCGCATCTATTACGAACGCGATAGGTTGATGGAGGCTTGGCGGAAGACCGTGATCGCGCTTCTCCGCGCAGCCCTGCGCGCAGGTCAACTCCGGACGGAACTAACCGCCGGCCAGATGGAAGACCTGCTCACTCATCTAGCGAGATGCTGGTGGAGCATCAAGATTCAATCGTTCGAGGACAAATCGCACTTCCTTCAATACGCCGGTCGCTACGTGAGGCGGCCGCCCATCGCACAGCGTCGTATCACCTGGATCGGGGAACAAACTGTGAGGTTTTGGTACAACGACAAAAAGCTGCGTCGCAGGGTTGAGTTGCAATGCTCCTTGGAAGAGTTCGTTGACCGCTGGGTTCAACACATTCCGGAACGCTATCAGCACGCTGTTCGGAGCTTTGGGCTGTTTGCTCCGCGCGCGCTTAGCCAAACCTCCGCTGCCATCTTCGCCATTCTGAGACAGGGACGAAGGCCACGTCCCAAGCCCCGCCCTTGGGCCGATTCCATAGAGCGAGACTTCGGACATAACCCGCTCCTCGACCACACCGGCAAAAAAATGAAATGGGCGCGGGGAGTAGCGCCGATGGCATCTTGCTAATCAGAACTCAGCCTAAAGTGTCATCACCTTACTCCGCAATCCCGCAAAAACGGAAATGCCAGGCTTCCATCCGCTGCCCTTGTGTTCAACCTATACAGCCGCTATTCCTTGATATATGCGCTTTATCAGTTCTTTCATCGAGCGGACGACACCCAACTCGACCCGCCACAATTCATCGCTCACGATGAGCACGAGATTTTGATTTTCCTATAGTTCAAGTTGCCGGAATTCTTCAAGAATGAGGCTGAGCTACGCGCATTGTGGAGTTCGCCCGATACTCGCAAAAAACTCTTGAACGGTCTTGCGGAAAAAGGTTTCGGGCACGACCAGCTCGCGGAAATGCAAAAAATTGTCGACGCCGAGAAGAGCGACCTCTTCGACGTGCTCGCGTACGTCGCCTATGCGCTCCCGACGCTCACACGAGAAGAGCGCGCTGCTCGGGCAAGAGTGGCCATCAGTAAACGCTTCAACAGCAAGCAGCAGACCTTCTTGGAATTCGTCCTGGCCCACTACATAGGTGTTGGCGTGGACGAACTGGATCAGGAAAAACTCACGCCGTTGCTTCGCCTCAAGTATTCCAACTCCATTTCCGATGCCATTGCCGACCTCGGCAGGCCGGAAGAAATAAGCAAAGTGTTCGTGGGATTTCAAAAATATCTGTATCAACCATCCGTCTGAGGCGGGGGTGCGCCAAACGCACAATCTCCCACCTTTTATTTTTCCCGGCACGCTATAGGCTGAGATCACGCTTCGATGGGCCTGAGTCGAAGAATCACTACCTGGGCAGGGCCCGCATAAATAAAGGGAGATGGTTGGACCACTGTCATACATTGGAGGGAAAAACCGTCTCGCAAAACGGATCATTGAGATATTTCCGAAACACACGACCTACGTTGAGGCATTCGCGGGTGGCGCACAGGTGTTCTTTCACAAGGAGCCCTCTGCGGTCGAAGTGCTGAATGACCTGGACGGCGAGATCGTGAATTTCTTCCGCGTCTGCCAGTTGCATCACGAAGAGCTGATCCGATATCTCCGCTTCGCTGTCGTGAGCCGCAAATCGTTTGATCTCCAGAAGGCCACCGATCCGGCGACCCTGACGGACATTCAGCGCGCGGCGCGGTATATATACCTCCTCAAGAATTCCTTTGCGAGCCTGGTGCGACATCCCAACTATCACTGGCACGTGGTACAGAAGCCGGGATTCAATCTCGACAAACTCCCTTCGCTCCTTGAAAATGCTCATAAGCGACTGGCGCGGGTGCAGATCGAGTGTCTGCCCTACGACGAAATCCTTAAACGATTTGATCGCCCGGCCACCCTGTTCTACCTCGACCCGCCGTACTTTGCACGGAAGCTCTACCGATACAACTTCACGACCGCAGATTTCGAGAAGTTTGAAGAGCGCCTTCGCGATCTTCACGGGAAGTTCGTGCTGTCACTGAATGACACCCCTGAGGTGCGCGCTTTGTTTCACCGTTTCATCATCCGGGACGTGGAACTTTCCTACTCCGCACAGAAACATGCTGGCCGCAAATACGGCGAGGTGCTCATCACAAACTTTCGGTATTAAACTTGGTGCGTGAGACACTTAGATTGCCGAAGAGTTTCCGAAATATGGTATTCCGACCCTCGACACCAAATCCTTGAATTGCGGTGTTTGCCTTACCGGATCCCACCGTTTGTCGAGAACTAGATGCATAAGCCAATCGCATCGTTGATCGTAGGCACACTCAAGCTCGTGTAAGCATTGGTCGAGGTCTCGAAGTCCTGCAAACGCCAAAGCCCGACAGTAGGCCGGAACGTACTGTATGAGACCGCGTTCGTGCAAGGCATCCAACTCCGCCAGTCGTGCCAAGGCTTGGTCACGTTGACCCATCTTTCCGTAGAGATGCGCTAGGGACGCCAAAGCAGGTGGTGAGTACTCTGCCTTCAGCGTAAGCTCGTACTGTGTCATTGCCAGATCATCCATCCCAGCCGCTTCATACGCCCATCCAAGCATGACGTGACCCGGGGGGAATCCAGGATGAAGAGATAACGCGTCTTTCCCCAGGCGTATTCCTTCTTCGTGGTCTCCAGCTAACGTATGCATCCACCCGCGACTTGCATAGATGATCCGATCCTCCGGCTTTAGCCGAACGCCTTTTTCGACGGCCTCGAACGCTTCCAAAAACCCAGGTGTACGTCCTGGGAGTCGATAACGCGGGCAAGCCAATCGCTTATTGGACTCAATTGCGCGGATACTGGCTTGAATACTTTGCGAGGGCCGGAGCTCACGTCGAGACCTATTCGGTCCTGCGGGAAACAACAGCCATGCCATTAGCGCTCACGTTCGAAGCGGTCGCGGGGCCGATTCGGGGAGCCGCTCTCAGCCCCCTATCCTCCCCATTGAATGAGCCGAAGAATGGCGCTGTAGTCATCGGTCCAAAGACGCGGAGGGATTTTGGTAGTAGGCGGAGTGTGCTCCAGTCCTGGGATCTTGAGCGCGGCGGGATGTCGCGCGAGCAATACCCACTCGCTAGGCTCAAAGGGATATTTGGCGGCGCGGTCGTCATCGAATACTGCATCAGCGTGGAAGTATGCGCTCGCTCCTTGCAGGACTGGAACCAGGTTAACGTGTCGACTACTGACGTGGACTGCGATGATTCCACGGTCTGGATCCAGGAACTGCCAGTACGTTTCAAAAGCCTCTTGGGTCAGCAGATGGACTGGAATTGCGTCCCCGGCAAAAGCATCGAGGACAAGGACATCGAACTTCTGGACTTGCCCTTCCCCCAATTCCTTTTCCAGCAGTAGACGCGCATCGCCAAGCTCCACATCCACATGGGCAGCCGAGTCGTGAAGGTAGGTGAACACCGGGTGCGGTCCTGAAGAGAGCTTCGCGACCTCAGGGTTGATCTCGTAGTACCGGAAGTAGTCGCCGGGTCGTCCGTGCGCCGCAAGGATTCCTGCTCCCAGCCCTATTACTCCGACGCGGAGACTCTCGCCGGGAACACTCCGTTTGGGATGGTTCTGCAGCAAGATGCCGATTCCGCTGGTACTTCCGAAATAGGTAATGGGCACCTTGTCGTTCGGCGGATCAAACTGCGCGCCGTGCATGGTCCGGCCGTTCACCAGCACGTTGGCGAGCCCAACGCGGTAGACGCGAAGTGCGCCATAGAAGTTGCGTACACTTAGATAAGGCTCGGGGAAACCCAGCGTGCCTTGATAAAGCGCCGCCCATGCGAGCCCCGCGAGAAAGGCAACGTAGATTTGCGTCGGCCATACTTTCACCGGTGAGCGTTTCATCGGTTGCGGTTCTGGCTTCCCGCGCCGTTTCTCACGTGAGCGGGGAAGATCGTTTGGCCTCCTTCCCATCACGTAGGTGAGCAAAACAACCGCGCCGCCGATCGACAGCGCGAACGGATAGAAATGCGTTCCTTCGAGCAACTGCGGCAGTCCCGGCAACCAAAGACCACCGAGATAGGCGGCAAGAACAACGCCACCCGCGATCACCGCCGGTAGCCAAACACCGCGCTCGAAGATCCACGAAGCTGGATCGAGAAACAAGCAGACCAGCAGCAACAGGACAATAGCGCCAAGAGTCACTTGGAACTCAGTAAAGAACTTGAACAGATGGGGCGCGACAATGCCGACAAAAACGCCCCCTGCCGCGCCGCCAGCCGAGATGGCCAAGTAGAACGAAGTGAGGCGCTGCACGCTGGGCTTCAAGCGCACAAGTTCACCATGGCAAATCATGCAGGCGAAAAAGAGCAGACCTGGTAGCAGGATTGCCTGAATTTGTATGTTGTTGACGATCGCCGCCGCGCATGTCAAGAACAGGGTGACCGCAAAAAGCGGGTGGAAAATCTCTCGCCGGTACCAGCGCGGATTGTCAAAGCACAAAATGAAGCTGAGTAGATAGAGCGCAAGCGGCAACACCCAGAGCAGCGGAACCGTCGTCACTTCCTGGCAAAGCAGGTTGGTGGTCGCTAGCAAAAGCGACGATGAACACGCGGCCAGCAGGAACCACACCGCATAGATGAGTACGCTCGGTTCGGTTCCGGCATTACCACCGACCATTTGTTCAGCTTGTTCGGCGGCCTTTGTTTCTTCAATCTGTGTTTCTTCTTGTCCGTGCCTGGCTCGCCACGCGCATATTCCACATCCGGCAATGAATCCGCAGAACAGGATTGACCAGAGTCGGCCCTGAGTCTGGAGTCGAAGCAGGGGTTCCAGAAGAAAGGGAAAGGTAAGCAGACCAAGCAACGAACCCACATTGGAAACGGAGTACAGCCTATAAGTATCCGATCCGCCAACAAGGCGAGCGAACCAGCGTTGCAGCAGCGGAGCGGTCGTGGACAGGACGAAGAAAGGAAATCCAGCCGAAACCAGGATGATGGCCATAACTTCGCGCGTCGGATCGCCGCCCGCCTGCGGCTTCCATGCTGCGCCCGGCGTAATAGCCGACGGCCACCGGACGGAGAGCGTGAAGACCATCAGGAACGCGATCAACAGCAGAGCGAGATGAATTCGCGTCTGTGCACTCGCCGAAAGCCGAACCGAGATCACATGGGAGTAAATGTATCCCCCCAGCAACAATGCCTGGAACACCAGCATGCTGGTCGTCCACACCGCTGCGGAACCGCCGAACCAGGGCAAAATGGATTTGCTGACGATCAATTGCATCTGGAACAGCAAGAATGCGCTCAGAAACGACGTGAACGCGAACAGCAACGTCTCGGTCCTACGGGGATTGGGCTCCAATTTAGAATCGTTGTCTTGGGAAGAATCGGATATGATTGAACGCAATCTGCTCTCCGGAATGAGCTGGATTTTCTGCTTGCTCAAAGAACAATCTGCAATTGTTTCCTCAATCCCTCTTTCCGTCAATGACCATGTGGTTCGGGATCAAAGACCGATTACTTTCAGTGCCCCCTTGTTGTCCATCGGCAGGCCATTAACTTTGGAGATCTCCCGCTATGCCAGTTCCGACCCAAACAGACTGTTCATTTCGTTTTTTGTAAATGATACTGCACCAACTGCGGTGTTCCTTCGGGTCGATCCTATTGAGTCTATTACATGGGTTCCTGAATTCGTAAAAACAAACCGAGTTACTGCCATGACTATCAGTTCTGGAAACATTACAAATCTGTCTAAGAGTAGAATGGGTAACTTATGCGATAGGCGCACCCGACCAAAGTATTAGCGCGAGGTTACAAAGTGATATCCGTCACTCATCACCGTGATTACGCCGCTTCCTGCGAAATTATCCTTGACAATAAGCTCATAACTACTCTAAGCTGCCGCCAACTCCAGTGAGAAGAATGCCTAACTCTGGCTCTCCCTGCCGCTTACTCGCCAGGATTCTTCCCGCTGGTGTTGTTCGCCCAGTGATGTGGGCGGAAACACCGTCCTGCGCGGTGTGCGTCGAGCGAACGGCAGCCTTTCGCGCGTATGCAGTGCTAGCTTTGTCCAAGAAGTAAAGGAGATTAAGTGTGTGGACTACTCGTCGCTGTCCTCGGCCATTTCTGCTTGTTTTCGCTGGGTTAGCTTTTCAGAATAGGTCATGCAATTCATAATGGCTGGGAATTGAATAGGATGCTGCCGCACGGAGTCATGTAGCCGGTTGCGAACGCAGGTGAGGGAGCAGGCTGTTGATGAGGAACGTGATGAACTTCAAAGAGCAACTTGCGGTGCGGATGGGTCAAGAAATGACGAGATACGCTGAACGGCAATATGAGAAGAGTCCATGTGGCGCAACCGCAGCCCGTCGGTTATCCGCTCTCCTGCTCTGTTGCCTCGTAGCGGTCACGGGAAGCGTATACGCTCAACTCGTGCTTCCCGGTTCAGGTTTCATCAATACGGTGGCCGGAAATGGCACTTTCGGCTACTCCGGTGACACCGGAGCGGCTACGAATGCTCAACTCTATGGCCCCTCGGGCATGGCAGTCGATGGGTCTGGCAACATCTACTTCGCGGATACAGGCAACAATGTCGTCCGTATGATGGTGGCGTCGACAGGCATCATCTCCACGGTGGCCGGAAACGGCAACGCGGGCTACTCCGGCGACGGCGGATCGGCTACCAGCGCTGAGCTAGCCTCTCCCTATGGCGTAGCAGTTGATGGGTCTGGCAACATCTATATCGCGGATACAAATAATAGCGCTATCCGCGAGGTGGCGGCGGGCACAGGCATCATCTCCACGGTGGCCGGAAACGGCAATGCGGGCTACAACGGCGACGGTGGATCGGGTACCAGCGCCGAGCTAAATTATCCACAAAACGTGGCAGTGGATGGCTCTGGCAACATCTATATCGCTGATACAAATAACAACGTTATCCGCCAGGTGTCGGCCTATACAGGCTTCATCTCCACTTGGGCGGGAAATGGCACTCAGGGCTACACCGGCGACGGTGGAGCGGCTACCAGTGCTGAGCTGAATTATCCCGAAGACGTGGCAGTGGATGGCTCTGGCAACATCTATATCGCGGACACAAACATGAATCGCCTGACCATGATCACGTATCCGGACGGCACCTCAGGAAGCTTCGGCTACGATTATCGTGGTCGCCGCATTTCGGCCACCGACCAGAACGGAAAGACCACTACCTACGCTTACGACGACGCCGACCGCTTGCTCTCTGTCACCGACCCGGCGACCCACGTCACGCAGTACAACTACGACACCGAGAACAATCTACTGAGCATTACGGCGGATGCGCTACTACGATCAGAACACTGGCCGGTTCCTCAGCGAAGATCCAATTCGGTGGGCGGGTGGTACCGATTTCTATCATTATGCTGATGGGAACCCAGTCTCAGAAGTCGATCCGATGGGGCTCGACACCAAGGTGTGTACTTACCCAAGTGACATTCAACCGTGGGGGCACATCGGTTTTGGGCTTCCTGGGTTGGGAGAGCAGGGTACATCCGGGTTCTACCCGACTGGCAACCCAATCGATAGCCCTGGACAAATCCTGCCTGATACAAAGCATAAGCCAGACAGCTGCAAGATCATCCATGCAACGCCGGACCAGGATCAATGCATGCTGCGGTGCCGGTTGAAGCGTATGAACAAACCGGGGAAGTACAAGGGATTGACGCGGCAATGTACCGAGTTTGTACGTGAGTGTTTGCTGGAATGTCATGAAGGGAAGGACCTTGGATGGAGTCCGCGGCCAACAGATTTGTATGACGACTTACCGTAACAACAAAGGGCGCGAATGGAGGGGACTGTGAAGCGTCGGACTCTGCGCTGCATTCTTGTTTTTGCACTGGCTGGACTCGCGGGGCCGATTATATGGCTGGCAGCATGGCCTCCGTCGAGGTTGGCGGAAGTACTGCCTCGTTCAGTGTGGCTTTTTTACACTAATCTGGTTGAGCTCATTTGGCCGCCCTCGATGATGGGACCTTGGATAGGAGTTCCGGTCAATCTGGTGTTGTTCACAGTTTTGGGTTTTGCTGTTGCATTGCTGGGCAGAACCCGCCGTCGACTAGCCATGGCCTATGTCGCGGTCGTAACACTAGTTTTCTTAATGGCCCAATGGGAGGCGGGGTTCGTCTTTGCTCACATTCATCTGCCGGCCCTGGTGGTCGCCTTGGTGCTATACGCAATCCCGTTCTGGCTCGTAATGCGTGCCTCAGCGACGCGAACAGCTTAGTGTGGTGGTTCCGAAGGCTGGTTCTGGGGTGACCCGCCTGCCCAAAGTGCCGTGCCGGGGGAAAGAGAAAAGCGCGCCGCCTACGGCGTCGGGAGGAGGGAGTCGCGGTAGGGATACGGATTGCTCCGTACCCCCCGCACAGATCCGTACGGGCGGATTTCCCGCATACGGCTCTTGCCTCAGGTCGTGACGCGCAGACGGCACGAAGGATAAGGATGGCAGATACGGGCCGGAGGCAGCCAGCGGCGGATGAGCCGGTTCATTCGCTCCCACAGAACGCGACCATACTGGCTTCGTCTGCACAGCGTTCGATGCCAGAGGTTGCTCACGGTGAAACGAAAGTGGGCCAGGGCGTATCGGTTGCCCGGCACTCCGAAGTATCGGATATGGCGGGTGGCGCACTTCTCCGGCGAGTACACCCTGAGTCGCGAACCGTTGGCAGCGAAGATGAAGGGGGTGCCGCACTTCTCGTGCTCTTCGAGAAGTGGGCCGCCGGACAG
>Ga0302140_10012146_pt1 | contig 10570 bp, 8 predicted proteins | sample I_Bog_E1_1_FD_202095 | JGI IMG/M metagenome (GOLD analysis project Ga0302140, IMG submission 202095) | Peat permafrost microbial communities from Stordalen Mire near Abisko, Sweden - I_Bog_E1_1 | ecosystem: Environmental > Terrestrial > Soil > Wetlands > Peat | place: Sweden: Abisko, Stordalen...
TGCACACATCGACCATGGTAAATCGACACTTGCGGATCGCATGTTGGAAATTACCCATACCATAGAAAAGCGCAAAATGATGGACCAGGTGCTTGATAGTATGGAGCTCGAACGAGAACGTGGTATTACCATCAAAATGCAGCCAGTTCGCATGAAATGGGCCTCAGGCGGTCAGGAATACATTATGAACCTGATTGATACTCCTGGACATATCGACTTCTCATATGAAGTTTCTCGAGCTCTCAAAGCAGTAGAGGGTTCTATTCTCTTGGTTGATGCGACACAGGGTGTACAGGCGCAAACACTTACTACACTTTCCATGGCACGAGAAGCGAATCTCGTTATTGTTCCTGTTGTCAGCAAAATTGATTCACCACTTGCACGCGTAGCTGAAGTGAAGGAAGAAATTGCAGAACTTTTAAAAATTGATCAAAGTGAAATTCTTGAGGTTTCTGGAAAAACCGGTGAGGGTGTGGCACATCTTCTTGATGAAGTCATTCGAAGAATTCCCGCACCGCATGGAGAGCTTGGCGAGGTAGAAGCTGAAACACATATCGATGAAAAATCTTTTCGCGCATTAATTTTTGATTTTAAATATTCCAATCATTCTGGTATTACAGTTTTTTTGCGCGTCTTTGATGGTGAAGTGAAAAAAAATACACCGCTTATTTTTAAGATTGCAAATAAAACATTCTCAGCAATCGAGGTTGGTATTTTTTCTCCAAGCGATGTGCCGACAGATTCGCTTTCTGCCGGAGAAATCGGCTATATTGTAACTGGTATCAAAGAAGCTGGTATTGCTGCAGTCGGGGATACCGTATCTTATATAAAAGATACAAAACCTCCGCTTCATGGATATTTGAAACCATCTCCCGTTGTTTGGGCTTCTATTTATCCTGAAGGACTTGATGATTTTGCCATGTTGAAACTTGCATTGAGTAAGTTAAAACTTTCTGACTCATCTTTTACGTTTGATGAAGAAACATCGGGCACGCTTGGCCGCGGTTTTCGCTGCGGTTTTCTTGGCATGCTCCATCTTGAAATTATTGTTGAACGTCTTAAACGCGAATTCAATTTACAATTAATTGTTACTACCCCAAGTATCAATTATGAAGTGCATTTTAAAAATGGAAAAAAGGAAATGATTTTTTCTCCATCATTGTTTCCCGATGATTATCTCATTGAAAAAGTATATGAACCGTGGGTGCGTATTCGCATTATTACACCGGCTGAATATATCGGAGGAATTATGCAAAAATTGTATGATCACGAAGCAATTATCGGTGATTCAGAGGTTTTTGGTGATACACGAACTTCACTCACACTTCTCATGCCGCTTCGAGAATTGATGCGAAATTTTTTCAATGAGCTAAAAAGCATTACTTCTGGTTATGCTTCAATTTCCTATGAAATGATGGATATGAAAGAGGCGGATGTGGTAAAGATGGATGTTTTGGTTGCTGATGAAGTTGTCCCAGCGTTTTGTAGAATCGTTGCGCGAAGAAGAATTGATGCAGAAGCCGATGAAGTCGTGGAAAAATTACAAAATGCTATTTCACGACAAATGTTTTCTTTCAAAATTCAGGCGAAGGCTGGGGGACGAATTATTGCATCGAGATCGATGTCTGGTGTAAAAAAAGATGTTACCGATTATCTGTATGGCGGAGATATTACTCGAAAAATGAAGCTTCGAGAGAAACAGAAAAAGGGAAAGGCACGGATGAAAGAACGAGGAAAAGTGAATATTACTCAGGATGTGTTTTTGAAGATGATGAAGAGTGAGTAATACATACAAAAGGGCGGCGCGCTTTGCGCGCCGCCCTTTTGTATTTCTCATAACTAAAAGTTATCGAATAATCACTATGTTTATTTTCCAAACGGAAGATACGCAAAAATCATACTGAAAATGATGATGAGTGCTGCAATAATCCAGATGACATTAATTATTTTTTTTGTTTTTTTGTGAAAAAGCATTTTGTGTGTATTCTCTTTTGTGAATATTGTATACTATATACTAATTATGTTTGATTTTCAACAAAAACGACAAATTAAAAAAGTTATCTATTCGCGCATAACAATTTTCGTTTTTCTTATTATTGTCATTTTTCTTGGTAAAGCAACCTATGATATTTATACAAGAGAACAATTGAGTCAAAGTAATTACGATAGCATTAAAAAAGAATATGATGATTTGCAATCACGCGAAGCGGCTCGCACTTCAGAAATTGCACGATTAAATACGGGGGAGGGCGTAGAGGCTGAGATTCGTGACAGATTTAGTGTTGCAAAACCTGGTGAAGAAGTTATTACAGTTATTGATAATGATGGAACATCGACATCTCAGCATGTAACAAATGATGGTTGGTGGCAGAAATTTACCAACTTGTTTTAATAATACATTTGCTTATAATGGCGTTATTGCGAGTGTAGTTTAGTGGCAGAACTGGTGCTTCCCAAGCATCGGGCGCGAGTTCGATTCTCGCCACTCGCACAATAAAATAATCCCTTCGGAATCGTTTTATTGTGCGAGTGAGTAAGCAAACCGCTTTGCTTACAGGCGAGAATCGAAAGGCTTTTCCATACGAGTATATACGAGGCGGAAAAGCACTTGGCTACGGAGTAGCCAATTCTCCCCACTCGCACTACATATTTACTTTACAAAGTACAGTATGTTATAATTGAGTGGTAACAGTAAGGCATTATCAATAAGTAACAAATAAAAAATATGTCTCAAAAAAAAGTAATTATATATTCAACTCCAACATGTCACTATTGCAATTTGGCAAAAGATTTTTTTGCAAAAAATAATATTGCGTACGAAGTATTTGATGTACAATCAGATCTTGCAAAAAGAAAAGAAATGATAGAAAAGAGTGGACAAATGGGTGTGCCAGTTATTTTTGTTGGAGATGAGCTTGTGATGGGTTTTGACGAAGATAAGCTCAGAGAACTTCTTGAAGTAAAATAAGAAAAATTTTAAAAGCCGTTGAAAGACGGCTTTTAAAATACCAAGTTTTCTTTTCGGAATACGTGTCCCTCCTTACAGGAGCTGTATACCTTTCACATTTTGATTACAAAACGTTCAAGGTTTTGTGGAAGTGAAGACTTTCACTTCCTCACACCGCGGACTTCTAAACATAACTCGCTTTGTTCAGATGAGCTTCACAAATCGATCTCCGATAATATTTACTATCTTTTTCAAAAATCTGAGTAAATTTAAAAAAAGCCCTCATGAGGGGATTTTTTATTGCATTTATGGTATCTTTTTGTTACCGCCATCATAGTTCAACGGATAGAACAGTCCCGTCCTAAGGGATAGATGTAGGTTCAATTCCTGCTGGTGGCACATGCGAGAAATTGTCTTTCCGCTTTTTTCAAATTTATTTTTGTAGTATAATAAAAATATATGGAACAAGACGAAAAAGATCTTTTGCAAAAGACATACGATTTATCAAAAGAAAATAATAAAATTCTTCATAGTATTCGAAATTCAAATAGATGGGCGAATTTTTTCCGTTTTATATATTGGGTATTGATTATCGGTGTTTCTCTTGGGGCTTTTTACTATCTTCAACCGTATGTAAATAATATACTCGGTGCATACAATAGTATTCAAGGTGATCTCAATACGGTAAAAACTGTGTCGGGCAAGATCCCAAGTGTGCCGAACACAACTACAAAATAAAAAATATTAGACTCTGGAAAAATTTATAAAAATAGTGTAGTATCTAGTGACGCCAAGATAGCTCAGTTGGTAGAGCATTCCCCTGAAGAGGGAAGGGTCCCCAGTTCGAACCTGGGTCTTGGCACAAAGTGCAAATAATTGAAAACCACCACCTTTCCCAAGGTGGTTTTCTTTTGCACTTTGTGAGACGGACTGAAGCGAAGCGAAAGGAGTTGGGCGTAGGTTTTGTTATGAACGAAGTGAATTAGAAAATCAAGTGCAAAGCTTCGCGGCTTTGCTTTGAGTTCACGAAAAGCAAAAGCTGTGACCAAAAAAATAAAACTGATAAATTTAATAGTTCGAAAAATATCTGACTACGTAGTAGTCGAACCTGAGTCTTTAAAACAGCAAAAATCGAGTAAATCCTCGGTAATTCTAGATATTGACTTTGTATTATTTTATTATATAATCCATTGTAGAAGTTACCCGGCCTTTGACTGAGACAGTGAGAAAAATTTCACTCATCCTCTTTTTTGGAGTTTTTTATGAAGAAGTACATCCTGTATATTGATGATGATCCTGATAATCAGGAGAATCTGAGATTCATCTTTGCAGATGGGAATCCTCGGTTGTTAAGTGCTCTCTCGTTGAAAGAGGCGAGAGAGTATCTCGCTCAGTTCAAGGGTTCCGTCGTAGCGGTTTTTATTAACGCGTACGTTGGAAGCTCCTCAGAGATCAATTCTGATGTTCTTCAGTTTGTGACTGAAGAACGGGACAAGATCATGTTGGTCGGCTTTGGGATCAAAGTTGACCACACGATTCTTCTTCAGAAGGGCTGTAACTGCGCTTATGGAGAAAATGATGTCCATAAAGCGATTAAGGATTTGGGACTTCGCTGAAAAGATAACAAAGAGCTCGAGGCAATTGCCACGAGCTCTTTTTACTTATTTTTACGCACTCTTTACTCTCACTTTCGCTTGTTTGTTTTTGTCTACCTTAGGCATCGTGATAATGAGAAGTCCGTTTTTATTTATCGCTTCGGTTGTTTCAACATCAATTTCTTCAGGAAGCATGACGGTTCTTGAAAATGTACCCCAATATAATTCTTTGTGAAAGAAATCATTTCCGATAACATCATTTGATTCTTCTCGGTGACCTTTAATGGTTGCCATGTCGCGAGTAATGGATATATCTAAATCCTCTGGTTTTACGCCAGCGACCATTGTTTTTATCACAATTTCTGTGGGGGTTTGATACATGTCTATGGCAAGCTGACCATCGGTTTCTTCTTCGGGGGTGGTCTCTTCTTCTTGTAAGGAAATATCGTCTTCGTCATGTTCGTCAAGTTTGACGACACCGGTGAGTTTTTCAAAAAAAGATCTTTTTTTCATAATTTTTTGTTAAAAGTTGCTGATGATTTAAACAATACAAAAATCAAATTTTTTCTAAGCGCACACGTTTAATTTTTTCAAAGGCTAACAGTATTATTATAACAACAATCCATATTACTTCCAACACTACAAAGTAGTCGGAGTTGACAACCATAAAGAAATTAAAGAAAGCGTGTATCAGAATTGCAGAAATAACCCCGACGATAGTCCAAAACGCTTTTTCCAGCCAGGTATCAAAAAAGTTGAAACTAATAAAAATACCGATTGTTGCCGATGATACAGTGTGAAGGAGCATCGCGCCGATAAAACGGATATTTCCTGTCAGAACGCTTGTAATGAGATCTCCATGACTAATTGGATCTATCAAAAAAAGCATATTTTCTATTGCCGCAAAGCCAAGCGCTGTTGTGATCATGTATATCATTGGATCTATTGGATCCCGATCATCTTTTCCACGAAGAACAAGTATATACGCGGTGATAAATTTTAATATTTCTTCAATAATTGGAGCAAAAATAATAACAAGTAAAATTTTGTTTAATGGATTATTGCTTTGGGTTGCGATATTTTTAAACCATGTAAGGATTGCCTGAAAAAACACCCCGTGGAAAATTGTATCTGGATTGATGGAATAACAGATTTTTTCTAAAATAAGCGACGCAAACACTGCAATCATGCCACCTAAAAAGGTGAGTATGATGGCTCTTTTGGGTTCGGGATTATCTTTTTTTTCTTTATTCCAAAACAGTAACCAGACGATTGCGGGAATAACTCCGCCGAGAAACGCATACATGATCGATATGAGTTCGTGATTGAGTAAGTTCATGATGTTATTTTTGTGGCCATTCTTCAATCATCAGAAGATTTCTCTCTCCAATAGATTGCCAGATTTCTTCAGTGACAAATGGCATAAATGGATGAAGCACCTTGAGAGAAATTCTGAGTGTTGCAAGGAGGAATTGTTTTCTTGATTCTTTTTCGGCGACTGTTCCTTCGGCAAATATTTTTTTACTTTCCTCGAGATATATATCCGCGAGTGTGTGCCAGATATAATGATAGATTTTTTCCGCCGCCATGTAGAATCGATACTCATCGATATCTTTTGTAATATCTACTACGGTATTTTTTCTTTCCTCGATGAGTTTTGTATCGACTTCAGTGAAATTTGCAAAATCTTTTTTGTACTCCGTGTCGGCAGTTGATTCAAGAATAAATCGAGTAATATTCCATACTTTGTTTGCAAAGTTTTTGTAGCCTTTGATTTTGTCTTCAGAGAGCTTCATGTCGGTTCCCGGAGTATTTCCTACAATTAAAGTCATTCTGCCGGCATCTGCGCCAAATTTGTCGGCGATATCAACGGGATCAATACCATTTCCGAGTGATTTTGACATTTTTCTTCCTTTTGCATCGCGTACGGTACCGTGTAAATATACCAATTGAAAGGGAATTGTGCCGAGTGTGTAACCAGTCATAAGGATCATTCGTGCAATCCAAAAGAACAGGATCTCATATCCAGTTTCAAGAACATTGCTTGGATGATAGGTTGCAAGGTCGGTTGTTTTTTCTGGCCAGCCAAGTGTTGAAAAAGTCCAAAGTCCTGATGAAAACCACGTATCAAGCGTATCCTCATCTTGTTTCCAAGCTTCACCTTCTGGCGCATCTATGCCACAGAAAATTTCCGTACCGCGATACCAAACGGGGATTCGATGTCCGTACCAAATTTGTCGTGAAAGACACCAGTCGCCGAGTTTGTCGATCCAATGGAAATACGTTTTGTTAAAATATTCCGGAATGATTTCAATTTGTGTTCTCTGTACGGCATTTCGCATGATGTCTTTGAGTGTTGTTTCACTGCCAGATTCTATGCCGTTGATTTCAGAATGGGGAAAGATGAATGGTTTGCTGACTGCCATGAACCATTGCAATTTTGGCAATGGTTCAATAATGCCACCAGTGCGTTCTGCTGTTGAAACATTTTGTTTTACGGATTCTTCTTTTTCGAGAAGCCCTTCTTCTTTGAGCCACGCAACAATTGCCTCGCGGGCTTCAGTCGTTTTCTTCCCCATGATTCGCTCGTCACCAACAGTCATTTTTGCGTATTCATTGATGACAACTTTATCTTTTGGCAGATTGTGTCGCTCGGCAATTTCCCAGTCGATCATCGAATGTGCCGGTGTCACGCCAAGCGCGCCAGTGCCGAATTCTTTATCGACTTCTTTGTCCGCAATAATTTTTATATGTATAGGAACTCCGCAAAAAATCACATCGTATTCTTGCCCGACATATTTTTGGTACCGCTCATCTTCTGGATGTACTGCAACGGCAATATCACCAACTTTTGTTTCTGGTCGTGTTGTCGAAATAGAAATAGGGAAGTCTTTTGAATATTTAAATGTATAGAGTTTTGCGTCTCGTTCTTCATACACAATTTCATCATCAGATATCGTCGTTTGACCTTTTGGATCCCAGTTCACCACTCGATACCCTCGGTAGATAAGCCCGTCATCGTACATTTTTTTAAAGACAGTGCGAACTGCAAGACTTCTTTTTTCATCAAGGGTAAATGCTTCGCGTGACCAATCGCATGATGCCCCCATTTTTTTAATTTGAGAAGTAATCGTATCATGACTCTGTTGGGCGAATTCATTTACTCGTCTCAGAAGTTCTTCTCGTCCAAGATCGTATCGAGATTTATCTTCATTTTTTTTAATTTCCTTTTCAACTTTTGATTGAGTCGCAATTGCAGCATGGTCAGTACCAGGAAGCCAAAGTGTTTTTTTGCCCTGCATTCTCTGATAACGAATCATGATATCTTCAAGAGTAATCATAAGAGCATGTCCCATGTGAAGAACACCGGTTACGTTTGGTGGGGGCATGATAATCGTGTATGGTTCTTTGTGTCTTTCTGGAAGATTATCTGGATTGAAAAAGCCAGATTTTGACCACATATCATATGTTCTTGGTTCGGTTTCTTGGGGATTGTAGGGCTTTAAAAATTTCTCATTCATACAGAAGATAATAACAAAATAAAGGCATTTTGGGAATAAATAAAGGGCATCACGATGGATGCCCTACCAGCAGTCAGCTGGATTTGTATTGCTTACCCTCCTACGAGGGTTTTTGGTGTGAGCGCCAGGTCGAGGATTTGTCCCGCGTTCACAACTGGGTATAGATTATAAGAATTTATATGAGAAAGTCAACCATATAATAATTTAGAGCTCTCCTTTTGGGAGAGCTCGTCAAGCAGAGTAAGTCTTGCTGTGCGCGCCCGTGTCAATATCATCAAGACCGAACGGGCGGTGACGGGATTTTTCCGTCCTGCAGATATCTTCTCTCAGTATGTAGAGAAGTCACTGCAACCCAGTTTCTTCTTGTGGTCGCACACCACGTGTAAGAAGAATCCCCAAGTAATCTATCCTTTACTATTTTACAACTATACGATATAAAAGTCAAGTTTTTTTCTAAAAAAAAGATGGGTGCTGCACTTGGTTGCGCAGCACCCATTTGGAAGGTTCCTCTGAGAGGAAAGCCGTTCCCTTACTGTGTTTACGGTATTGTCGTGGAAAGAGGGTGAAATAAGCCCGAAGTTGGCAAAAGGGAAAAGGCCCTCTTATCGCAATCGTACCGACTTTACCGCGGGCTTATCCTTTGGATCGCCCTTTTTTGTCTCCTCGACTATTTCTCCTAAGCCTTCGTATTCTTAGAAAGAGGTTTGTCGATATGGACTGGTTCATCCCAATCCTTTTTATAAAAAAGTAAAGTTGTTTTTACAAAGAAAGATTTCCTTTGGCGACAAAGTCTTTTGTAGGTTTTTTTCCTGAGGCGAGATTCATGTAGCCAGCGATCGCAATCATGAAAGCATTGTCGGTTGAAGCGCTGACTTCTGGTACGGTGACTTCGATTCCGAGTTCATCTCCAAGTTTTTCAAAATCAGTTCGTATTTTTTTGTTTGCACTCACACCACCACCGATGATCAAGGTTTGTGCGTTGTATTGCATAATCGCTTCTCGTGTTTTCTTTACAATTACCTCTGTTACTGCATCTTCAAATTCTCTCGCGATTTCTTGTTTAATCTCATGAGTGAGATGTTCTATTTTTTGTACTGTGTAAAGTACTGCAGTTTTTATTCCAGAGAATGAAAAGAATAAATCACCCGAGTGTATCATTGGTCGAGGAAGTGGATACTGAGTAATTTTATTTGGAAATTCAATTCGTTCTTTTTCTGCGAGTTTTGATATTTCTGGTCCGCCAGGATAGGGAAGCCCAAGTATTCGAGCAACTTTATCAAAAGCTTCTCCCACTGCATCATCTCGAGTATTCCCGATGATTTCATAATGAAGTGATTCTTTTATAAGTACAAGTTGTGTATGCCCACCACTTATGAGAAGTGCAATCGCTGGATATTGCATTGATTTTATTTTGTATTCTGCATCCTTGATTTTTTCAAGTGTAGCAACAAGAATATGTCCTTCCATGTGGTTCACGGGAAACACCGGCATATCCCAGAGTCCACTGAGCGCTTTTGCGAAGCTCACACCAACCCAGAGTGCTGGCTCGAGTCCGGGGCCATTGGTTACGACAATAGCGTCGATATAAGGTCTTTCGTATTTTTGTGCGAATTCCATGAGATGATCAAAAAGTCCTTCTTCTCTATTGAGTGCTCGTTGTATCGCATCCTTTTTCTCTTGAGAAATTATCTGTGTCGTTTGTTTTAAAAAGTGCGCTTCAGCTAAACACTCTTCAAGAAGGTGGGTGAGATTTTTTGCATGCTCGCGCTTTGCCATCATGGGGAAAACCCCGCCATATTGTGCATGGAGTGCTACCTGAGAATACAGTTGATTCCCGAGAGTATGAATAGAATCAGCGTTTGCTTCAATGAGGCAAATCGCTGTTTCGTCGCACGATGTTTCGATACTTAAGATTTTCATAACAGGTTCTAATCTATCAAAAAAATGAGGAAAAGACTACTCGGTATCATGGCGATTTTGTTTTTGATTTTTGCTATGATGGTTGTATGACAGAGTCTATAAAACATTTTCAAAAAGTTATCTGGGACTATTACAAGAAATACGGTCGTCATGATTTACCATGGCGCACAACAAAAGACCCATATAAAATTCTCGTTTCAGAATACATGCTCCAGCAAACGCAGGTCGCTCGGGTGATTCCAAAATACGAAGCATTTCTCAAAGCATTTCCTACATTTCAAAGTCTTGCAAAAGCTTCAGTGCCGGATGTATTACAGCTCTGGCAGGGGCTCGGGTACAATCGTCGTGCATTGTATTTAAAAAAGACAGCTGAGCTCGTATGTGAAAAATATAAAGGAGTTTTGCCAAAGAACCCCAATATTCTTGTGGAATTTCCAGGGATCGGTCCAAATACAGCTGCGGCGATTTGTGCATACAGTTTCAATATGCCGGTGGTTTTTATTGAGACAAATATTCGTCGAATTTTTATTCATTTCTTTTTTCAAAAATCTCGAAAGAAAATTTCTGATGCAGACATATTGAAATTG
>Ga0302140_10012148_pt1 | contig 10569 bp, 11 predicted proteins | sample I_Bog_E1_1_FD_202095 | JGI IMG/M metagenome (GOLD analysis project Ga0302140, IMG submission 202095) | Peat permafrost microbial communities from Stordalen Mire near Abisko, Sweden - I_Bog_E1_1 | ecosystem: Environmental > Terrestrial > Soil > Wetlands > Peat | place: Sweden: Abisko, Stordalen...
ACCGTCTGGCCTCCTGCGATTGAGCCTGATTTTTCATTGCGCGCCGGCGCGGTGTAGCGGGAGCCGGCCTGCGTGTAGGAAATTTCGCCCACTCCGTTTTCGGGAATCGGCGTGACAATGGCGGCGGTCAGACCAATCAACTGTGCAACGCGTGATTCGCTTGAGCCTTCGGTGCGTTTGAAGATGGAGTTGAACAGCCACAACACCAGCAACGCCACGGCCACTCCGCCGAACAGTGAAAGCGGAGCATTGATCCATGGGCTGCTCGTCGCGTCAATCTTGCAGAAGATCAGGCCGAATGCGCCGAACGCAGTGACGAAACTCGCCAGCACCGTCGGGCTTAAGATTGGAACACCCGGCACACCGTCGTGGCCAAGACCGCTGTCGGCCTGACCGCCCATTCCGACATGGACTTCCCCGTGACCGCCGAACAAGTGCCCGAAGACCGCGCTGAACAACGTGAAGATCAAACCGAACACCAGACAGACCGCATAGACAATCGCAATAGTATTCATAATTCCCCGCTTCGTTGATTATTGCACCAAGTAAAGACCCGCCCGCCCGCCAACGCAAGCAGGAAAGAAACATTCGGTTTGGCTTCGGATTTCATATGACCGCCTCCAGCTAACAACATGCCCGCATAAACTGCATTTATAATTTCACTGCAATTTTGTAAGCCAAACCAGACGATTCAGGCTTGCCAATTTTCCGCCGGTTGCCCATTGTCGCGCCATGCAATCCCACGAACTATTGCGCGAAGTTTTTGAAAAGAAATCGGCCAAGCACGTCGCCGCCGACCTGGGCCTCTCGCCCTCGATGATCTACAAATGGGCCGAGCCGTCCGACAACGCCGCCGGCAGCGGCATCGGCAATCCGCTCGACCGCATCGAGGCATTGCTCAAAAGCACCAGCGACCACCGGCTTGTCCAGTGGATCTGCCAGCGCGCGAACGGATTTTTCATTTTAAACCCCAAGAACACTCCGCATCCGCACCAATTGATCCCCGCGACCAATCAAATTGTGCAGGAATTCGCCGACCTGCTGCACGTCATCGCCACCGCCACCGCCAATGAAAAAGTTTCACAGGCCGAGGCCGGGGAAATCCGCGCGCGCTGGGAGGAATTGAAAACAGTGACGGAAGGTTTTGTGGCCGGATGCGAACAGGGGGATTTCAACCCGATGCGGAAGCACGCCATCAGACACGCTCCCGCCTCGCATCAGGCACGGATGTGATGAACGTCAGGAATCCGAGCATGGGATTTACGGGATTTATCCTCTTTTTTGCCATTTCCAGCTTAAACTGCTCGTTTTCAGCCTGTTCCGTTAAATCCAGCGTTCAAGCCTGTTCCGGCAGCCCTCAAAAAACCCGTTTTTTTGACGTTTTTGACCCAAAATCCATCTTCTAAAATCATTTTAGCAATCGCTAAAGTCATTTCAGCGAACGCTTTTTTCACTTTAGTAATCGCTGAAACCGTTTCAGTGAACGCTATTTTCATTTTAGAAGTCGCTGAAATCGGTTTAGCGAACGCTTTTTCCACTTCAGAAATCGCTAAAATCGGTTTAGCGAACGCTTTTTCCATTTCAGGAATCGCTGAAACCATTTTAGCAATCGCTGGTTCCCGGCAGATGAACAACCCGTCAACAGCCCGTGAAACACCGGATGACAACAATTCCAGAGTTTCAATCTTTTCAGACACCGCCATTTCTGTTTTCCTTTACGCGATGAATCATAGTTTCGCCGGACGATTCCGCACGCTGCTCGTCCTGGGCCGCGTGTCGAACCTGCCGACTGTCTGGTCAAACTGCCTCGCTGGCTGGTGGCTGTCCGGCGGCGGAAATGGCTGGAAACTGACGCTGCTTTTGCCCGGCATCAGCGCACTTTACATCGGCGGAATGTTCCTGAACGACGCGTTCGACGCAGACTTTGACCGTCAGCGCCGCGCAACACGGCCCATCCCGTCCGGCCAGATTTCTGCGGACACTGTCTGGGCTTTCGGCTGGGCATGGCTGGCGTTGGGGATTTTGCTTTTGATTTTTTGCGGAAAAGCCGCCGGGGCGCTCGCGGTCATCCTCGCCATCTGCATTTTGATCTATGACGCGGCGCACAAGGCGATCACCGCGTCGCCATGGCTCATGGGCTTGTGCCGGTTCTGGGTCTATGTCATCGCCGGAACAACCGCCGCAAACGGTTTGAACGGAAATTCAATCTGGTGCGGGGTTGCGCTGGCATTTTACATCGTGGGCTTGAGCTACGTCGCGCGGCGGGAAAGTTTCCGCGGACCGGTTCCATACTGGCCGCTGCTGCTGCTGGCCGCGCCCATTTTTCTGGCGATACTGATGAACGCCGGTGAGGCGCGAAAGGCGGCATTGTTCATGGCATTCATTTTTGCGATGTGGGTCGCGCGTTGCGCACGGACAATCTTTTTCGGCGGCGAAGTCAATGTGGGAAGAATCGTGTCCGGCCTGCTTGCGGGCATCGTTTTTGTGGACTGGCTGGCCGTCGCACCGCAATGTCCGTTTGTATTGAGCACAGCCTTTCTGGTTTTGTTCGGCGCGACATTATGGCTACAACGTTTTGTCCCGGCAACTTGACTTGAATAATCCGCCGCTTCCGGTTAAAGTAATAATTCGCCTATGAGCGATGACGCAAAATCTAAATTAACGCATAACGAAGAAATCAAGGCAGCCATCCCGACCTTGGCCGGCACGATTGCCACGACGTTCAACGATCCGGCCAACGACCATTTCTCCGAGGACGACAATCAGTTCCTGAAATTTCACGGCTCGTATCAACAGGACGACCGCGACCTGCGCAAGACTGGCAAGAAATATATCATGATGGTGCGCGGGCGCATCCCCGGCGGTGTGATGACCGCTAAGCAATGGTGCGTGTTCGACGACCTCTCGACGCAATACGGCAACAACACGCTGCGCATCACCACGCGCCAGAGCATCCAGTTTCACGGCATCGTGATGTCCGGTTTGCGACCGCTTGTTGCAAAAATCAACGAGTGCCTGCTCTCCACGCTCGCCGCCTGCGGTGACGTGAACCGCAATGTCATGGCCGCGCCGACGCCCGCATACACCAAGGCGCGTGAACAGGTCATCGCCGACGCGCACAAGGTGGCGCTGGCGCTCGCGCCCAAGACGCCCGCGTATCATTCCATCTGGATTGACGGCGTGCAGCTCGACAACGAGGCGGCGGAAAATAAAAATTTCGTGGACCCGCTTTATGGCAAAACTTATCTGCCGCGCAAGTTCAAGATCGGCTTTGTCATTCCGCCGGTGAACGACATGGACATTTTCACCAACTGCCTCGGCTTTATCGCCATCGTGGAGAACGACCAGCTTGTCGGCTACAACATTGCCGTCGGTGGCGGCATGGGTCGCAGCCACGGCAACACACAGACGTATCCGCGCCTCGCGGATGTCATCGGCTTTTTCACCCCGGACAAACTCGTGGAGGTGGCCAAGGCCGTGCTGACAATTCACCGCGATTTCGGCGACCGGACCGACCGCAAGCATGCGCGCCTCAAATACGTCGTGGCCGAACGCGGCGTGAAATTCATGCAGGACGAAGTGAACGCTCGCGCCGGCATCACGCTCGCGCCGGCCAAGCCTTGCAAGTTCACGACCACCGCCGACCTCCTCGGCTGGCACAAGGCCACCGATGGAAAATGGTTTCTCGGCATGTTCGTCGAGACCGGCCGCGTGAAGAACAATCAGAAAATTGCATTGCGCGACGTCGCCGAGAAATTTCCGAACATCGAATTCCGTTTGAGCGCGAATCAAAACGTGATTCTCGCCAACGCCAGCGACGCGGACAAAGCCGCCATCACCGCCTTGCTCGGTTCACACGGCGTGAAGACGGAAAATCAGGCGCGCGTCCTTCACGCCGCCGCGATGGCCTGCCCTTCGCTGCCTACGTGCGGCCTCGGACTCGCGGAATCGGAACGCATGTTGCCCGGCATGATTGACCGCATCGAAAAACTTTGCGACGAGGTCGGCCTCAGCAACGAGGAGATCATCATCCGCTCGACCGGCTGCCCGAACGGCTGCGCGCGGCCTTACATGGCGGAACTCGCGTTCGTCGGCAAGGCACCCGGACGTTATCAGGTCTGGCTCGGCGGCAACGCCGCTGGCACGCGCCTGAACCGGGTGTGGAAAGACGTCATCAAGGAAGCCGAACTCGAAACCGAACTGCGCCCTGTGCTCGTGCGCTACGTCAAGGAACGCCAGCCTGGCGAACGTTTCGGCGACTGGTGCGACCGGGTCTTTTTGAACGGGCAGTCGCTTGCTGCAAATTAATTACGGCTCTGGTAAAATTTACTTGTAATAGTTGAATGAAATCCGCCCCGCGACATGAATTCTATAGGACGTTCGGCGCCTACCAGTCTTTTGCCGAGTCGGACTCCGAATTGCGCGCCTACTGGCGGTCGCGCACGCCGAATGAACGGATGGAGGCACTGGAAGATCTAAGGATTGCAAATTATGGCGAAGCGACAATTAACGCCCGAATTCCGCGAGTTTTTGGCGTGCCTGAACCGCGCCGGAGTTGAATATCTTCTGGTGGGCGGTTATGCCGTGAATCATTATGGCTACCATCGCTTCACGGAGGACATTGACTTTTGGATCGCAGTTTCGGACGAGAATTTCGAACGGCTGCTTGAAGCCGTGCGCCGGTTCTTTGGCGAGCACCTGGCTGGACTGGACAAAAAGTTTTTGGAGAACAATGAATCGTTGTTCCTTGGCGGCGTGCCGAACAAGATCGAAGTGTTCAAACACATCAGCGGACTGGAATTTTCGCAGGCGTATCCGCGCCGCGTCGAAACAACAATTGATGGTGAGCCGGTGAAAATGATTTGCCTGACGGATTTGAAAACTAACAAACGCGCCAGCGGACGGAACAAAGACCTCGCCGATCTGGACAATCTGCCTTGAACAATTTTTGAAATGACTCCAGAACAAATTTCGCAGGCGAACGCCGAACTGCGTTCCAAATCGCCGCTGGAAATCGTGAAATGGGCCGTGGCACAAGCCAGGGGCCGCGCGATTGTCTCGACAAACTTTCGTCCTTACGAAGCGGCCATTTTGCATTTGTGCGTTCAGGTGCAGCAGGACATCCCGGTCCTCTGGGTTGACCACGGTTACAACCGCCCGGCCACTTACAAGCACGCCGAGCAGTTGAAGCAATCGCTCAAACTGAATCTCAAGCCGTTCCTGCCAAAAATTTCCGCTGCGCACCGCGATGCGATTTACGGCGAGATCCCGTCCACCGAAGACGAGGCCGGTTTGAAGGAATTCAGCACGCTGATGAAGCTCGAACCTTTTCAGCGCGGCATGAAGGAGCTCGCGCCGTTTGTTTGGATCACCGCGTTGCGCAAGGTCCAGAATCCCAACCGCGCGGAACTCGACATCGTCAGCGACGACAAGAATTTCAATTCACTCAAGGTCAGCCCTTTGTTTTATTGCAGTGACGCCGACATGGAAAAATATCTCGCCCAGCACAGCCTCCCAAACGAGTGGGATTACTTCGATCCGGCCAAGGCCGATGACAAGCGCGAATGCGGCCTGCACGCGAGCTGGGGCGGCAAGGCCGTCGAAGGCGGCGCGGGCATCTAAACTTTAATCAACCACGGATGCATAAATTATCTGTGTCCATATGTGTCCATCTGTGGTTAAAATAACTTTCCGATGAGTTCATATCATCTCGATCATTTGCAGCATCTCGAAACGGAAGCGATCCATATCATGCGAGAGGTCGCCGCCGAGTTCGAGCGCCCCGCCCTGCTCTTTTCCGGCGGCAAGGATTCCATCTGCCTCCTGCGCCTCGCGGAAAAAGCCTTTCGCCCCTCGGACATTCCCATGCCGTTCCTCAACATCGAGACCGGCCACGAATTTCCAGAACTCATCGAGTTCCGCGACCGCCGCGCCAAGGAGCTTGGCGCCAAGCTCATCGTCCGCACGGTGGACGAAGCCTTCAAAAAGGGCATCGCGCAGCCGGTCTCCGGTCAGATCAGCCGCAACCAGCTTCAAATCCCCGTCCTCCTCTCCGCCATCGAGGAATTCCAATTCGACTGCGCCATCGGCGGCGCGCGGCGCGACGAGGAAAAGGCCCGCGCCAAGGAACGTTTCTTCAGCTTCCGCGACGGCTTCGGCCAGTGGGATCCTAAAAACCAGCGGCCCGAGATCTGGAATCTTTACAACGCCAAGGTCAATCCGGGCGAAAACATGCGCGTCTTCCCGCTCTCCAACTGGACCGAGATGGACGTCTGGGAATACATCAAAAAAGAGAAGCTCGAGGTTCCAAAGATTTACTTCAGCCACGAACGCGAATGCTTCAGACGCGGCGGACAATGGATTCCAGTCCCACCGGCGCACACGGACACGACCAAACCCGATCCTTACGCCGGAGCGAGGCCGAAACCAAACGAGCCGGTCAAGAAATTGATCGTCCGCGTCCGCACCATTGCCGACATGATCAGCACAGGCATGATTGAATCTCCCGCCGACAGCGTGGACGACATCATCGCCGAAGTCGCAGCCGCCCGCGTCACCGAACGAGGCTCCCGCGCCGACGACAAGGCCAGCGAAGCCGCCATGGAAGACCGCAAGAAAGCCGGATATTTTTAAGCAGATAGGAGATGGGAGATGGCAGATAGGATTGACAATTTTGAGCAGCTTGAAGCTTGGCGCACGGCAAGGGAACTTGTCCGGGCAGTTTATGCTTTCTTTCGGCGCAAGCCAGCGGCTCTTGACTTTGGTCTGCGCGACCAGGTTCAGCGCGCGGCAGTTTCGGCCATGACCAACATCGCCGAAGGTTTTGAGCGTGTTCATCCCGGCGAGAAACTTCAATTTTACAATGTAGCGCGTGCTTCCTGTGGCGAGGTGCGTTCGCTATCCTACGTCATGCTTGATGCAAATTACATTTCAGAACAGGACCACAAAACGCTACTCGGACTTGTCGCCCAAACTGGCCGACTTGTTTCCGGCCTAATCCGCTCAACCCGCGCGCGAGTTACACAACCCTAACTGCCATCTCCAATTTTAATGAGTTCCCCAACTCCCATCTCCAATCTGCCATCTGCCGCGCGGAGCGCTCACCCAATCGAACTTTTGCGCTTCAACACCTGCGGCAGTGTTGATGACGGCAAGTCCACGCTCATCGGCCGCCTCCTCTACGATTCCAAGAACCTGATGGAAGACCAGATCGAGGCGCTCGAACGCTCCGCCGACATCACCGGCGGCGGCACAATTAATCTGGCCAACCTCACCGACGGCCTGCGCGCCGAACGCGAACAGGGCATCACCATTGACGTCGCCTACCGCTACTTCGCCACACCCAAGCGCAAGTTCATCGTCGCCGACACGCCGGGGCACGTCCAATACACGCGCAACATGGTCACCGGCGCAAGCACCGCAAACCTTTCCATCGTCCTCGTGGACGCCCGCGCCGGCGTCATCGAACAGACACGCCGACACACTTACATCGCCGCGCTACTCGGCATTCCACACCTCATCATTGCCGTCAACAAAATGGATCTGGTGGACTGGAGCGAGGAGCGTTACCAGGAGATCCGCGACGAGATCGAAGCGTTTCTGCCCAAGCTCGACGTCTTCCGCGACGTGAAATTCATCCCCATCAGCGCGCTAGAAGGCGACAACGTCGTGGACGCCTCCAAAAAAACCCCGTGGTACGAAGGCCCCACCCTGCTGAACCACCTCGAAACCGTCCACATCGCCAGCGACTGGAATCTCAGCGCGCTCCGTTTCCCCGTCCAATGGGTCAACCGCCCGAACGACCCCACCGACAAACAGCTCCACGACTTCCGCGGCCTGAGCGGCCAGCTCGCCAGCGGCATCATCCGCGCCAACCAGGAAGTCGTCGTCCTGCCCATCGGCATCAAGACCACCGTCAAGGAAATCTGGACCTACGACGGCTCGCTGCCCGAGGCCTTCTGCCCGCAGTCCGTCACACTCTGCCTCGCGCACGACATTGACATCAGCCGCGGCGACATGATTGTCGGCCTGGACAACCTTCCCGGACGCAGCGCCGACCTTCACGCCCGGATTTGCTGGATGCACATCCGCCCATTGCAGGCCGGCAAAAAATATTTCCTCAAGCACGCCACCCAGACCGTCCAGGCCGTCGTCACACAACTGGAAAGCCGCATCAATTTCGACACCCTCGAACCCGAAGCCGCCCCGGCCGCACTCGCAGTCAACGACATCGGCATCGTCCGCATCAAGACCGCCAGGCCGATTGTCTTCGACAGCTACACCACCAACCGGCTCACCGGCTCATTCATCCTCATCGAGCAGGGCACGAACGCCACCGTCGCCGCAGGAATGCTTTTCCCGCCCACCGAAGCCGTGAAACCGGAATACACCGACTTCGCGATTTGAAGAATTGTTTCAAAATAGTTTACGCGTAAAAGCCGCCGGAACGAATTCACATCCGTTCTGCAACGGATTGACCAGACTCTCAACACCATTCCAGCCTTGTCTGGACTAAAACCAGCGATTGCTGAAATGGTTTCAGCGACTTCTAAAATGGAAAAAGCATCTTCTGAAATGTTTTTAGCGTCTTCTAAAATGAAAAAAACGATTTCTAAAATCAAATCAGCGATTGCTAAAATGATTTCAGCGACTTCTAAAATGGAAAAAGCGTCTTCTTAAACGGTTTCAGCAACTTCTAAAATGAAATTAGCAACTTCTAAAATCATTTTAGAAGATGGATTTTGGGCCAAAATCGTCAAAAAACAGGGTTTTTTGAGGGCTGCCGGAACGCGCTTGAACGCTGGATTTAACGGAACAGGCTGAAATTGAAGGTTTTAGACTTGAAATGGCAAAAAATGGCAATTTTACCTGGGATTATGCACATGACAGATAATCCGGGTATTCTGATTCAGCCTGCGGCAAACCTGACTGGTATGATGGAGGAGAGTGTGTGCAGGAAATTGGAAAGCGTCAATTCCGCCTTCGTCGAGATTTTTTGAATGGACGACAAGGGCAAAATAGTGCTTGTTTAATTTTATGACAGAAGATTCAAACAAAATTGCACCAATAGATTTTGATGCCGATGTCATGCCAAAAATCGTGGCAGCTCTAAACAAGCAGAAAGGTTACGCCTCATTTTTCGATTGGCCAAACAAGGCAACAAAGGAAAAAGGTATCGTTTGCGACTTGCTCGAAGCAATGGAAGCGAAGGGCGAACAGCACGGGATTGTAAAAGTTAAATCGGATCAAATTGATCCCCCCGATTGTGTCGGCCAAACGAAAGACGGCGAGCTTGTCGGTTTTGAGGTCACTGAATTGGTGGATCAAAAGACCGTAGAAATGAATCGTCGAGGCGTGCATGTTTTTAAAGAATGGCCACCAGACGAATTAATTGCGAAATTGAAAGTTCTTGTCAGGGATAAAGACGCCAAAGCCTATCACGGTGGCCCTTATTCAAAAATAGTTCTCATAATCTTCACAGATGAGCCGCTTGTGAGGTCAGCAGATTGCGAATCAATTCTTCATGGTCAAAGCGTCGGACATTGTAAACAAATCAGCGAGGCCTTTTTGCTATTGTCATACAGGCCCGGTCTGGAAGCTTATCCTTATGTAAAATTGGAGTTGGGCCAAGCGGATTCAATTTTACCGGCCAAATCCTGACAAACACCACGCCGGAAATCTGGCAGCGTCAATTCCGCGTTGCAAGCCCTGCAATCAGGGGAACAGCGCCGCCACAAATTTCTTCCCGTAGAAAAGCCAGATCACCGCCGCGAGCGCGATGTAGGGACCGTAAGGCATCCGCGACGACCACGCGCGCTTGCGCATCAGGATCAAAACCACGCCGGCCGCCGCGCCGATGAACGAGCTGACCGCCAGCGAGAATATCACGCCCTGCCAGCCGATGAACGCGCCGATCGCCGCCATGAATTTCACGTCGCCCAGGCCCATCGCCTCGCGCGGCATTACCATCCGGTCAGTCACAACTTCCATGCGCGGCACAGCTTCAGGATTAAACTTGGCATCACCGATTTTAAGAATTTCCGGTGTCAAGCGCACAGTCACGTCACGCCAGGAACCAAATTGCGTTTCAACTTCGCGCGCGTGAAAACTTATGGCATCTGTCTTTCGATAGAAAACTTCTCCTGTTTCGAAAATCATGTCTTTTCGGCACATCCAAGCATCCGTCGGTGTAAAAACCAAGTGCGCTCCCGAAAGAATTTCTGTCTTGGGTCTTCGGGTCAAAGATTCAAAGAGCGAATGAAGCCAGTCAATCAACACGCGAAAAAAACTCCAGTTTACGCCAACCAATTGTGCAGTCTCGCGTGACGATAACTGTCGCTTCAAAATCGTCTCGAAGTATGGCATGGCAGCGCGATTGAACTCATCTTTGCCGAAAGGAGTTTGAATAATAATTTGCTTCGCAGAGATGGCAACAGTCACCTTTCCATAACAACAATCCATCAATTCAAACTTCTCCGCCTGGAAAGCAAACCAGCCGGACGGGCGCTGAAAAAGCGTTTCAAAAGACATGTGCTTCGGCGGAAGCAAAATTGCTGATTCCGTAAATAC
>Ga0302140_10012149_pt1 | contig 10569 bp, 12 predicted proteins | sample I_Bog_E1_1_FD_202095 | JGI IMG/M metagenome (GOLD analysis project Ga0302140, IMG submission 202095) | Peat permafrost microbial communities from Stordalen Mire near Abisko, Sweden - I_Bog_E1_1 | ecosystem: Environmental > Terrestrial > Soil > Wetlands > Peat | place: Sweden: Abisko, Stordalen...
GATTGCACCAGTGAAGCTGTCAGGTTAATTACAGGCATGAATATGATGAAAATGACTTTATTGCAAATTTGTCAGGTTTTGGCTGGGAAAAAAGTTAAAAATATAACATCAGGCCCTTTGTATGGGTTGTTGAAGGAATGGAAATCTAATGATATTGAAATTTTGCTGAAACAATTGTTATTCCGGGATTATTTAAAGGAAAAAATATCTTCTTTTAGTGGACATACCATAGCTTATCTATTGCCCAATGCCAAATCGAAACAATTTAAGCTTCTTAAAGAAAACAAAGCCACCTTTCAAATCAAAATCCCTTTACCTTTGATTAGAAAAGTCTCTTTTAAAGAAATTTCCAATGAATTTCCTGAAAAATCTGGCAAGGGAGTCACAAAAACAACTATTGAAATACCAGCAATAGAAAAGCAACTCATCATAAAAACTGGAGGGTTTGCTGGATATTTGAAAAATAAAGAATCAAATAAACCTCAACAAGAAAATGAAAAAAAACAACTTTTTGAAACTATAAAATATGAGAACACAGGCCGGATTTTCATTAGACAAGGATCTTCAAAAGAAGAAGGGTATCCAGAGCCTGAGAAAAAACCAATTAAACCTAAAAAAATATTTCATCCGGATTATGGATATTGTGACCAAGAACAATTTTCGGAAATTTATGAGAGACTTCTCATGATTCGGAAAAAAATCTATAATTTGAAAAAGCTTCAAAAAGCTGATGAAACAGTGAACATCGATAACATTTTTCCTTTGGCTGCAATTGAAGATTTGGCTCGGAAATTGCCAACAGCGGAAAATGAGTTGAGTGTTAATAATATTAAGAGTGTTGGAGTTTTGCCTTTGAAGCAATATGGTGGGATGTTTTTGGAAGAAATTAAGCATTTTTTGAGGATCCAAGTAATTGATAAAAACGAATATATGTTTCCAAAGCCAGAAACAAATGAAACTACAGAGGTTTTCAATATGGAAGAAAATATCATAAAAACTGCTGCCGATCAGGAAGAAACTACTTCCGAAACAGAACAAATAGAACAAGAAGAGAACAACAACAATTTTTCATTAGGAAAAGAAGAGGCCCCTGAATTTAATGATTTGGATTTAGATCAAGTGGATGAAGTTATCAGAGATTATGAACAAAAAAAGAGGGAGTCTGAATGTTATGAAGATAATAAGATATTGAATGAAAGTATTCAGGAAAATAAAACTCCTAAGAAAGAAGAAGCAGATTTTGATGAATTTTTTTTCAACGATATGATGAGTTTGGAATTTCAACATCCCCAAGGCACTGGGAGTAAACCTGTTCCAGTGGAGAAAAATTTCAAAAGAAAGCCCATTATTTGTTTGGAACCTGATGATCAAGAAGAGATTGATGTCAACAAGGAAAAGAAGATTATGGAAGGTCAACCCTTGGTGACCATAAAAGGTCCGTTTAAAAAATTGGCAAAAAGCCAAACAGATTTTTTATAAAAATCCAATGTTTTACAAAATTTATGCTAATTATACAAAAAAGGTTTTCTTTAATCTGTTTTTTTTTTTATTGAGTCAATTTTTCAATTTTTGGCTTAAGAAAAATAAGCAAATAATAAAAACTAATAGTTTTTTTTTTTGGTTTTTTATTAATTTGCCTCCAATGAAAATGAATTATTTATATTTAAAAAAACTCATTTATTATGCTGAGGAAATTTCTCAATGCCGTTTGGGTACCGTTCATTGATTTTTCTGATTGAATTGGAGTTTAAATCGAATTTTAGTCTTGTAAAAGGGGGGAATCTGCAGAACTTGAGCCAAAAAACCCACAAAAACTTCAAGATGACAAAGCAAAATCGAAAGTGATAAGGAAAAAAATAAGGAAACAATTATTTAATCAGGAAATCGAGTTGAATTTAAAAATTGCTGGTGACTGTCATGTTTTTTATAAAAATACTTGACAAATTTCTTAGGAATTGAAGAGGAAATGAACAAAAATCAGAAGGATTTGAATAAATTAAGGGAAAAAGAAACTCATGAAAAGAACCCTCAAGATAATCTCTTAATTAAAATAAAAAATGGAAGAGTTCATAGTTTAAAGAAAAGTAAACTGATTTTACAAGAAAATAAGGCTAAAATCAGGTCTCTTTCATATTCGTTAGACTCATATTTAAGTATTCTTTTGTTGTTAATTTATTTTCTTTAATGAAGAATTTTTAGATAATTTTACGATTAACAAAAGCCACAGAATTAAAGTTGATATCATGAAAAGTGTTTGTGATTTATCGAAAAGTGATGAGATGCGAAAAAGTATGCTAGATTTGCAAAAAGATTTGAAAGAGGTTTTTAAATTTAATAAGAATTGATTTTTAGATGAATAAATGAAAAGGTTGGATTAGTTTCTGAGATTTTAGATAATAATCTAAATGAGAGTGCTGTCTTCAATTCTATAGATAAAAATGAAATTGTAAATTAAATTCATTTTAATTTTATATTGATTTATTTTTAGGAACAACTTGAAAATTTGTGTAAAACAACGAAGATAAGCTAACCGACGGATATTATACTAAAATATTTTTTATTTGTTAATTATAAGATTAAAAATTTTGTTTGGATTTTTTTAAAATTTTCGAGGAAAAAATTTTTTGCAACCCAAAATAATTATGGAAATATTTAAGTTTTTTTTTAAAAGTTTATAATTTAATTAAATTTTATTTTATTTCTACAAAAAAACAAAAAAGAATAGAACAAAACAATTAAAATTACAAAGTTGAAATTTTTTCTCTCAGGAACTTATTTTTTCTTTATATTTGACTAAAAATAAAATATTAAAAGAAATGAAAAAGATTTTTAGTTTCTCTTCTCTTTTCTTCAATAAAACCCTTTATTTTTCTTCTTTCAACTTCCCAAAAATTCCCAAAACCACCACAAAACCTCAATCTTTTTCGTTGGAATCCTTATTAAACCGTTTCTTTCTATCCCCCAAAATGGATGCTTTAGCTAATGAACTATTCACATATCTAATAAATACCCCTGAACTTAAAGAGAACTTCCCAATTCTCTTAGAAAACACGGAAATTTATTCAAATTTCATCGCTATGCATGTTTATCTATTATATAGAAGAATTGCTCATGAGCAGAGTCATTTCGCTAAGAAAGAAGCTGAAAAGTTGTTATTTTGTTTCAAAAGCAAATATTTCTTGAAATTCGCAGAAGACATGCATCAACATATACCCGTTCAGGACTTTACCAGTTATTTCAGTGAAAATTTCAATATGAGATATATGATTATTGAGAAAGAATTTAATCAACTTTATAGCCAAAGCCAAAATTTCCATTTTTCAAAAGAGGAAGAAGATGAGGAATTTAAGAAAATAGTTCGAAAACTGATATTTTTCAATAAATTTCCTATAAAACACGCATATATCACGAAGACTGTGAAATATTATGATTCTCATGATAATTATTTATTTTCTCTATCGTTTACAGATTTATTGGATTATCAGATTCATTGGGGTTTCTTGAACCGAGAATTATTAGAATAAAATTTCTTTAAAAAAAACATATTTTTTTATCAAATTCGGATTTTTTTTATCTATCAATGTTTAAATTGTCAAAAGTGTTCACGTATTCATATATGTTCCGGTGAAGCTTCCAACCCCCATCGAATACAGCGCACAATTCGCATAGAAATCCGATATGCTAGTTGAGTTGATCGTTGCTGCACTCAAAGCATAAAGGTAGAAATTATAGGTATTTGGTGCAGAAGTCACTTCAGGTCCCACATACCCTGCAATATTGAAAGAATTCACTATAGCTTGTCCACCATCTAAACTTCCATCAGTAATAACAGTGAAACCACTTGGTATGTTCTCCAAAAGGAAATGATGATAAGTGCCAGAAGAGTTAGTATGGTTCATGATAAAAGCATAACTTTGAGCTCCTTGAACTGCAGTCCAAGAACATCCAGGATTCTTGTTACCACCGGCTCTTGTATAGATAGATGGGATGACACCGTTATTTGTAAAGGCAATTTGAGAAAAACTGATAGTGGTTGTTGTTGATGTAGTTCCACCCAAGAGTTCGTTGAGATTTCCTGCGATTTGAGTGTTAAATTCGTTCTGGGCTCCTTGTAATACATTATCATAAGTACTCAAGGCACTGGAATACATATCACCGATAGAATATTGTCTGAATCTGGAGATTCTGAGTCCTGAAGATGGATTTTTAAGTTCAAATCAAATAATAATAAAAAGACCTGCTGAATTCATATGATCTCCTGAGGAATCAGTTCCGATCCACGAGACATAGATTCTTGGGTCACAAGCAGCAGTTGAGCTGTTAGCTGTTGTATTACAAGGGTTAATCATGCAATTGCTTTGAGTGGTTATGTTGCTGATATGATCCAAATAACATAGGCTAGTGCAAGCCCAGCAGCCATTATCCCAGGACGTGCTTGTGACATGACCATTATCAATGTTAATCACTAAGGAAAAGATCGGGATGACCACATTGGAACTTGTCACATCACTGGCACTGGCTGTTCTCATATATGTAACATTATCTGAGTTGGTTCCATTGTTATCGGCTTGAACAATGAGACTAATGGAAGAAAGGGCCGTGTAATTTTGAAATGCGCTATATGCTTTTGAGAGTATTTTATTGCGAATTTTAATTTAAAATGGATGGCAACCTCCTGTTGCTTGCACTGCTGTGTATTTATCCACAACTACTTGAAAAGACATTCGCATGGCTTTGGTTTCATCGTTATTTGGGATGAAATGGACACAAACAACTGCTGTATCTCCCTTTTTATTTAAATTTTAGAAGTTTTTAATATTTAATGAAACTCTGTTATAAGTAGCGTCTTGGTTATTATTGAGACAATTCAGAGTAGCAGTTGTGACTGAAAAAGCGATGAACAAAGAATTCAATAGGCAGAAAACAACGGAAAGAGGAATTTTCATAGGTTTTTATTGATGTACACAATCAGATTTTGTTTTTATTTCAATATATTTATTTAAATTAAATTTACGGAAAAACACTTCTTATCAAATAAAAAACCTCTAGCAATAACAATCTTTATTATCCTGGTCTTGTTCTAATTTCCTTTTCTTCAAATCCCTTTGCAAATCTATCAAACTGCTTCTTGATCTAGAGGCCCTTTCATCGTTTTCTCCGAAATTACTCGTTGTATCATAATAAATCAGCTTCCTTTTTTGAATCCCTTTAATTAATTTCTTAAATACCTTCTGTAAATTCAGATTCTCCTTGGCAGAAACCTGAACATTCGATAGAAAACCATTTTCCTTAGCGAATTTCTTCGCCAAATCTTTTTTCACGAATTCATGTAACATCTCTTCATCTTTTTCTTTGTTATTCTCGTTATTTTCATCAATTTTCGGAAGTAAGTCGATCTTATTCTGCACAAAAATCATAGGAATGGGTTTCCCATCGAAAAAGTCGCAATTTTCCTCAACCAATTCTTTCCATTTCAATGCTGAATGGATGGTTTCTATATTAGTGATATCGCTAACTACGATACAACCCAAGGCTCCTCTAATAAACAGCTTCGAAATAGCCTGAAAGGATTCCTGTCCTATAAAGAAAATGTTGAAGAAAGATTGTTAGAATAGAAAGAATACTTTAAAAACCTGCAATGTCCCAAAGCTGCATTTTGATGTCTTCTGTGGGGGAAATTGGGAAGTTCTTAGATATAAAGTCGCAACCAATGGTGGGATTGATTTTTTTATCGAATTTATTATAACAATATTGATTAAGAAGACTGGTTTTTCCCACACCTGAATCTCCAATAACGATGATTTTGATTAGTTTGCAATCGTTCATTGAAAATAGAAAATTTGGGAGTTGAATCGATTTAATCAGAAAATATTAATTAATTCAGAAAAAAAAGATTAAAAAATTGAAATAAAATGGAAGTCAAATATGTCGGATTATCGAATCAAGGAGCTACTTGTTATATGAATTCGCTTTTGCAGACTTTATTCATGACTCCAGAATTCAGAAAGGCTCTTTATAGTTGGCAGTATTGAAAAAATTGAGAAATTCTTTTTTTATTTAAATAAAAATCATGAAAGATTTAATGAAAATGAACATGGCAAGGCTGAAGATAACATTCCTCTTCAACTTCAGTTGATTTTCGCTCAATTGCAACAAAATGCCCATCGCCAAAATGTCAATACAAGGAATCTCATTCATAGTTTCCAATGGGATCATATCGAGGCTTTCCAACAACACGACGTTCAAGTAAGAGTTTTATAAAAATGAGAAGATTTATGTCTTTTTTTAGGAATTTTGCAGAGTATTGTTCGATGCCATCGAAGAAAGTTGTCGTGGCACCAAACAAGAGACTTTCATTCGGGATCTTTATGAAGGAACCTTGACCAGTTATGTCACATGTCTTAAATGTAAATATGATTCTGAAAGAAATGATAAGTTCTTGGATTTATCTGTGACAGTGAAAAATCAATATGATCATGTATATTTTTTCATGGTTTTTTCAGTTTATATTGTTTTTATATCAAGACAATTTATGACAGTCTTGAGAAAGGACTTCTATCTTATCTCAAACCCGAATTTCTCGAAAAAGAGAATCAATATTATTGCGAAAAATGCGCTGCGAAAGTTGATGCTGTCAAGGGGATCAAACTCAGGTCTTTGCCTAAAATCCTGACTTTCCAATTGAACCGTTTCGAATTGGACTTCACGAGCTTTCAAAGGAAAAAAATCAACAATAAGGTCACGTTCCCATATATTTTGAACATGAATGAGTTCCTGAAGGATTTCAATGAGGTTCAAGTGGGTGGCAAAGACCCTCAATTTGATTTATATAAGGGGATATGTGGATTAGTGAAGGAAAATGAAAGTGCTAGACCAGGTGAAGGGTACTTTCCTGACCAAATTCTGAAAAACATTAATAAGGGGTCGAATACTTATGAAGGATTCGAAGATAAGGTAAAACAAAAGCCTAAGATGTATGATGATTTCACTATGAAAGTAACTTTATTAAGAGAAAGTGTTTGAGAAATTGTAATAAATTTAGAAGTCTTATCGGGATGATTTCAAAGTTGGAGAAGGGGATAAATATGCTGGAAATTACAATTATGACAAAATACAACCAAGAGAACCTGAAACTTTCCTTCTTTTCAGAGAAGATCAGAAACTTCTCGATGAGAAATTACAGAAAATCATGGATAGGAAGAAAAATGATATTACAAAGAAAAAAAAGAAAGATGAAATTGATGATGACCCTCTCTTTGGGAATAAAAACCCCTTTACTGGGGCGACTGAGGCCAAAAGCAATAATAACAATATTCCACTTATTGAATCAATAGATGAAGTCTTTATATCTATAATTATTTCATAATTTAATTTTCAAAAATAAAAAAGACCATAGAATTAAATCAAATGTTGAATAGTCTCGAGGCTGAGAAAGAACTTTACAAAGATAAGGGTCCATTGGTTTATGAGCTCTTCTCAATTAATATGCATACAGGGAGCGCCATGGGTGGACATTATTACACTTTTATCAAATCCTTCGAAAATGGACTTTGGTACACTTTCAATGATATAATGGTGACGAAATTAAGAGCCGATGAACTAAAGAAGGCTTTCGGAGAGGAAAATCCTCGCTGTATTTTCCATTAATTTAAAGACTATTTTTATTGGTTTATTTAGATGATAGCGGGATATCAGCCTATATGTTGTTCTATAGATTATGTGAACAAGACTTCAGTCATGAAAAACCGGAAATTCCTGAGAAACTTATGAAGATATTTGAAGAGGAGGAAATTGAGATAAAAAAAAGAGAAGAGGTATTACTAATTTGAGGCTCTTTATTCATAATATAAAAAAAGATTGAAGAAAAGATCAGACAAGAAAAAAATAGCCAATTGAATTTGAAAGTTCTTTATAGATTAGTTGAGAAAAACTTCCTAATGAAAAAAACGGATAAATTTTCTGATTTCCTTGAAAAAGTCTCCAGAGAAATGAATATTCAAGAAACCCCTGATAATTGGCGATTAAGACTTTATAATTATTTCGAAGACATCATGCAGGATTCTTATAAAGGAAGGGAAGATATGGTCTTTTTATATAATTTTTCTATTATTTTATTAAACCTTATATTATAAAAGTCTTTAGATGACCTACATATAAAGAATTTCAAGAACTTTATTGTAGAAACAAAAGCTGAAAATGAGATTTTTGAAGATTATGACCCACATAAAATTACTTTAAAAGTGAATTTATGGAAAGAAAACATCATTTCATTGGAAGAAAAAGATTTGAAACCAATAAAGTTTTTTTTCTTCATAAAATCCCATCTTTTCATTGATAAAAATATATAAAATAGGGTTCAAGTTGAAGATAACCTGACTCTTCTTAATCTTATGCTCCTTTTCGGGCAGAAATTCAACATCCAATTTCAAAATCAACTGTAATTTATTTTTTTTCTAAGCAATTCCTTTTTCTTCTTCCCCTCAAGACTCTTGAAACGAACTCCATTCCTTTCAGTTGGATATTCTGAAATCCTCAATCGCAATGAAGATGCATTCGAAAAATCACTTTCTAGCCATAAAGTTTTTAACGGAGTCAACATTTTCCTTGAAGAAAAAAACACAACTTATTCTCAAGACAATATCTCCAAATGGAATACGGTTAATTTATTTAATTTTTCTAATATTTTAAAAATTTTTTATAAATTTTTTCATAAATTTTTAATTAAATTCAAAATCTTTAGGAATTTGAACTCGAAAAAAACCGTTGTTTCATTAAATATAACGACCCAAGAATCGACCCTCAGCCCGATCAGCCAGTTTTTTCTGAAGTTCTCACCATTGATAATCGTAAAAGAATTATAGACCTGAAAAAAAAACTATCCGATCTCTTGAACCTTCCACTTAACAGTTTCGTGATGAAAAGAGAATCAAAGGTGGGCAATGAATATAAAGACCTTGAATGTCTGATCAAAGACAAATTCATTGCTCATTCCAAGGTTTATCTTGAAAAAGGAACTCCTAGCAAAAACGGAGAATATCGTCTTTTTTTCTCCATTGGATGCCTTTCGCAAATCAAAACCGACACTATTTCTTACGATTATGAGGAATTGGCTGAATTACCTATCAGTGCCTTTTCCAAAGTCTTGGCAATAAAGGAAATGGTTTGTGAGGTTTTGTTTGAAAGAAAGAAAGAATTAGGGAAATTAGACCCGATGAAAATGAGATTGAGGGAAAGAAATTCTGATAAATTAGGCCAAATCTTCCATAATGATCATTTGATGAGAGATTATGCGCTTTATGATAAGAAGGCTATTGTGATAGAGAGGCTTGAGGAAACAGAAAAGACGACTAGTGATGATTTATTGATCATGGTGAAAAGATGGGATATGAAGAAGTTTGAATTAGAAGGACCTTGGGAAGTCTTTGTAAAGAAAGCTGACAAATTGAAGCATTTTGCCATGATTTTGAGCTCAAAATTCGAGATTTCTGAAGAAGATATCGAAGCTTGTAAGATTGGGAGTCTTTGGTGCTTTAATCGTGGGGATTTGTTGAATGAAAATGTAGAAAATTAAGGAGATATCATGATTTTATTTTTTTTAGTGGGTTACTCTTAAGGATAATGAGAGCTTAATAGTGAGTGATCCTTGGTTCGCAGGAAGAGATGGAGCTTTTGTCGTGTAAGGGTTTTTATAAGGGAAATATTGAGGGGTTTTGATAGTTTTAGAAAAAAATCAGAGAATGTGAAAATTGATGATAAGGGATTAATGGATAATTTGAAAAATTTCCATTCTGAATGGAAACATTTCAAACCAGAAATCGGAAGTAAGTTTTTTTGATTTTTGGACGTTTTGCTTTAGAAAAATGATTGATATTCAGATGCTAAGAAAGAAACAGGAAATAATAAAGAAAAGGCTTGCCTCATAAAAGTGAAGAAGTAAGGGAAGGGAATATTAAAGGAATGGGAATTATTTTTTTCTGGATTTAAAGAAAAAGCGAAGCAAAGGATGATTTCGACACAAAAAAGAAAACGAAGGATGAAGAAAAAAAAGGAATGAGCAGGGATATTTAAAAAATGTTTTTGGTGACATAAAAAAATTTAGAACTTTGGAAAATTTTGAATTATGATATAAATTTTTTTGTTTTTAAATTTGGTTTTCTGAATTTATATTTTTTTTAGTCAATAGCAAAAATTAAAATAATTATACATTCCCTAAGAAATAATAAATTCAAGACTTTTTTAAATTGTTTGGGTTTTTTTAAATGAACTGAGAAGAAATTTTTTTTTTCAACAATATATATTCAATATTAAAATATATTAGTCTTAAAATATACCATATTCAAATATAAATAACAACTAAAAACTGAAGAAAGGACCTTATTTTATAGCTAATTCTTTCTTTTCGAACTTCTCCATGAAAAAAAAAAAGTTTGATTTAATTTTTCCAAAATTTATGACGTTTTGAAAATAATTTTATTTTAAAATTCGATTTTATTTCAAAACAAATACGAAAAGTTTCATTTGAATTAGAAAATTTATTATCGACTTACCTCCATTAATTTTATTTCCCAA
>Ga0302140_10012152_pt1 | contig 10568 bp, 13 predicted proteins | sample I_Bog_E1_1_FD_202095 | JGI IMG/M metagenome (GOLD analysis project Ga0302140, IMG submission 202095) | Peat permafrost microbial communities from Stordalen Mire near Abisko, Sweden - I_Bog_E1_1 | ecosystem: Environmental > Terrestrial > Soil > Wetlands > Peat | place: Sweden: Abisko, Stordalen...
CGGTGTTCGGGAGCAGAGAAGATTGTCGTCGTCTAAACTGCCTCTTGGAGCGTAGTGCATAAAGGCGGTCGATTGGCTGACCCATCACAACCCCGGCCCAGATCCTTGGTGCGGCGTGGTCGAGGCGACCCCGATTGGTTGGATCAGGGAGGGCGGACTTCCATACACATCGAGGCAAACCTCCTGGTGAGGGGAGATCGTGTGGTGAACCGTGAAGTGAAGTGAAGTGAAGTGAAGTGTGCAACTTGGAACTTGGAGATTTCGCGGCGGCACAAGCAGCAAGCCACCGCGACTGCCAGCGAGAAGCTTCAAGTACCGAGGAGATTTGCAGTGACACGGCTGGCCAGCGTGACTATGCCGTGCCAGGCAGAGGGGGAAAAGGGGCCCGTATTGCTGACTGACGACTGACAAGCAAACCGCAGAAATGACTTGCAGGATTCACAGTGCAAAAACCAGCATCGTCAGGGGCAGTGACCTGACGGGAACTTCCATGATTGCCCTCAAGCCAAGGCCACGGCGATGAGGTGCAGGCAGCGTGGTTTGCTGCGTTCTATCCCGGACGGTGAGGCAGGGAGGCCGCTCACGCCTGAACGGATTAAATCAGGGCCCTTTAGGCCAATAAAGTCGACGAGTGGACGCCGGCGACGAGGGCATGGCCACTTGATTGCAGACGGCGACAACAGCGAGCAGGTCGCCTCAAAGTGTAGGGAGACTGGAGAGCAGTAAGGGAGTTACCCAGAGTGAGGTGCTGATGCTGACACAGCCTCCAATTCTTCTGCTACGTTACGACGGCGAGAGACCAGCTCCAGAAACACGACCGCGGTGTTTGGTCCTTGAAGCCATTAATAACCCGCGCCTGAGCCAGAGCCAAGGCCTGTGGCAATCATCCTCTTACCACATAGGAACGACTCTGGTCTTGATTCCACACGCTGTACTGTACACTAATCGCGGCTTCAGTCTGGTGTGGTGTTCTGTCCCTTTCTGCTTCCATTCGCCCTCGCACTCTGGTCTTGGCAGCGCACCGCCCATTTTCAAAAGCCGTGGTCTGCCTCCGTTGCCCACCCTCGGAGCGCTCCACAATTGTCAACAACTGTACGCCTCACAATTCCTTTCCTCTGTATACTCTTGTTCTCTTCAGGGCGATATTCGGGGACACACTTCACCCCCTTTCATGCTCCTGCGCGCGCCCCTGCGACTCTCAGACTCGATTCCTGCCCTCGCGCCCGGTGGGCCAATAGCAGCGTGGCCTCCCTGGCGAATTATTGCTCACCCCCGCATTCTATGAAATGAGCGTCCCGTCTCCGCCAAACCTCAGAAGGACCGAATAAGTACTCCAGTACTCCAGACACGCACCAGAACAGAACATCTACTCCACTCCTACCCCATACTCTGCGAGTAGAGCCATTCTCGCCGCCTTCAATCGACGACAACGTTACGGCCACCGTCGAGGACGTAGTCGAGCATCGAGTCACTGCGAAGTCACTTCTGCGCGCATCGTGCGAGCGAATTCTGCACGCTCCCTCGCCCGCCATGTCGTCGTCGGTCAAGCGGGCCTGCGACGCCTGCCATCGTCGCAAGGTCAAATGTGACGGCATCAATCCGTGTCGCAATTGCTCCTCTGCCCAACTATCCTGTACTTATCATGCCATACCGCAGAAGAAAGGCCCCAAAGGGTCGCGAGCGAAGGTGATCAGCGAGTTGCGCGAGACCCAACGACAGACCACACTGTCCTCCAAAGTTGCGAACCGATTAAATGGCATCAACAGCCCGCCATGCAGCCCCACGCTCTCGCCGACGCCGGGTCTCCTCACGAACGACATGATCAAGGACTGCATCGAGTTCTTCTTCGCGAACATGTACCCAACATTGCCAATCCTGCATCGTGGCCGGTTGGAACAACAAGCGATTTATGCCGATCAGAACGTCGATACATATTGTCTCTTGACATCGCTGTGCGCTTTTATGATGATACAGCCGGGAATGGGAATACCTGGTGATCCTCTGGGGCTCGACAGCATGCCGGGCGCTAATTTGGTGTCGGGTAACTTGTTGATGGAAGAGACCCTGAGAGTGAGGAAGAGTTACGATCACCTCGAGACGCCAACTTTGAACAGTCTGGTGACAAGTTTCTTCTTGTTTGGATGTTATTTTGGGCTCGATTTACATAATAAGGCCTGGTTCCATCTCCGCGAAGCGACCACGCTGGCTCATATCCTTGGTTTGACGAAGGAGGAGACTTACGTGCAGTTTGATGCCGTCGAGTCCTCAAGGAGACGAAGACTATATTGGTTACTCTTCGTTACTGAAAGGTATGACCTCCCATCACCGCTTCTTGCAATTACTGACTCCTTGACAGAGCATATGCCCTTCAACGACATCGACCACTTTCGCTCCAAGCTACGATCACTCTCCCAACACAGAACGACGACCCTTCAGATACACAAGCACATCACCTGACGGGATTCTTACATCTCGTCAATCTCTTCAGACCGTTCGACGAAGGATTTGTCGCTTTGTGGAACAAGACTCGAACAGATTGCTCACCCGCGTACCTTGCCGCATTACAAAAACAATTGAGCGATGCCCTTCCGACCTATCTCAATTCTACCGAGAACCAGACCGCCGATTTAAGAACCAGTCAGCAATGGCTTCGAACAATGGTCTGGCAATTAAGCATGCAAAATGGTTATTTGAGTTCGAATTGCGATGATCCCAGCATGACCTTCCAATACCCAGTGGATATTTCCCGCGATCTCGTATCGATGACTTCACAATTCTCACAGAGCAGTATGGAGGTACACGGCATCGGACTGGTAAGCTCTCTGTCTTAGTCTCATCAACATAGCTAATTCCATCTAGATTGAGAAGCTCTTCGACGTTGCCTGCTCCCTGACCGATGTTCTCTCCTTGCTCCCACCAAATCCTGATCCCTTCTCACTCGGTCCCCGAGACTACTTACACGATTTCATGACCCTCCTCTCGGTACTTCGTGATGGCGACAACCGTTTCCTTCCCCTATTGCTTGCCAAGGTCAACGATGTGCTGCCTCGCCTTGTGAATCCAATGCTCCAAACTGTCCCCGACACCCCAGCTATGTGTGCCGATGTCGACATTTTCGATGGCTTTGGGTCAGGCGGCATTGGAGTTCCATCAAACTTCCCTGGCTATAACGGCAATGGGACTTCCGGTGGAGAGTTCAAGGTCGAGCCCGACAATGACTTTAATCGCACTGTCAGTGGTATTCCGCCCTTCGACAAAAGGATCGAAGAGCTCGGCTCTCCTTCAACAGGCGAAGAGACAGTAAACAGCCCGTTCACAAGTCCACCCATAATCGGCAGCCCAATGGAATTCCCAGGTCTCGGTGAGTATGGTGGCTTTCCAGATCTGAGTAGTCCGATGCCTACACCCAGTATATCAAATCCAAACATGTCGAACCCACAACTGGGAAACTATGGAGAAGGTGTTGGTGGAGGAGGCCACCAAAACCAAATAACTTTCAAGCAAGAGTTCAATCCTTCGAATGGGCTGTTGGGATCAAACTCGCGGCAGGGCAATCCGATGGAGGGAGTCAGGAGACCGCCGATACGGCAGAGCAGCTCGAGTAGTTTCGGGTTGATGCCAAGGAGTGTGCCGGACCAGTTTGGTGTCATAAATCAGTTGGGAAGGGTGAACAGTAACGACGGAGGGGAGAGTGTAGACGTGGGCATGGGTGGGAATATGAATGGGAATGGTGGGGACTTGCCGTTTCGGTGACAGGAGGTTGCACTGACGCAGTAAACTGTGGAGATGGTTTATTCACAGACTGCTGCGCCAGCCCTCCATGTCGACTGGCTTCCATCATTCAACACCGAGCCAAGGCACCGAGGATACCAGACACAAGTCGGCAACAAAATCTACAACAAATATGTTATGTTACGTTTCAGAGGACCGTTTTAATGCATAGCACTTTGAGCTTTCGCTACAGCACGGCAGGGAGGGAAGAATCTATCATGGCGTTTAGGGGCGTGGATTTTACTATTAGCATGCTTGCATAACATCTCGGATCAGCTCCAGTTAGCAATACGTATATAGGTAGCACAGTATGAATTGATGAAATGTTCAATGAGCATGGTCTTCGGTTGTGACTTTGTGTGTGATGTCGAAAGAGGCGAGCAGTCTGAAGACACGGCAGGCTTGTCGTGGTTGTCTAGAGTGGTGTAGTGGCCACTGTTCGTTGTCCAAGACAAAGTAGCTAGGACGTTACGATATCCGGCGACATGGTCGTGGTTGAAATTGTACCCCGAGTCAGGGTTCATTCGCATCCTTGAGGCTTTACTCCAACTCCATCGTCACATACTGAGATACGTACTTGTCTGGTCTGCTGTAGTCATTCGAAGGTCATTGCCAGGTTGGTGCAACGGGCAGGTAGAGCCCAGACGACAACTCAAGGAGTCTGATAAGCAAGTGAGTTTTTCATTCTCATAATATGTTGACCTGGAAGTCTTTCAAGATAATACCATCTAAATCATCAACGAGAGGTAGAAATTACTCCGCCTCTTTCGAATAGAAAGCAAAAATGAGCCTCACACCACGCCGTTGGCTTAAAAGACCTGAAAAGACAACTTCGGATAAGCTCCCACAGCAGTGAAGGTGTTTGAGATGTGCTACGCACAAGTTTCTCTGGATTACTGTACCTTTTTATTTTCAAAGGGGATAATGGATTGAGGCACAGCATGAGGCACCTTTCTCTGGGATGGAATGGCCATCATGAAGCATTTGATTGAGCAGATCAAGACACCTGGCCACGCTTCACGAAAGCCTGGATCCAGAAAGCACATTGATTGTGGCTTTCTGTCGACCTTGTAAGGGAAACTCAAGAGAGGTGGCACGGCATGATATACTCGTATCATTCCAAAGGGAAGGTGCAACCTCAACGCTGTGTCCCATTACTAGCAGATATCATTGGTGGGGTAAATTGCGTTGTTCCTGAGGAGCCAGATTACAGTGCTGATCGATCTCGCTAACCAGGCCTATTTAGGAAGCTGGGCCCCTCTGCTTCAGGGGGTGGCCTCGCCTAGCTGGGCTCGGCAGCGCAAGCTTCAACGCTCAACGCAATCATTTGCGGGGATTTCATATAAGCTTCATAGAATTGCTGATAAGCAGGCCAGCCTTGCAATGGTGACCTGCCTGGTACAGACAAGCTTCACCCCGACACCTCGACTTCTAGCATGCCAACTTCCTGATGTTGCATCGGCGACCTGCAGTTTTCGGTGCACACGCCGGCCGTTTGTAGCTGGTCCTGCCCTGGAGCTTGTCTGCAGGTGTGACCCGAGCCATCATGGCGATTTGTTGGGTCCGCCTTGTTGCTAGGCCTATCTTTGATCCTTGGGATAAAGAGGAGCTTGTCACCCAGATTTCTGGGGAGCTGCATCCCAGGGTCAAGCTCCAAAATGTTTGTCAAGATCTCTGTTGTGGTCGCCATTGCGGCACTCGTCAATGCAGCTCCAGCTCCCATCAAGCATGTTCTCCACGAGGAGAGATCTATGCCGCCGAGGGATTGGGTCAAGGGTGCTCGCATTGAGAAGAATGCTGTCATCCCAATGAGAATTGGCTTGACGCAAACTAATCTGGAGAAGGGCTATGACTACCTCATGGAAGTGTGAGTATCTGAGCTTGTAGGACGAATTGATGCCTTGTACAACGAAACTGACTGTCATCTAGTTCCGACCCCGATTCGGAGCAATTTGGCAAGCATTGGACCCCTCAGGAGGTTCATAACATGTTCGCTCCAGAGGAAGAGACAGTTGCAAACATCAAGGAATGGCTCACTGACTTCGGCATTCACGGAGGTCGAATTGTCCATTCCGAGAACAAGGGATGGGTCGCCGTTGATGTTACTGTAGAGGAAGCTGAAGAGCTTCTTCAAACAGAGTTCTTTGAACATGAGCATCAAAGCAGCCCGAAAGTACGAGTTGGATGTGACAAGTATGCAAGCCTCATCATCAAATGGCCTCTTGACTAACAGCAAAAGGTATCACGTCCCAGAGCATCTCGCCCCTCACATCGATTACATCACTCCTGGAATCAAGCTCACTCCAGTGGTGAAGCGAACACTCAAGACCAAGCGCGGAACGCCATGGGCAGCAAAGGCTCCACTTCATATTGCGGTGGAAGAAACTACACTGGTTCCGTCCTCGCTTGCCAATTGCAGTACCCAAATGACACCGGCTTGCATCAAGGCTTTATACAGCATTCCCGATGCTACTAAGGCTACTGAAGGCAACTCTCTTGGATTATATCAACAAGGTAGCTACTTCGCAGAGTCTGATGTTGATTTGTTTTTCGCAAAATATACGACAAATGTCCCGCAAGGAACTTTCCCCATTAATGCTTCTATTGATGGAGGGTCGTATTCCGTTCCTGCTTCGAGTGCTCTCAACTCGGGCGAGGCGGACATTGATATTGAAATGACGTGAGTGAACAGAGATATCCTCCCTCAAATACCACTGACACAATTCTCAGGACTTCCCTCATTTACCCTCAAACCGTTACTCTGTACCAGACAGACGATGACATCTACGAACCAGAAGAAGTTGCGACTATCAACGTTTTCAACACCTTCCTCGATGCTTTGGATGGATCATACTGCACATATACCTCGAATGGCGAGACTGGCGACGACCCAACTTACGATGCCGTTTACCCCCATAACGTGCCAGGAGGTTACTTGGGAAATCTCGAATGTGGAGTATACACTCCGACGAAGGTCATTTCTGCTTCCTACGGCCAAGCAGAAGCCGACCTTCCAGCACCGTATGTGCTCCGCCAATGCAACGAATTCATGAAACTTGGCCTCCAAGGACACTCAATCCTCTTCGCGTCCGGCGATTACGGCGTTGCCTCATTCCCAGCAGATATTGGAACAGCAGGCACTTCAGGCTGCCTTGGTACTGCAGGCCAGGTCTTTAACCCTCAATACCCCTCCGGTTGCCCGTACGTGACATCGGTTGGGGGCAGCCAGCTCCAGGCTAATGGAACTGTCTATGATCCCGAGACTGTTATGCAGGATAACTTGGGAGGATCGGCTGTGAACTTCTCCTCATCTGGAGGTTTCTCCAACTACTTCCCTCGTCCCACCTACCAAGATGGCCACGTTGAAACCTACTTTCATCGTGCACATTTGACTTACCCATACTACTCCGAGCTGAATGTCGACACTAACACTACTACCGGCATATACAATCGCATTGGCCGTGCCTACCCTGACGTATCTGCTAACGGAGCTCACTTCCCTTCATACCTTGATGGGACCCTGTACCATTTCTACGGCTCTAGTTTGGCTTCGCCACTGTTCGCGTCTGTTTTAACTTTAGTAAGTTTGTTCATGCTCCACATTCAAGGATCCATCACTAACGTTATCCTTTCAGATCAACGAGGAACGAGCTGCAATTGGCAAGGGTCCTGTCGGATTTGTGAACCCGACCTTGTACCGCAACGACGATGTGTTGAATGATGTTTCCCTGGGCCACAATCTGGGATGCGGGACTGAAGGATTCCCCGCCGTTGAAGGGTGAGTCTTGTCGATGCCGTAACTTCCCATTTCTTCGATCGCTAACTTTGACATAGATGGGATCCAGCAACTGGATTGGGAACGCCAAACTACCCCAAGATGTTGGCTCTGTTCTTGTCGTTGCCGTAAAACATCGATGGAGGAGTACTAATGAGAGCAACGTGGAATTCATCCTGAGGTAGTCATCCTCAAATATATAATACACGAGCTAGGTTAATATATCAGTTTATTATTCAAACAGAATGTGGCCCTCATGATTTCTTCTTTCCTTTCGGTTTCCAACCTCGGAAGACGTCTGCCACAGATCCAGTCAACGCAAATGCACCACCAACCGTCAACAACACCAGCAGGAACGATGCCAAGAAATACCACCCAATGATGCTCTTGATACTGGTAATGTACTCTTGCATAGAAAAGACGCTCGCTGTCAGACTTAGAGGAATGAAGCATGTTGCCAGCCACGTCAGTCTCGTCACGTTTGTCGTATCTCTAAGTCCACGGTGCGAGTCATCGATCGAGATACTGGCCGTAACAACGGAAGTGAGGCGGTCAATCTGTTTCTGGAACTCCTCCATCGAGACCAGAACTTGTGCGAAATCTTCACGCAACGCTATGATAGGTTCAGACTCATTCAGGGGCTCTGCTTGCAGAGGACTGGATGATGTACCTGAGGATAAATGGCAAGGGGAATCGAACACTCGTTGGAGCGTTTCCGTGAGCATGTGATGGTATAGCGGTACAAGTCTCCTCCATATGTGCAATTTTCCAAGTGCACCTTCGATCGTCTCCCCAGAGTTCAGGAAGTGTCCAGGGAATGCGATCTCCCATTCCACCTGCGCCAGACGTGTTTGAACATATTCGGCAATGGTGAGCCACTCTCCACATACCAGGTAGAGCAGGGCTTGGATTGGTATGTGCACATTAGATGTTGGGCTGCCAGCAGGTGCTTGTCCGAAAGCCTCTGGCTTCTCTAGCCAGTAGATCAGATCGTCAAAGAATGATGTGCGAGGAGGACCTGGCCGCGGCATCTTTCCTTCTAGTTTCTCGAGCTCTTTCATGCTGGGAGTGTCCTCCCAGTTGCGATAGCCATGCCATAAGGGAAACCCCGTCTGGACTGTAGGGTCAACTAATAGAATACCTGGCTCAAGTCAGCCTAAGAACTGAATTCTTCATATGCAAACATACCAATTGCGCCCTCCACATGGCTGTCTGCCTTGGGCATCCAAAAAGCAGCTCGCGTCCTGGACAAACCTACGATCGCTTTCGCTGCGTCCCAGATCCCGGTATTGTTGATGTCATCTTCGACTCTTCGATACACATTGAAGGATTCGAATTGGTCACAGCCCTTCTTAAAACATGCCTGGTCTTGGAAGTATCTCGAAGTTGCGAATCGAATTTGAAGCCATCGCTGCTTCCTCGCAACGGCATTCAGTCTCGGCGGATCCATCCAGCGATCTCGTGTATTGTACCACGCATAATCGACGATCTGGTCTCGGAAGAAGGCTGGCTCGACATCATAATGAGCACCCAACATTTCAATTACATCGCGTGAAAGATCCTCGACAACGAATAGCCTGAATTGCCGCTTGCCTTGGCCGTTCTCTTTGACTTGCTCATCGAGCGCTGTCCTTAGCTCGGAAGAGGTTGTAATGTCTTCTCGTTCGGGTTTGTTGGATCCTTCATGATAATCCAACCGGGTCATTCTTGTCCTTGATAGTCGTTCCTTGCGATTGAAAGGTTTGTCTCCGCTCCATTTCCCCGTTTGCAGACCCTTCCAACGCAAGGGAGTAGTCCCAACTTGCATGAAATCAGCTAACAATCGAAGATGACGCCACGACGAGGACAATGATTTGACGTGTTTGAGATATGGTTTGTCCACACTTCGTAAAACTGTTAGCAGGATTCTAGAAACTTAGAGATGGACGTGTTACTCGTTGACCTCCCAAGGCTGTTGCCGATCCTCATCGTAGATATTCTCACTGGCGATGATTTCGATAAGCTCAGGCTGGAAGTACTGATACTCCTTCACTTCCTCCTGAAGAGCCTTTTCAGGGGTCGTGGCAGCCATGTTGTTCGGAAACAAGGCTGTGGAGTCCTCTGGATGTTTGAATAAAGAAGGATATTGAGGTGACAGGGGCAGCAACGCCTGATATAGCTCGCGTGGCCCCGCATGTGAGGCTGAAACTAGCCCCCAAGAGCTGAACATGCAGCCTGTCATCTAATGTCCGCTACGATTTCTCATAGGTTAGGCGCTCATGAGTGCCCTGGGGCCCTACCACTAAAAATGGACCTCGAGATTTGCAGTGGGAGGTGCCGAAATGACTTGCATGGCAGATGATCACCCGCATTTGTCTTCGTTGAACCTCATCCTTTGAACCTTTACGAACTCACCACTCCCCGCAAAGTGATGCCCCACTCCCGTAAAGATCCTCACCAAACTAGTTTGCTTATTTCCTTTCATCGCACGAAAGAAAACAGCAGCACATAAGCCCTTGTTCACTTCCGTATTTGACAGCTTTTGTACAGGCTATACCTACTTGTTCGCTCGTGGGGGATCACCCGTGGGCTGCGGTGAAGAGCAAGCTCGTCGATGATGTATGTTGTTGTACAAGACGGGCTTTAAACCCCGAAGAGAGAAGGAAGGGAAAAGGAAAGACAGGGGCAGAGACGAAGGAGGAGCTAGAATGGAATCAACGCAGGTAGCAATATTCGGATAAAGGCTTGCAGAATTGAGAGTATCCATATATCTTCAAAGCTTTGCTCGTATTTGGCTGACACCTTCTTGGGCCTTGAGCCTCTTCCAATACGAATCCTTGAGTGCAAGTACCGCAAATCCCAGCTCCCCCCACTTCTCTTCCCAAGACGGAAGTTTATAGCCCTTCGTTCCCTCAGCGGGCACCCCAGCGAAATCACCCAGCCAGTTAAAGTATTTACCAAAGTCAGGTTTGATCTCGTGGAAGATGTTTGTTGGGCCCTTGTATTCGAGCCTCTTCCTTTCCCAGTCTTGTTGCTCATGCTC
>Ga0302140_10012153_pt1 | contig 10567 bp, 10 predicted proteins | sample I_Bog_E1_1_FD_202095 | JGI IMG/M metagenome (GOLD analysis project Ga0302140, IMG submission 202095) | Peat permafrost microbial communities from Stordalen Mire near Abisko, Sweden - I_Bog_E1_1 | ecosystem: Environmental > Terrestrial > Soil > Wetlands > Peat | place: Sweden: Abisko, Stordalen...
TTAGAATTGAGCACTTTCTTGGCTTCTTGGATCAGAAGATCCATTTTTGGCTGTTGGGAGGAATTAGCTCTGAAAGTCGTGATGGAAGTAGATAAATCGCGAGTATTATTAAGATTTCGGCTCGTTTGAAACAGAGGATCTGGGCTTTGCTTTATGAAAGTTTTAGAGCTTTTTGAAGTCGATTTTATTAGGGAAATGCCGTTTTTTGAGCCATTGAGGTATTCCAGGCTATAAATAAAGAAATATTTTAGTCTTTTTCTTAGGTGTTTTATTATTATTAAGCTTTTTATTTGGAAATTTACTTGGGGAAAGTCCTATGGAAGAATTCGAATGCGAATCTATAGTCTTTTTCAACAGGATTTCCTAATAAATTGAGGTTTATTAGATATTCATTGCTGCTGATCTTCGTGATTTCATTGATATCTTTGATTAGATTAAACTTGATTTCCAGGATTCGAAGAACTCGAAATTGCTCTATCCCTGTAAGGACTTCTAATAGGTTATGGTTAAGATAGAGCTCTTCTAGACGAAGATATGGGGTTTCCAGCTTATCAAGGATTTTGATTGTACGATAGTTGAAAGATAAAAGCCTAATGAATTGTTGGGGTTGAGATTTTTTAGAGGAATCTGAGGATTTATTCACAAAGTCACTGAGCTGAGGTTTTTATTTAGAAGAGTTTTTATGAAAGAAATGAGATTAAAAAAAAATTACCATTTTTTGGGCTTTTTTGGCTTGGGTTTAAATTTTTTAAACAGATTGTAAGTTTTTTAACGAAATTTTAGCTTTTTTTATTAGAAAATTAATGTTTTCTTAGTCTTTAAATTAAAAAATCAAATTTTATCTCGATTATTCATTCTAAGCTTTTATTCCTTCGAAAAACGCTTTTCAAAGGCTTCTAACGTCTTTCTTCTCCTCACTTGATTCTCATCTTCATTTTCATTCTTTTTTTCAATATCTTTTTCTAATTTTTCAATATCCTTTTCAATATTTTTTTCAATATCTTTTTCAATATCTTTTTCTATAATTTTTTCTTTTTCGCTATCATTTTCTCTCTCATTTTCTCTATCATTTTCTTTATAATTTTCTCTTTCATTTTCTCTATCATTTCTATCTTTCTCTTGATATTTTTCTCTATCTTTTTCTCTATTTTTCTCTGCAATATCCAACATCATTTCAAGATTATCATGCTTCTTTTCCTCCTCATCTATATTAAAATTCAGATTATCCCCATCCTTTCTTTTCTTTATATTCGTCTCCATTTGCATCTTCTCAGTTAAGGAGATCGGTTGATTCATGGCATGCATCCAAAGCAAATTCAACAATTGGATTCTTTTTCTTAAGCCTTCGATTTCCCATGTCCGAAATTGAACAGCTTCTCTCGGCAAGCCAAAAGCAAAGGATCCAACTATTTTTATATATATAATTTTATTAAAAAATCGTAATGATATATATATATAGAGGACTTTTTGAATAATTGGCTGAAATGTTGTTTTTGAGATCGAAATTAAAGACACTTTCTTTGATCTGTTTCTCAAGATCAACGATATCCTCATAATCTAAGTCCTGTTTGAATAAAGTGTCTTTTTTCTTTAAAATGTTATCATAGGAAGTGATCGATTCGAGAATCTCGATTTCATTCAAAGCTTTCACGATTTCTCTTTGTTCACGTTCTCGCAAAAGCATCTCGACTGAAGCCTGAAGACTTTCCTCAGGCTTTGTTTCCTCATCCTTTTTCTCAGCGTTTTCAGAAATTTCATCCTTAAGATCATCATCATAATGAGATTTCTGGCTTTCGATCTTGATCGGAGCCTTGCATTTTGGACAAAATTGGTTGATATTCCCATGAATCCAGCTCCTAAATTGAGTTTTTAAAGGGAAAAATGAAGAAATTCAACTTCAAACAACTTAAATGGAAGACATGACCACAGGAAATCCGTTTTCCTAACTTGATTTCCTGAAGACATATCAAACAGGTCGTATCTTGATTCTTCAAACCTTTTTCGTCGATATCTTCTAATCTATTTTTTTTTTTTTTTTTTTTTTTTTTTTTAAAAACGAGAAAATACCGGTTGAGTCTATATGTCAAAATGCAGGAATTGATGAAATTCTTCAATGTATTAATCAAACCGAAAATCGTCTCTATAGTCTCAGCGACCAAATGCAATGGTAGACCCAGCTTTCTTCTTATAAATTCCAATAAACCCAATTGAATGATCAATTTCATAGACGTGAAAACGAAATCCAAAACTGAAAAAATCGTCAATTTGCTTTCGAAATGCGAAAAAGTGGCGATTTCTAATAAATTGATCAAATATTTCAAAAAAGGCAACAAAGCTTTCGTAAAAAGCAAGAAAAATTCAAAAGCATAAAGAATAATGATCAATTTCGAATGGCTTTCAGGCTGTTCCAAATGAAATATATAGAACCGATATAAAATAAAGGTGTCTATCAAGATCAGGAAACAAAAGAACAGAAATAATTTCGCATGATGTATAAACGACCCCTGACTTTCATCTATCAACTATAGAAAAAAACATCTTATTTTATTAATAAAAACACATTAGTTATTACATATTCACTCCTTTTTATGGTGAGCCAATGTAGCACCGAAAACGAAATCAACCCCAGGAAGAAAACTAAAGAAGAAATCAAATAAAATTCCAAAAATAACAAACTGAAAAATGTCAAATCCAAACTGTCCTCACGAAAAACTATGAGCATCAAAGCGAAATCGAAAACTTTTCGCTTTACTTTTTCCAAAATGCTCAATTTCTCGTTTTCCCTCACATCCTGGAAGAAAAACGTGAGCAATCCGCGTAACACCCCACAATAGAAAGAAAAAGACATGTTGAGAAGAATCAAACGATGGATTTTCGAAGTCGAGAGATAGATCATGGTGGAATAGAATTGCTCATGGAGGGTATAAGCGTTTATTATGCTCGCAATTGTGATTATTAGGCTCAGGAAGAAATATGAGTTGAAAGAAATCATCGATTTTTCAAAATTTTTTTTTTTTTTTTCTAATATAAAAATTTTTTTTTTTTATTTATTAAGAAAATTAATGATTTTTTTTGAAATGTGGCATTCTATTATTCAATTTTATTAATAGGTTCTAGCGGCCAAATACGCATATTTCATATTTTCTTTATTTAATAATATAAAATAAAAAAAGAAAAAAGATATAAGTATAAATAAGTCAGTCAATATGTCAATCCAAAAGTTCTATCAATCCAAGAAACTCCTCATAACTGGAGTCACAGGCTTTGTTGGTAAGGTCCTTTTGGAGAAGTTTTTATGGTCATTGCCAGATATTGACAAAATCTTCATTTTGATCCGAAATAAAGTAACATAGTTTTTGCTTCCTTTTTTTTATTTTTGGCAATAATTAGAAAGGGTCCAATCTGATTGAGAGGTTCAAAAAGGAGATTTTTGAATCGCCTTGTTTCGATAGACTCAGAGCGAGACATAAGGAGTCTTTTGAGTCATGGTTTTTAGATAAAGTGAAACCAATAGCCGGTGATTTATTGAAGGAAAACGTCGCGTTATCAACAAATGATGAGAATTTCATAATAGAAAACATCGATGTTATAATTCATGGAGCTGCCTCTGTGGATTTCAACTCTAGACTCGATGAAGCCATCAATATTAACATCATGGGGACTTTAAGGATGTATGCTCTAAGTAAAAAATGCAAGAAATTACAGAACTTCCTTCATATCAGCACAGCATATGTCAATAGTGATCAGAAATCAGGCTGGATCGATGAAGAAATCTACCCAATCGAAGCCGATCCTGAGAAAGTGTTGGAAGGCCTAATGAAAATGCCAGTGGAAGAATTGGTTTCCAATACACAAAATATACTCGGCCGATATCCAAATACCTATACTTTCACTAAATCCTTAGTGGAACGCATTATTAATAAGGAAAAAGGCAAATATTGTGTCACAATCTTGAGACCATCGATCATTGGAAGCGCCTGGAAGGAACCTCTTATCGGTTGGGTGGACACTGTAAGTGCCGCAGGAGCCTTATATTTATTAGGAGGTGATTTTTCTTTTATTCTTTACTTTATATTAATTTACTTTACTTTATATTAATTTAATAATATTAAAAAAAGGTCTGGGATTGCTTAATACAGCACCTGGAATAAAAAGTAATATAGGAGATCAGATTCCTGTGGATTTCGTGACTAATGGGATCATTTGTTCTGCCTATTATTATGCCAATAAAAAAGGGGTTCATGTTGTACATTCGGGGTCTAGTGAAAAGAATCCTGTGACCTGGAATACCTCTACATATATTATTAGGAAGTTCTGGAGGGAAAATCCATCCATTAAAGCAGTTCAAAGACCTATGTTTGAATTGGTTCCATCAAAACTCGAATTAAAAGTAAATTTAGTTTATTTCAGCATTAAAACAATTATAATATAGTGGAGATTAACTAAAGAAAGGGTTCCGGCTTATATATATTCAATGATGGCTCATTATTTCGGAGGCCCGACCATGAAAAAAAACGCCAATAAATTGACTAAAATGTTGGCGCGAGGCAGAGAAATAGGAGAGATTTTTCGACATTTCACTATGAACGAATGGATTTATTCCACAGCCAATCTCGCAATTATTGAGAAAAAGCTTTCGAAAGAAGAGAGAGAAACCTTCTATTTAGATGTCACGTTGATCAATTGGGAGCAATTTCTGACTCATTTCGCCTGGGGTTTAAAGAAATACGTGCTTAAAGAAGAAACTGACACTCCATCTAATTTGAAAAGATTGGATGTGCTATCCAGGCAAAAAAATGATGATGGTTATTTCTTAGACATTAATTGGGCTATGGATCATGGGAAAAACTTCCAACCTTCCTCTTCCAAGATCATGACTAAACATGTCTTAAATAGTGAAAATGTGAAAAGGATCATTGCAAAAGATTCGAAGAATAATCTACCACGGGCCCAAGAAATCTGTAAGACGATGTTCGCAGAATATAATATGAAAATGTTGAGGATTTTCGCTTGGGGATTACATAAGACTTTTAAGCAAATATATGAAAAAGTAAGGAAATTTATGGAAATTAAGAAATTTTGGCTTAGATCGTCATAGATGAGGACCAAATAAAGAAACTCAAGGAATTGGAAATGAAAGGACCTTTGATTATAGCTCCAAATCATGTTTCTTATGTAGATTTTCTTGTGATCTCATATATATTCTTCCATTATGGACTCAAATGTCCCCATGTCAATTCGCATGAAGATTTCTTGAATCTCCACTTTGTGACAAAAATCCTCAGACTTTCTGGAGCTTTTTTCATCAGGAAAAAATCGAAAACCTATGATGAAGTCTCTTAATTTTAATAAAATTTCATGTTAATTCTCTAATATTTTAGCTTTATACAGCTATTATCGCAGAATATCTCGAGTATTTACTCAAAGAAAATTGCAATTTGGAGATTTTTCTAGAGATTTCTCGATCACGAAGCGGCAATTTGACCAGTCCATCGAATGAAGTCTTCGATATATTCCTGCGAAGTTATATGAAAGGCGAAATCAGCACCAAAACTATTCACATAGTTCCGATTTCTATAAATTTCGAACGAGTGATCGAAGGTGAGACTTTTCCTTTCGAGCTTTTGGGTGAAGAGAAGGTCAAGGAGTCTTTTTCCCGAATCGTTTCTTCAATCAACATTTTGAAGAAGAATTTCGGGCGCATTTTTGTTGAATTTTGTGAACCAATCAACCTTTTATCATATAAAAAAGGCACTGAATCCATAGAAGAACGGATTGAAGTCATAAAAAAACAAGTATTATTTGATTTGAATGAGAGATCTGTGGTGATGCCGACTAATATAATAGCATCGATTTTATTGATGTATCGTAAAGGAGTGACTGAAGATCTCTTGATTTCCAGAAGCGAATGGATTGCATCTGAAGTCAGCAAAAGGAAGAAGAAAATCGGTAGTGTGGCTGATGGCAGCATGCAAATCCCTGTGAGAACCGCGATCAAATTACTTGAAAAGATCATAGTCAAGAAAAAGGACATGTTCGGATTATCAGTGACTCCAAGAGTCGATTATAAGAACATATTATTATTGTCTTATTATCGGAATGCCTTGTTGAACACCTTCGCTAATGAAGCCATTTTGACTTGTGCTTTAGTCGCATTCGGACATCATATCGCTTGGAAAGAAGGCATCGAAAGGAAGAGATTAGTCGAAGAATATCGTTTTTTGAGTGAATTGTTAGCCAAAGAGTTCATTTTCGTAAGATTCGCTGATGATGTGATAGTGAAAATGATTGAATTGGCTGTGATTAAGGAGGAAGATAAGAAAATTAAGGTTTTTTTATATGTTTTTTATCATATTTATCGTTATAAAGGTGAATGATGATGTGATGGTGGCTTATCAATGTTCATTGATATGGCCTTTTGTTGAAAGTTATTGGGTAAGCGTGGTTTATCTATTTTCCCTTAAGAATCAAAGTGAAGGCACCAGAATGAAGAAATTGATCCAACAGGTCCTTTTCTTTATAATAAACTTTTTTTCCTGATCCTTTCTTTTATTAGATCCAATGGTTCGCAGAATCGATGCATGAAGAAAGAATAATTGAATTCTATGAGACCTGCTCACAAGACACTATTAAAAAAGCCTTGAAAACATTTAAAGTTCTTGAATTTTTAATTTTTTTTTTGTAAAAAGTTGATGTTTTTATTTAGGAAAAAGGAATTTTAAAAAAGGACATACAGAATAAACATTTGAAATTAAATATTTCAGAAGAACAATTGTTTGATTTGGAAAACCATTTAAAGAAATTCCTGAAGAATTCTTACGCGAAATCTGTCGATTCCCCGATCGATATCGCAAGAAAATCGATGATTGTGGATTTCCCATTCATGGCGAAATTATCAAAATTATAATAAATATGCTTTTAAAAAATACACGAAAAATTAAGTAAGAAAAAAACAAGCCAAAAAGACAAAATTAGCTCATTTTTTATTAATTTTGAGTTTTTTTTATAAAATTTTTGTTTTTTTTATATTCTTTTAAATTAGCAAATCAGAAAATTTATCTTATTATTTATTATATTAAACTTCCCCTCCCCCCTTGCCTAAGCCTTATTTTTACAATTATCATGTCAAAAAATTTGTTTATTTTCTAGTACATTTCATAAAAAATATAACAAATTATATATATATATATATATAAAATTCAAATAAAATTTAATGTTCCACCTCCTTCTTCCAAAAAAACAAAAAAACATATAAAATCTCGCTTTTTTCCTCAGCTTGGAATTTCCTTTGAAACTCAATGGAAATCTGTCTTTTTTATAACGAGCCAAATTCATTTCGAGATATTTAAAGAAAAAAAAATACGCTTTCTATGTCATCAAAGTCGAAATTATGAATAAAAAAGCTTGGAATTTAAAACCAAATACGCATTTTGCAAGCTTAAGACCATTTCCTATATTTACTCCCCCCCCAAAATGTCCTAATCGAAACATCTCCAAAACTTGATAAAAACTTAATTATATCTTAACTCCTTTCAGAAATTTATAAAGCTTTTAAACACCCACCGAGCCTTTTACTACATTTACTTCAAACTACCCATATCATGTCGAAAACATCCAATAAGGAGTCTTTTTCCAACGAGAAAACGCAGAAATCTAGAAATGATAAGCGTTTATCCATGACTCATAAATACTCCACGCAGATTTATCAAAACGAACAACAGAAATTTTCAAAAAACCCGCTCGGTAATTTCTGAAAACATTGGAAAAAAAACCAAATTAATATAAAAAAAAGTATTCAGCACTGAGAAATTACGCAGCAAATTGCATCGAAGTCTCATAAATTCAGAGGAAAACAACTCGAAGATCGACGAGTCTTTACAAGTTTAAAAAAATGATATAAATTTAGGCTAACCCATTTTTATTATTTAGAACATTGAGGATCGAAAGACTTATATAGTGTTTTGGCGGGATTTTAGCAATAATGAAGAAACGACTGGTTTATTGGAGATAAAGATCGAGATGAATCCTTTCACAATAGTCGAAGATTTCCTAATAAATATCATCACCAAGATCAATAAACGATTAACAGAAACCAGATCAATATATCTCTTATCTAATAATAAGGATTCATTTTCTTTGATGATCGCGAAGAAAAATGGAGAGCCTAAGACTGATTATCCAGGTAATTTTAACCCAAAAAGCTTTGTTTTTTTAATAAATGTTTTTTTTTAAAAAGAATTCGATAAAGGACAACTTATTCATAATTCTGGCTCAGCTAATTTCTTCTTAAAGCCGAAAGATAAGAGCTCGATTGTGTTTCTTACTAATAAGCTTCCTATGGGCTCTAAGAAGGAATTAATTGTTGATCCAAAACCAAAGAAATCTGAATTAGATCTAACTGATAGCAAATCTTCAGAAGCCAGCTTTTGTGGACCCATGAACCATTATAATAATAATTCATTGATTTCTAGACCATCGAAGGGAAATGAAGAAGAAATTTCGAGAAAACGGAAACCTGAAAAAGCTTGGTTCGTCAGGATTTTTTGTTGTTTTAATTAAGCACTTTTTTAGTAGTTTCATTATGTAAAAAAGTTGGTAAATGTTTTATTTATTAAATAAACCTCTATTTTCGAAAACGAAGGCTTAAAGTAAACTCTTCTTTTAGGGGATATTTAAAAATTAAAACCTTGAATTTGAACACATTAATTAGTTCATTATTCAAACTCATTGTTGAAAAAATTTAAATAATGTTAATTTAAATCTTAAATAAGGTTTTTCATTCATTAATTTATTCAAAAAAATTCTTTTTTTTTGTTTTCAATATATTTTTTTTCTTGTTTATATTAATTGCTTAAGAAATTGTCTCGTTTATTGCTTTAAACTCATAAAACAGATTTACTTTAGAAAATGGATTTTTCAATAAATTATTAATAATAAAACTATTGAAAAAACATCAAAAATACATAGTTTTTACTAATTTCTATTTTTTTATTTTTTTTCGAGAATTTAAAATAAAAAATATAATAAAACTTTTACGGTAAATGTTTTTTCTGTCAAAACAAGAATTCAATATATTTACTATAGACTTTTTTCTAAGAAAAATTTCTATGGAAATTTTTAAGGAATTGTTTAATTAAAATGTTTTTCTATTAATTTTATCATTATTTTGATGTAATTAATTATAAATTAAAAAGCAGAGACTTTATTCTTTCTATTCATTCCAGGGCTATAGTAAAAAAATATTCGTTTAATTGCCAAATTAAAAAATTCTTCAAAAATCTGTAGAAGGTCATAGAAAAGTAAACGAAGCCATTTTTTCTAACTTCCTCATATTTAAAGAACAATGTTTTTCCATTAATTCACGAGAACATCTAAATTTCTGTTTTATTAGTATTTTAAAAAAATAAAGCCTTTCTGTTATTAATTAAAAAAATGAAATATGTCGGGAGAAGAACTAGTTCTTCGGAAACTCTCTTGGAAAATGTATAGTTTTTTTGCTCTAAGATGTGCTTTATAAAGATAGCATTAATCATAATTATTATAAAACAAATTCAAATAAATTACTTCAAATTTGTTAGAATGAGCAAAAGAAATTTCCCTTTCAATGTAAACATAGACTCTTATATGGACCTGAATGATTCAAGCCCTCCAGCGTTTTCTGACTTTTCTCCATATAGGTTCTCTGAAGAACAAGAAGAAGAAGAAGAAGAAGAAGAAATCAAGGATCCATTGACAAAAAAGATAAAGGCCGTTAATAATCAAAAAAGTAATTAGATGATTTTATAAAGTTCTAATCAATTTTCTACATTTAGAAAGAAAGGACAACACAACCAATGAGAAAAAGCATCCCAAGCCAAAGAAGAGGAAATTCAATTTGAATGAACAACAATTCATGAATATCATCAAGATGTTGAATCTTGGAGAAACAGAAGAATATGATGAAATCATCCTAAGGAAACAAAACCCTGACCAGTCCAATTACACTTTCTGCATGAATGGCGATGATCAAAATGATAAAAATGTCACAAAAATGCTCGGTGCCTTCATTCTGACATTCATCAAAAAAAAAGCTAAGGAGGAGACGTCAATGTCTCCATATTTCATTGATATCCTCATGAAAATCTCCAAAAAGCTCAAGGACTTTAAAGATAATGAGGAATATCAGGAATATCTCAATTGGACAGAAAAACTCTCATATAGTAAATTCAATAATTGGGTTAACAAGATCAAGAGCAAGTTCACTCCAAATAAGAGCATTTCATTTTCATTGAAGACTTTCCAACAGATTTTCGGGTTATGCTTGATAGAAAGCGAATCCTTCAAGGAAAAGCATTATCAAGTTGTTTTGAGGAGAATCGCTAAACATGTGCTCCTTTATGAATTCACAAGAAATCTCTTCATGAACTCCATCAATGAAAACAACAAGCAGAAATGGACCAATGCCATGAAATATATCTCAAGATTGCCTAAATTCCTAAGAGGTCTTAAGAAGCCACAAGAACTCACCAATTTGAAGGATAAATAAGGGATTTGTTTTGCCAAATTTAAGAAAAAATTCATAGAATTT
>Ga0302140_10012154_pt1 | contig 10567 bp, 6 predicted proteins | sample I_Bog_E1_1_FD_202095 | JGI IMG/M metagenome (GOLD analysis project Ga0302140, IMG submission 202095) | Peat permafrost microbial communities from Stordalen Mire near Abisko, Sweden - I_Bog_E1_1 | ecosystem: Environmental > Terrestrial > Soil > Wetlands > Peat | place: Sweden: Abisko, Stordalen...
CACATCCGGGGCGGAGTGGTGTGCGCCTCTCCCATCGGACGCGAGGCACGTGCGGGGAGACGCGCGATCAGGCAGATCGCTGTGACCCTCGCCGAGGCAGGATTCGCGACCCTCCGCTTCGATTTCGATGGGACAGGAGACTCAAGCGGTGAGTTCAACGACGCCGAACGTGACTCCTATTGGGTTAACAGCGTGGTTGAAGCAACCAACCTGCTTCGGTCACTCGGCGCTGCCTCCGTTTCAGCTGTCGGTATGAGGCTCGGGGCAACGTTGCTCGGGGTTGCGGCCGACCGCTGTGCCGTGGGGTTTACGTCTCTCGTTCTTTGGGATCCGTGCGAGTCGGGCCGAAGTTACCTTCGCGAACTCACTGCGTTGGAAGCGCTACGGAGAGAAGATTTCGAGATAGTTGCCGGTGGTCCGCTTGAGACATCAGAGTATGTATTTATGCCTCGGGCGGTCGAAGAGATCCGCCATTTAGATCTCTCCGCGACGAAGTCAGAATCGCTCGCCCCCCGAACTCTGGTCATGGCCCGAGATGACCGGGCGGTGTCCGAGAGACTACGAACAAATTTGAACCGGGCGCACGTGGAGTGGATGACCACGAGTGAACAGGCAGCACTTCTTGACGTTGACCCACTGCTCGCCGAACTCCCCGACCTGACGGTTGAACGCATATCGAAGTGGCTCCTGGAATCGCCAGTCACGGAGACCCGTTTCAATGCTCCCCGCCTCATGGACCGCGCGGTCGTGTCGCGAAGTCCTGGGTTCGAAGTGAACGAGCACTTCGTCGAATTGGGAGCGCAACGACTTTTCGGTATCGTCAGCGAACCTACCGGCGACGTTCGCGGGCCCTTAATCGTCATGTTCAACGTTGCCAACGAGGAGCACATAGGGCCGGCTCGACTCTGGGTGGAACTATCTCGCCGGTGGTCCAGCCTCGGACTGCGCTGCGTACGATTCGACCTGCGTGGGCTGGGAGACAGTCCTTGGACGCTGGGCCAACCCAACCCCCCTGACTACTTTCACGCTTGGCTCGACGACATAACTGATGTTGCTCACGAACTGAGCCCAGACGATCCTTCCAACGTCGTGTTGGTCGGTTTATGTTCGGGCGCGTTCTGGGCCATTGAAGCCGGACTCGCCCTGGGTGCCCAGGGAGTGTGCGCCCTGAACCCTCCGGTGTCGACTGACTTCCTCCACGCTCTCGGACGCCTTCAACGTTCGTCTCGCTCGTGGGTACGAGGACTGGGAGCTCGCCTAGAGCCGCTCGGCATGCGCCGGTGGGACGCCGCGGCGCTCTGGCACGTATCCCGTGCGGTCTTACCTAAGTGGTACGCCGCCAGCACTTTAGAAAGATTGAACGATGACGGCGTCGACCTGTTCCTGACGTATACGACCGATGACATTTCACCGTTTCAACGGGTTCCCTTTCTCCGCTCCATGGACGTACGACGACTGTCGGACACCAATTTTCGCCACATCGAGTTTTTGCCCCGGGTCGATCACGCACTGCACTCCGCCGACGGACGAGTTCGCGCAATCGACTTACTAGACCGCCATATCTTGCAGCGCTTTTCGGGTGTCACTATGGAGGAGGGTTTCAGTCCGAAATCAGAGGACGGACCGTGAGCGGCGAGATCGACACACTTCCTCGCCTAGCTATTTTTCACAGCGAAACGTCCGCACCAATATTTGAGTTGGTCGAGGCCGCTCAAGGACTCTGTCGCATCGTATGGATTGTCGGATGGGCACAGGATGGCCCACCATCGCGTGTGCTCGCGCGCTTTGGCGAAGTCGTTGACTTGGCGGGTTTGAACTTGCGCGAGTCCATCGAACGAGTCGTAGCAGTCCATCCCGATGGCGTCGCTGTCTTCAACGATCCTCCGTTAGTGTTCGCCGCGCAGGTTGCGCGTCAACTCGAGTTGCCATTTCATTCGCCGGAAACAGCCCATCTCTTGACGGATAAATTCTCTCAACGCCAGGCGCTCGAACGAGCAGGCCTCCCGGTCCCCCGTTACGCAGCAATTGACTCATCAAGCGCACATTCGTCTATCGCATTCCCCGCGGTGCTGAAGCCCCGAACGGGGGCTGGTAGCCGGGATGTCTTTCGCGTAGAGAATTCGACCGATGTGACCGATGCTCTCGAAAAGTGCGCTCCCGGCGAAGCGTTCATCTTGGAAGAGTGGTTGGCTGACCGTGGTTCGAAACCGAGCCTTGCCGCCGACGTGGTCTCTGTGGAATCGGTTGTCCACGAAGAAGAGATGGAGCACGTTATGGTGACGGGCCGATTCCCCTTTGCTCCGCCCCTCCGAGAGGTGGGCTCGTTCATGCCGAGTGACCTCAACTCGGCCGATTGGCACGCAGCTACCAGCCTTGCCGGAGACGCCGCGCGCGCACTCGGGATTACCTTTGGCATCGTTCACACGGAGATTAAGATGACGCCGGTCGGACCTCGATTAGTTGAAGTCAACGGGCGCCTCGGCGGGGAGATCAGCGGGCTCATCACACGACTGGGCGGACCATCGATGATCGCGTGGTCAATGAGGGCATCCCTCGGGCTACAACTCGACGGATTCCCGGACCTCTTGCAGGGTCGAGTGGCATTTTTCCGACTCGTGGTTGCCCCGCCCAACGCCCCCGTCTTTCGTTCCGTGCGAGGAGTAGCCGAGCTCAAGAGAGAGCCCGGCGTGAGCGACGTAGTGGTGAAACTAAAGCCGAACGACGTGGTTGAGGTCCAGAAGGGATACGGGGGATATGCGCTGAAGATCGACGGAGTAGCCGAGTCCTTGGAGGAGCTTGCGAAGCTTCAAGATCGAATCGAGAGGACGCTCACCGTCACGTGGGACAAGGTATAGCCAAGCACCGACTACGTGCGTACGACCAGCCGCGGAGCGACGAACCGCTACATTCAGTACCGTTTCGATAGCGCGAGGCGAGGTCTGACTAGGGTGCAGAGTCGTGGTCGCGGAACGCTCGGAACTAGTCAGGATCTACGGTGCATCGACGGGCTTTTGGTCCTCCTCCGGCCGCCACGAAGTGCACGATGAGTGGTGGCTTGCGTTGAGCGGTGGACGGAATGCAAACTTCAACTTGGCGTGCTGCCAATCTGCGAGTACAGCGTCGTTTCGACAGAACTGTCTCGATCCCGTCATGGATCTTGGTCAGCCCAGCATCATCATGCTGACGGGAGGCGGACTCACCCAAGTGAATACCCTTGAGGACCTCGGTTGGATTCCGGTTGGTTCCCTACCCCTGATGTTGTCGAGCTCTCATTCGTGGACATACGAGGACGCGAGTGACGTACGCGAGATCAGGGCCGATGAGATAGAAGAAGCTCGAAGCATTCTCCAAGCTGCCTTCGGTCTTGATGAGACGAGCGCGCTCACTGCTCTTCCGACTTCAATCCTCGACGAACGCGACGTCGCCACCTGGGGACTGTTCGACGGCAGACAGTTGATCGCCTGCGCCATCATCGTGAAGCAGAACGGACTTTCTGTCGTGTGGTCGATGGCAACTAGGCCCGCAGACCAGAAGCGGGGGTTCGGGCGACGTCTGCTTCGATCCGTGCTCTTCGACGACCGAGAGGGGGTCGACGGTTCCCTACTCTCCGCTTCGAAGGCGGGCGAAGGACTGTACCGAAACCTTGGCTATCAGGAGATCGACAGCCTGCGGTTGTGGTCTCGACCACGCTGGGTCCTTGGCGCCTAGGGCGCCTCTTCAGGTCCGACGAGTCGAGAACGTGGAAGCAGACCCACTTTATCGAGTAGCCCTCGCTCATCTAATTTGCTCGAGGCGGTCATCGGCAACTCACCCACGAACTCGACCCGACTCGGCAACATACTGTCGGGCAACTGCCCGCGAAGTCCGCGCATCACTTCGATGGCCTCCATGTCACCTTTGACAACGACGAACGCGACGATACCCGCCGCACCCTCGTCGTCAAAGAGCACACACGCCGCTGCCGTAACACGCGGAAGACGGCGAATCGCATCAGCGACTTCGATGAGGGAGATGCGCACACCGCCGCGTTTGACTAGGCGGTCCACGCGATCCACATAGACATAGTCATCGTTTGCGTCTCGAAACACGAGGTCACCAGTTCGATAAATCTTTTCACCTGACACAACGTCGTCACGAAGCACCTGCGCGCTCAGCGAAGGGTCTCCCCAGTAGCCCTCCATAAGTTGCGAACCACCAATATGGAGCTCACCAATCACATTTCGATCTGTTATCAGCGATCCCTTATCATCGAGCAAGTAAAACGACACACCGGGATGTGGTCGGCCAATGGGGATGATGCCGGCTTCGACGATCTCCCTTGACAACCGAATGTGTGTCACCGCAATCGTGGTCTCCGTAGGTCCGTATCGATTGAAAACGTTCACTTCCGGTGCCACATTCCAGAGGGCTCTGAGGTCTGCAACTGCAGTCGCTTCACCTCCGAGGGCAATGACGTCAAGGGTCGTATCGCTCAATTCCTTGACTTGTGGGCTCGCGAGCAGAATCCGCAAGTAGCTCGGTGAAAATCCCGTGTATGTGATTCGTTCACGCTTCACCGTGTTGAAGAAAGCCCTCGGAAAGAGGAGTTCGTCACGAGAGCGAATGAAGACGGTTCCCCCGGCGAAAAGCGTTGCGAACAAGGTGCCGAAGGATCCATCAAAGTGAAACGGGGAGACGCACAATGTTCGGGTCTCTCGATCGATTCCGAGGGCATTGACCGTCGCGCGCAGCGCGGCGGCAAACGCGGCGCTACCAATGGTGACACCCTTTGGCGTTCCTGTCGTACCCGACGTATAGATGATGTACGCCGGTCTCGACGACGAGTCCCGCGCGGGGCCCTGGTTCAAGCCTTGAGAATGCAACGTTGAGATCGAGGTGAACATCGGCATGCCAATTGCTCTGTCATCTAACTTCGGCGACAAGTCTTCTACAAGGACTAACTTGGGAGAGCAGTCCGCCACAATCGCGGCAAGTCGTGTCTCAGGATCAAGGGTGGAAAGGGGGACGAACGTTGCTCCAACCCACAGACATGCGAGTGCCGACACAACGAAATCAATCGAATTCGGCATCAAGAGGCCGACGCGATTTCCTTCGACGATTCCACGCTCCGAGAGACCTGCAGCGCGAAGCTTTACTTCCTTGAGGAGTTCAGAGTATGTCAGCTGCCTTTTTTCATCCATCACAGCCAACGTCTCCGTCGCCTCTTGCGAGTGCAGAAGGATGGAGTCAATCACACCAGAGTCATTGGCTCCGCCACTCATTGGACGGCATGACGCGCGCCGCGGAGTAGCGTCCCCGGGAGTTCACCTGTTGCATCGCCGTCCTCGAAAGTGACCGATCCGCTCTTGATGGTCCATCGGTATCCCTTTGCATCCTGTAGAAGGCGACGTCCGCCTGCCGGAAGGTCGTTGACCATTCGCGGCGGTGCACAGGAAAGATTCTCGATGTCGATGACATTCAAGTCGGCGAGATACCCGCCCGCAACGAGTCCGCGATCATCCCAGCCAAAATGCGTCGCTGTCCGACGCGTGAGGTGGTGAACCACCTTTTCCATGGGCATACGATCCGCTCCGGTGCGGTCGCGTGCCCATAACGTGAGGAAGCTTGTCGTCATACTTGCATCGCAGATCTGACCGCAATGTGCCCCGCCATCGGAGAGGCCGAACATCGCTGAAGGAGCATTGATCATCTCCCGCACTGCATCGAGATTTCCATTTGCGAAGTTGAAGAGTGGTGCGTAGATCAGCTGTCGTCCCTCGCGCTGTAACTGGACGTCGTAGGCGTACTCTCTTGGATCCACTCCGAGTCGTCTGGCTTCGGCAGCCAGCGAGCGACTGGCGTCTAGGTCGTAATTGACGGGATCATCGAGAACATGCATGTCATCGAACCTTCCGTAGAAGGAGTATCCAGCGAGCGCTCCCTCTCCGGAGGTCAACGTCGCGTGACTCTCAATAATCTGTCGACGCAACGCGGGGTCGTGCAACGCCGCAACGCGTTCGTGGAGAGGCAAATCTGCAATTTTGCTATAAGCACGGGTCAGTGAAAAGACGTTGGTGGACGCTTCGAGCCCGATCATGACGCCAATCGGCCGCGGCGCCACCTGCGTCTTCACGTCGAGTCCTTCGGCACAGAGAGTATTGGCCAGGTCAAGTAAGTCGCGCCATCGGTCGGGGGCTTCGAAGTCTTGCTGGACGGTATAGCTCAAGGGCCGCTGGCTCACTCGAGCAACCTCGCCGATTAGGGCAAACTCCGACTTAGCGAATGCTTCGTCATTCGTCCGGTAACAGTCAGACACGAGTTGAAACACGCCTCGACCAGCGGATCGAAGTGCGTTCGCGAGCGCGAGGAGTTCAGGCTCCTCGGAGCGAAGTGTTCCCAGATTCTCTCCGGTGCTGGTCCGGTGACGCTCAGTGCGTGATGTCGAAATGCCGAGCGCCCCTGCGTCAAGTCCCTGTTCAAACAGTCTCGACATCTCCGCGAGTTCTGCTTCTTCGGGACGCGCTCCTGGGTCCGCACCGCGATCCCCCATGACAAATCCGCGCAGGGCGGCGTGCGGAATGTGCGCAGCAACGTCAATTGTCCTCTTCTGGCGCTCCAACTCATCGAGATATTCGGGAAAGGAGATCCAGCCCCAACGGAGGCCCTCGTGAAGCGCGGTGCCCGGAATGTCTTCAACTCCTTCCATCATCTCAATCAACCAGTCGTGCCGATCGATCTCCACGGGAGCGAAACCCACACCACAATTACCCATGGCTACCGTTGTCACGCCATGGTGCGACGACGGTGCTAGCCAGGGATCCCACGTTGCCTGACCGTCATAGTGCGTATGCGGGTCGATGAAACCTGGTGTAACGAGCATTCCCTCTGCGTCAAGCTCACGACTTCCGCGAGAGACGTCCCGGCCGACTTCAATAATTCGATCGCTCGATATGGCGATGTCTGCGTGGCGGGGTTTTGCGCCTGACCCGTCGACGACCAAGCCATTTCGGATCACCAGATCAGCGCTCACGTGACCTCGATACACGTCCTCGACGCGCAGCCCGATTGACGCCGTGCATCGACGTCAGTGCTTCAAATTGGGTGTCACTCATCGCTATGTCAGTCGCGGCGCAGTTCTCCTCGAGGTGCGCAAGCGATGAGGTTCCAGGAATCGGTACCATAACAGGCGATCTACGAAGTAGCCACGCCAGTGAAAGTTGAGAAGGAGTGCTGCTCAGATCTCTCGCTACCTGCGCGACTACGCCTTTTGATAGCGAGAGCACGCCGCTCGCGAGCGGAAACCAGGGAATGAAGGCGATCTGATGACGAGCGCAATATTCGACGACATCATCGGCACCGCGATCCGCGAGGTTGTACCTGTTTTGAACGCTCACGATGGGCACGATGTTTCGAGCGGCCTCGATCTGCGCGACATTGATCTCCGAGAGACCGACTTCTAGGACCTTGCCTTCGTCACGGAGTGTCTTCAAGAGTCCGAATTGATCTTCCTCAGCGACACGCGGATCCACCCGATGGAGTTGGAACAAGTCGATACGCTCGAGGCCGAGGCGCGTTAGGCTTCCTTCACACTGTCTTCGGAGGTAGTCGGGATGCCCGTTGACCTCCCACTGGGAGGGACCCGTACGCATGAAACCGGCCTTAGTGGCGATTGTCAGCGTTTCGCTATAGGGATAGAGGGCCTCGCGGAGCAGGTCCTCGGCGACATGGGGCCCGTATGAATCTGCTGTATCAAAGAAATCGACACCAATTGTCTCGGCTCGACGGAGCACAGTTAAAGCACTTTGTCGATCGCTCGGTTCGCCCCAGACACCGGGACCCGTGAGCTGCATAGTGCCAAATCCGAGACGGCGGATGCTCAGCGAACCCAATGCGAAGGTGTCCTGCAGGTTCAATGCGATCCCACCTTTAGTCCGATTTAGCCGTGTCGACTTCAGACATAGTAGTCCCGCGCGCCCGATAATCTTACCTGCACGTCTAACACTCAATTCGATGACGGTATTTCTTGCTACCCGTGCGGCGACGCCATATTTTATACTTCGCCGGTGAAGGAGTTGACAGCGAGTGAGTCCAAGAAGCCTTTTTCGGACGGTTCGTGATTCACCCCGAGCGTCGAGAATGACGAAAGTTCCGATGCGTCGTCGGCGATGACCGAGTTCGCCATTATCGGACTTGGACCGTGGGGACTGTGCGTGCTCGAGCGAGCGGTGAGCAGATCTCGGCGAGTCTTGGGCAACGTGAAACTGCACGTCGTAGAGCCCGGGGAACTCGGCGGCGGGGTATACGCCAAAGAGCAACCCGATTATTTGGTTCTGAACAATCCTTGCGGGCAGTTGTCGCTCTACGCCTCGCCCGACGATGCGGACGAGCCACCCTATGCCGTTGGCCTATTCGAATGGGCTGCGGCGACCGGGTACCGCTGGGTCGGTTGGCGCTGTGAGGTCGATCCTGCTGGGGTCGCCATTACGCCCACCGACTACTTGCCCCGACGCCTCATGGGAGAGTATTTGGCATGGTTTTACACGATGCTGCTGGAATCGGCGCCACCGAACCTTGAGATAGTTCGACACTTCGCCTCGGCAATCGACATCTCGTCCGAGATGGCCGACCGTGAGTCAGTAACACTCGACAATGGGGAGAAATTCAGTGTCGATCACGTGGTATTGACGTCGGGTCATACATGGAACGCGGAGACCGCGGGACTTGACAACGAGGTGAAGCTTTTACGTCCATACCCGGTCGAGTACTTCGAGGAGGCCTTTCCCCCTGGCGCACCGATTGCAGTTGCTGGGATGGGCCTCGTTGGCTTCGACCTTCTTACCGCGCTCACTATTGGCCGCGGCGGGAACTACGAGGAAGACGGTCAACAAAAGCACTACATCCCAAGTGGCCGAGAGCCCAAAATCTATCTCTACTCTCGATCTGGCGTTCCCTACGCAGCGAAGTCGGCCCACGGAGTCGACCCATACGGTGACTACCAGCCAATCATCTGCACGCCCGCAGCTTTCGACGCTATGACAAATCCCGTGGGTTCCCCCCTGCGGCGTCGGGTTGACTTTCGAAACGACGTACTCCCACTCATTTACGCGGAGATGCAGGGGCGCTATTACTCTCACGCCGCATATCTCAAAGGCGGCCCGACGTCGGCCGCGGTGGTACGAGAACAACTACAGTCCGGTTGGGTCACTGGGCAGTACGCGCGCAGCGTTGATCGCCTTGAGCCAAGTTACGGTAGCTTCGATCCCTCCAAGTCGCTCTTCGCGGACTCGGACGCGAACTTTGCGACAAGTGGCGCATATCAAGATCACGTCTATGAAATGGTGAAGACTGATCTGGCCTATGCTCTGGCACCCGGGGGGAGTCCAGTCAAGGCCGCCCAAGAGGTCACGAGAATTCTCCGAGACCAACTTCGAGGAGTCATCGAATTCGGGGGACTCTCTCTCGAGTCGTACGTTGACTTTCAAGCCAATGTTCGCGGACGAATCAATCGGCTCGAAGCGGGGCCTCCCCCATTGCGCTCCCAACAACTGCTCGCACTTATGGACGCCGGAGTCGTTCGCGTACCTTTTGGTCCTAACCCTTCGGTCGAGGCGAAGTCGGATGGGGACATCGTGATTCGCTCAACAAAACTCGACGATCCGACTAGCGTCACAGTCCAGGGAATTGTGCGAGGGCACCTCGACTTACCCTCACTCGCTCGATCTACATCTCCTCTCTTGAGCCGTCTCTATACCAAGGGCCGCTTGACACAGTTCAGTTATGGGCCGACCACGGTTGGAAGCGTCGCGATTAACGAGAGCTTTCACCCCTACGACGCGGAAGGTCGAGTCCAGGCCAGCATTTTCGTTCTCGGCGTCCTCACCGAAGGAGTTCGATACTTTACGCACTATCTCCCCTCACCCCGAAGTCGCCTTCGCGCGGTGTTCGACGCGCAGCAGTGTGTCGAATCGATTATCGGATAGGGAGCGCAATCGTTGCGCTCAAGATCCCCTCGTCGCTATTGACAGCGCCTGATCTAAATCCGCGATCAGATCGTCGACGTGTTCAAGACCGATAGAGAGTCGAATTGTCTCGGGCCTAATGCCGGCCGCAGTCAGTTCGCTCGGACTCAGTTGGCGGTGCGTGGTCGATGCTGGATGAATCACCAACGACTTTGCATCACCAAGGTTCAATAGCCGTTTGAAAAGATGCAACTCGTCAAAAAAGGCGAGCCCTGAGTCATAGCCACCCTTCACGCCGAAGGTGATGATGGAAGGAACTCGTCCGTTGAGGTAGCGCTGCATCAGCTCGTGATAAGGATGATTATCGAATCCAACAAAGCTCACCCACTCCACTCGCGAGTCACTGGCCAAGTAGGTAGCAATGGCCCGCGCGTTCACCTCGTGGCGTTCCAATCTCACAGCCAGTGTTTCCAGACCAAGTAGGAATTGAAAACTGCTGAAGGGCGAAAGCGTGGCGCCCGTGTTCCGAAGTTGAATAGAGCGGGCCCTGACCACGAACGGCCGCTCGGGAAAGTCACGAGCAAACACAACATTGTGAAAGGCGACTTCGGGTTCATTGAATGCTGGGA
>Ga0302140_10012156_pt1 | contig 10566 bp, 13 predicted proteins | sample I_Bog_E1_1_FD_202095 | JGI IMG/M metagenome (GOLD analysis project Ga0302140, IMG submission 202095) | Peat permafrost microbial communities from Stordalen Mire near Abisko, Sweden - I_Bog_E1_1 | ecosystem: Environmental > Terrestrial > Soil > Wetlands > Peat | place: Sweden: Abisko, Stordalen...
AAAATTACTTTTTTTTACCTATCTATATATATTAAAATGGTTTCTTTTGTCATGAAAAATGCTATTAAAAAGTATTTATTTCGATTTTTTATTTATGAATTTTTTATCATGAAAAAAATCAAAAAATCCAAAAAGGAAAATATCCAAAATTTTCTGCATTCTCTCGAAAAACTCTCAGAGCCTTCTATCTCCCTCATCGAACAACCGAAAAATAACGAATTTTTTTCTCATCAATGGAAGATCTTGAACGACCATTTTCTTCAATCAAAATACTTTTACATGATAAAACCACCCGAAAAATCAACCAAATACGAATTTATGAGTTCCAAATTTTCAAGAAACAACAGAGATCAAATCTGTGATCAGGTTTTTTAATAGCTTTTCGAAAACATAACTTTTCCAGTTAAATTTCCTAGAAGGGAACCTAAAAAATGCATATTTTCCTAGAGAATTGATAATAGAAAATTTAAATGACAAACAAGGCAAAGCAATGAAAAACTATGGAAATAGACTTGTGACTTTACCTTATATTATATCTCCAAAAAACTACAAATACATTATTATTTTCCCAAATAGGACTAAAAATGCTCTCAGTATTTTTTTTTAGGACTTTATTTTTCAGAATAATTATTATTAGATTTTGTGGATTTAGAGCTACATTCTTCCGAATCCAATCAAATAGAAATTGAAATAAAAAATATAATTCAAAGCCCTGAAATTTCAATCCCTGAAATTTTGCAAATTAACAAGCAATTGATTAACAACAAAAATTATGTGAACTTAAGAACCAATAATTACATTGTTTCTTTCCCTTTTTCCTCAGGTTTTATTGATTCCCCTGAGGAAATTGAACATTCACTACAAAATATGAAGGAAAACATTTTTTTGGGCAAAGGATTCGATTCAGAATTAACTGATATGAAAGTATCCAATTTTTTTAGTGAGCAAAATTACATTTTGACAACAAAGAACTCCATTCATGTATTAGAAGATAATAACAATACAATTTTGTTTGATTCACAGAAAACTCATTTTGACATTGATCAAATCTATTCAATAGAAAACTCCTTCCATCCCAAAAATCTATATTTATTATCTTCGGAAAAAATATATATATTCGATCATCGTGTGCCAAATCCTAATAAAATTATTGAAAAAAAAAAAGATCTCCAACGTTTTTTTGGATTAAAACATTATTTTGATCAATTTCTTTTACTGAGTACAACAAAAACATTTTCCTTTTATGATATACGATATCCTAAAAACCCTGTACTTGAATTTAGACATTTTGTTGAAGAAAATCCACCAACCATCCTTGATTTTTCTCATCAAATCACAGATTTTCCGAAAAATGTCTCTTCATTCGAATCAGATTTTAGGAATTTTGAAACGATTGAAAATTGTGGCATTACATTAGAAGACGACAAGCAATTATTAATGGCTTTTTCTCCAAATAAAGCAGGGAGTTTGATAGCTAATATTCTGGAAAAAAATTTATTTGAGGAAGGTAACAATAAAGATTTCATGAATCTATTGGAAATATCAGACGAGCCAATTTTTTCCTATCAGAAATTTCAAAAGCCATTGAATCCTTATTTGCTTTATTCAAGTAACATGAGATTTGATAAATATAAAATATCAGGTGTTTCCGGTCAACAAGTGGAAAAAAATATAAATTTAATATTCCAAAATGACAATTTCGGAGGCCTGAACCTCCAGATAATAAAGACGGAAAACAATAGATTAAAGCATCTAAGTTTGAACTTTGAAGGCAAACAGGAATCAGAAAATTGCAATGACTTAGAAGACATAAAATTTCGAAGATTATTTGAGAAAAAAGAAGAAAAAAAAGAAAAAATTCAATTGAAATTTGGTGAAGATGATAATGATGATTTCTCTATAGATGGAGAATTGGAACCTGTTGCTCAAGAATTTGAAGAACGTAACTTAAAATTCCGAAATTTGGACAAAATCTTTAAGAAATTATTGAGGGAATCACAAAGCAAGAATGTGAAAAAAGGGGCAGATATCCATTCTTTGAAGAATGAATTTCCTGAGGAGAAAACTCAACATACTTTTAATAAAATCGGAGCGAGTCAAATGAATTTGGAAGATATGATTTTTAATCTTAGCACTGAAGAGTTATCGAAAGAGAGAAAACAAATCACAAATTATTATAATGACAATTTTCTGATTACAGAGGAAATTGAGGAACATTTGAAGGCTAAATGGGATGAAGAAAATAAAAATTGAGAGGAATATATAAAAATCCAAAATTTCAAAATTGTTCTAGAAATATTTGTAAAAATTTTGGTAAACATTGGATATTTTAAATATCAGTATTGCAATAATTTTCATAGTTCGATTTTGTTTTGCCAAAAAATTAAATTTTCTTTTTTTTAATTAATTTTTATATTTTATATTTTTAATTTAATACAAATCCAAATATGAATTTACAGTTTTTAAAAAATCGAATTTTGTTTTTTTTGTTTTAAATAATTTTTTTTATATTTTGTTCTCAATTTAATTTAACCTCACATTTTTGAGAATTTTCAGACATAATTCCATTTCTCATTGTGAGAATACCCTTTCTTTTCTCACTATTTTCAATAAATAGCAGTTCATACACCTCTTTATAGTCTTTCACAAAATAAACGACCAATCCATTCAATAGTAACTGAGGAAACTCCAAAACTTCTGCCAAATTGCTCATTGGCACAATAATTTCATTAATGTTAAGAGTTTTACTTGCGATAAACTTGCTTTGCAATCCTCCTAATAAAAATATTTTTTTTTATAATTAAATTTAATAAATTACCTATTTTACACACTTCCCCACTTGAAGACAGCTCACCAGTCATTGAAATATGTCCAGGGATAGGTTTGTTCAAAGCCAAAGACAAATAAGCTGTACAAATTGAAATTCCTGCGGAAGGACCATCTTTTGGTGTCCCAGCTTCAGTGAAATGGATGTGAATGTTTTTTTGAGACTGCTGTTTGATTTGGTCTTCTGTTAAATAATTGTGGGCATTAATTTTAGCTATGTTGACACTTTCTTGCAAAACATTTTGCAGGTTTCCACTCATTGAAAAGTTCCCTTTTTTATTTGGACTTGAAAGGTCTTGCACGCATTCAACTGTCAAAACTTTCCCCACAAACCCAGAAACTGTTAGCACATTTACCACACCAATTGGAGATCTTTGTCTCGATTTTTCTTCCAAATCAGCGTTAAAAATCGGAGGCCCTAAAAGTTTTTTGAAAGTTGCAAGATTATCTTTTTCTTTCTTGTTGAAATCAAACAAGGAAAGGCCTTGTTCTGAAAGAATGATGCTTTGATTTTGACTTTGTTCTGGTTTTGGGTTCGGATCATTAAGAGCTTTCAATATTTCTGATGCTGAAGGATTTGGTTCTGTTTCAAGGTCATCTTCTTTTTCGTCATCAGCTTTACGAACGATTTCTAAAGACCATCTTCTATAAATCTTTTCGAGACATCTGTTTAACTCTCTAACCCCACCCTCCTGAAAGCACCAACCTACATAAAAATGATATTGAAGTCAAATTAAAAGATTTTTTTAAATTACCCTTAATAATTTGGTTCAAATCCTCGTTGCTAAATTTAATGGCTCCGTCTGAATATTTATAATTTTCGTTAAGTTTTGGAATGAGATAGTTTTTCGCAATTTCAAGTTTTTCTTGCTGAATATAAGGAGGAATTTCAATCACTTCCAATCTGTTTCGCAACGGCTCCAACATATGAAGAATGTCATTCGCTGTCAGAATGAAAATCACCTCCGAAAAATCAACTTTTATATCCAAATAATGATCAACGAAATTGCAATTTTCCTCAGGATTCAAAATTTCCATAAGACTGTAATAAGGATCAGCTCCCATACTAATTTATTAGTAAAAGAAGTAAAATCAAGTTAAAAATGGAAAATGTTGAATACCTGGTTTTTGTTAATTTATCAATTTCATCTAAGATAAAAACTGGATTCATAGTTTGAGCTTTGATCAACTCTTTGACAAAGATTCCTTTTGATAAAAATCATAAAAAAAAAAAAAAAAAAAATAATTATCAATTAATTTTTACCTGGTTGAGAATCAACATAAGTTCTTCCATGTCCCTTGATGAAATGAGGATCATTAACTCCTGCGAAAGAAATGAATCGATGAGGTCTTTTGATTGCCTTTGCTATTGATTTGGCTACTGAGGTCTTTCCTGTTCCCGGAGGTCCATACAAAAGTATGATGAACCCTTTGGTTTTTTTGGTTTCTCCTTTTAATTTGTTTACAGCTATCATTTCTATAATTCTTTCTTTGACTTTATTTAAGCCATAAATATTTTTTTCCAGGATATCTTTTGTCTGATTAATATTCCAATATTGATCGGTATATTTGTTCCAAGGAATTGAAAACACTTCATCCAAATAAGTTAGAATCTTGCTATGTTCTGGAGAATGTTTATCCATGGAGGATAATCTTTCTATTTCCTTTTTGACTTTCTCTTGGGAAGGACCATCTATTATTAGTTTTAACTTTTCTAGATAACCCTTAATTAATTTGTTTTGATGTCCTCCTCCACTGAAATTGCCAAATCCATGTGAAATCACATTAGCATTCATGGAATTCTGATCAGAGATCCCGAATACAGTTTTGACATATTCACTAGCCAAGACATTCTTATTTTTATTGAAGATTTTGTCTTGGGCATTGTCTTTCGAAATAAGTGTGGAAATCTTGATTTGATAGATGAAATTTGAAATCAAAGCTTTTAATTTTTTCTCGACAAATTGGATTCTTTCCAGGAGGCTTCGGGTTTCCAAAAGTTGCTGAAAAAGAAGGTTGGGTTTCTGATTCAAGTAAAACTCGGTTTTGAAGAACAAAGTTGAGATGTTATATAAGATTTCATCAACCTCATCAACTGATATTGTTTTGCAATTCACAGCTTTCAATTTTTGATTGACAAGTTCTTCGAAAAACTGTGGTTTGCCTACAAATTCCATGCAGTGAATTTGGGTCACTAAATCTAAAACATTTTGAAGGGCATTCTTTATTTTTGTGGGATCTTTGATTTTTTTATCATGAATTTTAATCGCCTTTAAGAATATTCCGCTTGAGTTCATTTCGATTTCTGTGATTTTAATCCTATAATCGCTTCTTTTCGTGACAATCTCACTTTTTATTGAGTTTTCAGCAGAAAAAGCTGAGTCAACAAAACTTTTCATTGGGTTGTTTCCGCTGGGACTCTTTTGTTTTTCTCCAATGTGTTCTCTGATGAATTTATTAATAGTTTTCTCAAACACAACTCCTGTGGTAAATAAATTGCCTTCTTCATTTTGAAGGAAAAATGCAATTGGATGTTTAAGTTCTTCGGCAGCCAATTTTCCAGTGGTAAACATCCCTTCGATTTTGATGTGAGGAAGGATTGGATATTTTGAAGAAAAAAGGATATATTTTGATTGTTTCTTCTTTTGTTCCTTCGGAGGCAACTCAAACCTCATATTGCCAAGGCTTGTGGTTTCAAGCATTTCTTTAGAACGCTTCTTGACTTTCGGAACCTTGGAAGAAGGGTTATTTGGAAAGAAACTATTGGAATTATTAGCAGAGTTGTTATTAGCTGAATTATTAGAGGAATTGGAGGAATTTGAATTGTTGTTGGGAGCATTGTTCGTGTTGTTTGGAGGATTGGAAGGCTGATCTGAAGCAGAATTTTCAGGGGGCTTCGATGACGACTTGCCGCTTTCAGCCATAAAAGATGTAGGGTCAATGTCGAAATATGTGTTGATTGGAATTTTCGTACCACAAAATGTTTTCGTTCGAGAAGAAATCTTAGAAGAGGAGATTTGTGGAAAAAATTTGGAGGAGGTCAACTTGGAAAAATGAAATTTGGTGCTCGAAACTGAAAATCTAGAAGAGTTCAAAAGCAATTTTTTTATCATTTTTTTGGAAAGATGGATGCTGTTGGATTTTTATTTTGAATTTTTCTTTTCGTCAGATGCTTAATATTTTCGTTTTTGAATTAGTGGTGTTAATTTGTCATGATTTCAAATTTTTTTTTCTATTACTCTTTTTTAAATGAAAGAATCAAATTTAAGAAAGGGATAGAAAGAAAAATTTTTATAGACAAGCAATTTTAGAGAGAAAAAAGAAATAATTAAAAATTTATATTTTGTTTTGTTTCTAAAATATTGTTCTTTCAAAGTTTTTAATAATTATTCTTTTTTCCCTAAAAGCAACTCATCTCTAAGTTTTTTTTGTATTTTCTCCATTTCTTTGCTTCCGTCAATAAGCCTTGTTGAGAACACAATCTATGAATACAAAACGAAAATTTAAAAAATTTTGAAACATAAATTTTGAAAGAAAAATTTAATATAAAAAATTATAAAATAACTAAACCTCTCTGGTTTTCATCATATAAATGGAATCTAAAGTCATTCTCATTTGAGTCTCAATATCTTCAATCAATCTGCCTATCCTTCCCAAATGGAATTCATCACTATCGACATATCCTCCAACAAACTCTTCTTTCTTTAAAATTAAAATTTCAAATAAAAATTAATCATTATTTTCTCTATAAAATTCAAGATCCAAACCTTTTTTGATAAAGTTCCACCAATTGTGACTTCTCCTGCTTCTGGGGTTGTAATCTTGATATCGAGAATGATGGAAGTTGTGACTTTATAGGTGACGTTTTTGGCTTCTTTGTTAATTTTCACATCAACCACATTTATGCTATCCCAGGTTCCCTTTTGCACTCCTTTGGTATTGTCCACATCTAAAAAAACAAAATGATTTTCAAATTATTTATTTAATTTTTTTTAAGTTAGTTTTTTACCTTTCTTCATCAAAAAAGCAAGAGCAAACCCACCATCTTCTTTATCCCAAACATAGGTGCTTGCAACTCCACCTTCATAATATCTAAAGAAAAAAATGCTTAAAATTTTGGCATTTATTACAATCTTCTATATTCATCGAATAGACAATTCGCTTTGATTTCAAAATCTCTGAGCTTGGGAGATGGGAATAAGGCATCCTCTAATTTTGGGAAGTATTGGTTCGACCAAGGGGAGCGGAAGGAGTCTCCATCTCTATTGTATTCTGATTTAATGAAATATTTCCCAGAAGCATCATCCTTTTGCAATTCTTTTTTTTATTAATTTTAATAGGAAATATGCTTTGAAATTTTTAAACCTAAGGGTTGATCTACTCTTTGAAGAATTTCCTCCTCAAGATCTGGAGCTAAATTTACCAAGGCTTGCACATTTTGATTAATTTTAGAAGGATGCATTCTTCGCATGAGGTTTAAGACGGAATAGAGCTTATCTTTATTGTCCATCATTTTTAGTTTTCAAAGTTTTTGTTTTTGAAAAATTGATATAACTTTTATATATAAATAAATTTTATTGCATTTAATTTCGTTTAATCAAAAATGATTTTTATTTTTAGTTCGTGTTCCTATTTTTAAAAAAGAATTAAAAGAACTTTAATTGGAAAAAAAAAATTTTTAAATGTTGACTATATATTTTGTTTAATTAATAAATTTATTAAATTATTCCTTGAATTCATTTTTTAGAGATTCAACCAAACAATGATTGAATAAAACAATCTCAGGAATGGCTGCTGAAAAAATGAAATTTCCTGTGATTTTAAAATGTTTATTCAAACTGTGTAACTCTTCAAGCAAGTTTATAATTTTTTCGTAATGCCCAATCCCAAAAACTGGCATGAAATTTTTCCATAACATGATTTTGACCTATCAAGTTCAATTAAAAATAAAATAATTAAATAATACTTCTTTTGGATTTTCTCTAATCTCCAACCTTTTCTCTAAATATTGTTCAGCAATTTTTATTAGTTTTTCCTCATTGAACTCATTTTTTTCTACTACTTCATTACCTATCATTATAGAACATCTCGTTTCATTTGAGTTCAAAGGAAAAATTTTTGAATCAAAAGTCATTCCCAGAATTTCCTCATTTTCTTTAGGTAAAATCAAAAATCCAAAGCTTTTTAAATTGTTTGGGATCACATCCTTATCAAAATAAAAATTAATTCTGGCAAGAGATTTGAATTTTATTGATTCTAAAAGTGTCAAAACCTTTGAGCTTTGAATGGTTTTGCTTTGCTGCATTATTTGCAAAAGATTATTCAAAGGTAAGGCAGATATTACTTTATCATATTTTTCACTTGCATTTACAGTCAAAGAAACTGAAGAGTTTAAATCCAAATTAAAAATTTCTTCATTTTTTCTGATTTTGAAATTTTCTGGATATTTGTTTTTGAGAAAGCTCAAAATTCCTTGAGGCAATGAATTCAGCCCATTTGTAAATGAAAATGAACTTGAGTTTGGCAAATATTGGTCAACCATTTTTTGAGTTTCTGCCTCTAATTCTTTATACTCTTTATTTTGAAAAAAATTTGAATAATATGCATCATGATGGCATTTATTCCAACAAATGTTTCCAGATAGCTCTGAAATATCGCTCGCATAAATTCCATTAAATAAGGCTCCTGAAATTTGATGAAGATGCTGTCTTAATTCTTTGAATTCTAGAAAACCCCATCTTGTTTTCTTTTCTATCAAATCTTTGATCGAACAATCTTGAGAGGAATCACCAGAATAAGTTATTTTATTGATAGTTGGCTTCAAAAAGGAGGAAATGAATTTTTTATTATCCATTGCAAATCTAAATAAGGTTGTAGGTTTGTAGCCACGCGGAAAAACCCTCATCTTTTCATCATAATACAAATACACCTGAGGATAATCAATTGAACCAATGACTTTTAAAAATTACTATACATTTTAGTGAGAAAGCAATTTATATATTAGAAACTTTTCGGCAACAAATCCGTTTCTGAAATTATTTTCATGAGTTCATTGATTTGCTTGGATTTTCTAATTGAAGATGGTCCAAGTTCCAACCATGAATTTTCACGAAAGTGAAGTTTGTGAGAGGACAAGGCTCCACCGACAGAATCAGTTTTTTCATACAAATGAACAGTGATTCCGGGAATTTTTTTCAATAATAGGAAAGCTGCAGATAGGCCTGAAATACCACCACCTAAAATTGCAATATTTTTTTTCATCAAAGGATATTTTTATAAATTATTTGATAATTAAAGAAAATGTCTCGTTAAATTTTGTTTTTAATTTTCTTCCAAGTTTTTTAGAAAGAATATTATAATTTTTTAATTTTCTAAAAATTCAAATTTTTATTGTTTTGATCAAGGAAAATCAGTTTCCTTTGCTTTCTTCACAAGTTGTCTAGAATTTAAATCAGCTTGTCTTATCTAGTAAAATTTGTCTTTATTTCTTATTGAATAAAAAAAGTTACAGGTTCTGGAATCCGATAATAACAAACATTTTTAGCGATTTCAATGGCAGTATTCAATGAGATTTTAGTCCCAACACTCAGGAAAATAGGATTTGTTGTATTATCTTGACTTTTGTATGCTGCACCCCAAATTCTTCCTGAATTTCCAACTAACTTCACAAAATCGCCTTCTCTAAATTTCCGAAGGAAATTTATTTAACCAAAAATTTTATTTACTTTTCGAAACTCTCTTCACACAATTTTCTCACTCTATCTTTTGTTAACCCATCAACATAAAAACTAGTTTTACTGGCTCCAATCGTCGGCAAATCCAAAAGAACTCCCATATGAGAAGCCAAACCACATCCTTTTGTATGCAAAATTCCATTGCCGTCAAACATTATTAACTGCGGTTGGTATTCCTTTCCTGAGATTTTGAGTTTTTCAATTAATCTTAATAAATGAGGAGCTTCTCGAAAAGCAAGAAAACTGGGGACATAAGGGATTTTCATTTTCACAAATTCATAATCTTCATAAACCATCTAATTTAATTTTATCAAACAGGATTGAAAATCAAACAACATCTAAATCAGGATAAGAAAAAACAGCAAAATAGGCACAAGCATTATCAGGATTTTTTGGAGAAAAACTGATATCCATACCTCCTATCTAAATGGCCATTTATCAATTTTGCATAATTAATAAAAAAATACATAGCGCAAAGTATTTGGTTGGTTTAATTTTGGAGTCCATGAAAAATCATCAACTTCTTTGATTTTGTTCACTAACTCCAATTGTTCTCTTAACATAACATTTTCTAAAAAATTAACAACAAAAAGTACTTTTCCCATGATTTGAGAATTTCTTCAGGAATTTGTTCTCTTAATTTTTGAAATTTCCCTTTTTTTTTTATTGGTTGAGAATCCTTCTCCTCCTCTTCTGAAGATGATAATTTCTCCATTGCTTAAAATATAATAAATATAATTTTTTCTCCCTATTTCTATAATGGAAAACAAAATACAAGAATTAAAAAAATAAAAGAATAAAATTTACAAAAATGTTTGAAAATTAGTAGTAAAAAAATTCAAAGGAGAAAAAAAACCTTTGTTTTTTAAAAAAATTCATTTTCTTTGTTGATATAGCAAAAAAAAAATAATTATAAAAATTTCCAATTCAATCTTTTAGTCTTTTTTCAAATGAGAGTTATAATCCGATATTGTCTGCCAAGTATTCATCAAACCACATTTGTCGT
>Ga0302140_10012157_pt1 | contig 10566 bp, 5 predicted proteins | sample I_Bog_E1_1_FD_202095 | JGI IMG/M metagenome (GOLD analysis project Ga0302140, IMG submission 202095) | Peat permafrost microbial communities from Stordalen Mire near Abisko, Sweden - I_Bog_E1_1 | ecosystem: Environmental > Terrestrial > Soil > Wetlands > Peat | place: Sweden: Abisko, Stordalen...
CCAGCCATCAGCTGCGGCATTTACCGGTTTCCCGTCGATCTCGCCGTAGAAATTGCCATGCGCGAAACCTTCGCAGAACTGAAAAAGGACGATGCCCCTGAGAAAGTGATCTTCGCCTGCTTCGACGAACCTGTCTATGCATCCTATCGGTGCGCCCTTCAAGCTCTTCAGTAGCCTTGGCCCAACCGATCTAAAGAGGCTTATAGCTCCCCTTGCCCCATGGGATCTCCACGGAGACTGTGCACGCCTTGGTGGACAAAGATGCCTTAAGAACGCCAGAGTCCTTACCGACTACATAGGGAAGAACGACAGTCTCGGCGTGTCCATTGGCATTCACCGGGAACGACACGGTGTGCGCTTCATTCTCTGAGGAGGTTTGGAACGGAACAGTGGAATTGGGCGGAAGACCGTCCGCATAGAGGAGTATCGTCTCACCATCATTTGAGCCCAATCGGGCCTCAAGTCTGCAGCTCCCGTCTTTGCTCTCGATCGGATAGGGAACGACGGTGCCAGTAACGAGGAAATTCTTATTGGGGACGGAGAGAACAAACCGGGCGGGTTCGCCGCGCGCTGCGCGGAGAGCCAGGACAACCTCTCCATCGTTCAGAGCTGAATCCTTGCTCTCTTGATCGGAACGAGGCTTGTGCGTCATGAGTAGGCCTTTGGCATTCACATAGACTTTGTCACTGACAGTCTCAATCTCCTTAAGGCTTGTTCCGATCTTCCAGACCTGAAGAAGGTACTTCTTCCCTTGGGGAGCGCCGGGGAAGTAAACCCGGTAGCTTATGTAGCTCTTCCCCTCATGGGTTGTCTCATCAATTTTGGAAAACTGAAGCTGCGAACCGCTCGGGTTGCTCTCCGTCGGAGCGGCAGCATCCCACCAAACCTGCTGATTGAGCATATCGACGACTACTTGCGGGAGCTTCTGATCGGAGGATTGAGCGCGGCAAACCGGCTCCAGCACAGCCAAGCCGAAGCACAGCAGAAGATTCAGGAGTTTCTTACGGGCAAACGGGAGCATGGCAGCATTCTCCGCCTTTTAGCCGCCTGCCCGCAAGTCCTCGTCCCTAAAAATTCAACGTAATCTTCCCCGTCATCGCCCGCGGAGTTACATAATGCGTTCCGCTGAACGTAGAAAGAAAGTTATAGAGCGCGTACTTGTCGGTAACATTCACAGCCGTCAGGTCCAGGTTCACTTTATAGTGCTCTTTGTGAAAGATATTGTCCTGCCCGACCGAAGCATCGAACAAGCTCCGTGGCGCAATGCGCGGAGGATTGTGATCGTCGTTCTCCGTGCCCGGCGCGGGAATTGAGATCAGCGAAGACGTGTACGCCAAAGGCAAGCAGGACTGGAACCCAGACGTAACGGTCGCCCTCACGCCGTTGCATTCAATGCCCGACTGTGCCTGTTGATCGAATGAAAGACCGCTCAAATCCACCGGCGTGCTGGCATTCACAGCAAACGGCATGGCGCCCGCAACCTGCCCGGAGTCATAGCGCCAGCTCCATCCCGCCCAGGCCCCATTCAGCCGCCCGCGCTTGGGAAACTGATACTGCACATGCGTAGCCTGGTTGAACCGCTCATCGTGATCGATGCGGAAAGCCTGGCCTGCGGTGGTAGCTGGCACAGTACCCAATCCGCCTACCTGCGGCGAAAAGAACCGCGCTGCCACACTCGACATCACCATCTCTGCCGAGAATCCGTGAACTGCCGGCACAGTCGCGTTCAAGGCAAAGCCTGGAATCTTCGAGTTATGCCAGTCGATAGGGAACGTGATCGGTGTGTTACCCAGCACGCTGAAGTCGAAGCTGTTATGCGTGTACTTCCAGATATATTCGCCGCCAACCACAAGGTGGTGTCCAAACGCCTGCTGCACGCCAGCGTGAAACTCGTTGCGGTAGCCCGGCGGCAGCGATGCCGTAACGCACGGCACCAGATCCTGAATCACCGCATAGCTACAGCCTTCGCTTGAGAGAACAAGATTCTCATTAAAAGGCGTCTCCAGCGTACGCGCATACGAAACGCGGAGAACGCTACTGGTCGGCTTCACGTGGTAACTCAGGCCAACACGCGGTTCGGCTTGCCTCGCGATTGTCAGCCCGTTATAGATATCGCCGCGAATGCCCACATTGAACGCCCAGTTACCTGCCGTGATCGCATCCTGGATGTAGAGTGCCAGTTCCTTCACGTCAGTGCGGCCCTGGAAGCGGAAAATCGAAGTCGCTGGCGTCGGCCTGCTCAGATCGTAAGGAGCCAGCAGCGAGTTATAGACCGCATAAGTTCCAGCCGTGTTGTCGATTGCATTGTTGATAACATATCCGCTGGCCGCGCACTGCGATGTGCCGGTAATTGTGGCAATTTCCACCGGAGAACCATTCACACCAGTCAGGCAGGGCGCGTTAAGCGTGGGATCGACGATGCCCAACCCATCGCTCTCGCGCAGCAGCGTCTGCTCATACGTGGCGCCGCCCTTCACGTTCTGCCGCCCACGGCTCCAGGAGAGGTCAGAGTGGACGCCCAGGTTCGTCAAGCTGCGCGTCTGCGAAACCGTCTCGCGCTGCAAATCCGCCGGCCCCAAATCCGATAGCGGATTGCCGCTCGGATAGTAGTCGAACTGGTCCTTGCGCACAAACGCGCCCGTATTCAGCACCGTGTCTTCGTTCACAACGTGAGTCCAGGTCGGCGAAACATTCAAGGTGCCAATCTTCGACCGCTGATCTGTCTCAGGCAGCGATCCCGAAACCAGCGAGTTGTTAAACTGTGCGGGGTTCAGGCTGTCGTAACTGTTCGGCGTCTGGAACCACGAACGCGTATACCCCAGGTTCAACTGCACCGTATCGCTCTGGTTGATACGATAATCGGCCCGATTAAAAACGTTGGTCTCATTGCCCCGATCGTGAAAAGCCTTGAACTCCGGCGGATCGAGAAAGCGGCTTGTATCAAGGAAGTTGGCAGCCATAAACTCGCCCGCCTTCTTACTGCCCGCTGCAACATTGAATCCGGTGTTGACAGACCCAAACGATCCATATGATGAAGAGATATTGCCAGTCGGTTTCGGCGTATCGAGGCCCGAGCGCGTCGTCACCTTGATCACCACGCTGGTCTTGTCGCCAAACTCGGCTGGCGGCGCGCCGCTGATCACCTCAAGCGATTGCACTGAATCGAGCGGAATCTGATTCGAGAAAACTTTGCTCTGCTGGTCGGTAATCGACTGGCCGTCCAGGGAATAGGAGTTTTCCGCATGGTCGCCGAGCCCGTGCATTTGTCCGTCGGAGTCAGCTGAGATTCCAGGCGTAGATTGCGTCACTAGCGAACTGAGCCCCGACGATTCGTTCTCCATCGGCAGTTTGTCCATTAGCTCGCGATCCACATCCGTGTGGAAGGTCGAATCAGTCTCCACCAGGTCGCCGCCCGTCTCAACCGTCACCGTTGAGGCTGCCGCGGCAATCTGCACCACCAGCTTCAGGTTGATTCCAATCGTGGAACGAATCTCCGCAGACTGGCTCAAGGGAGCAAAACCTGGCGCTGAAACGCTGACCCGGTACGGATTGAAGGGGATATTCAAAAAAGCAAACTGCCCGGTTGCATCTGTAGTCGCGGTCCGGGTCAAACTGCTGGTGGCATTGTTCAGCGTAACCGTTGCGCCTGCGATCACGGCGCCCGACGGATCGGTCACCGTGCCGCGAACAGCGCCGGCATTGCCCGTTTGAGCAGGCGCGCCCAGCGCGGCCACAAACAACCCCGCAAAGAAAAGATTGCGAAAAATAGTGCCGCGAGTAAACGGCATAAGAAAACCTCCAAAATTTGTTGACGGCTGCTGAAATCAGGCTGCGAAGAGAAAATCCGCAAAAACCTGAGAGATCTATGAGCGTCGTTTCCGGCCTGAATAGAATCACCTGCCAAGGCGCCTTTGCCTTACTTCGGCGAAAGCACGTTCAGGGCTGGCACGGGTGCGCGTTCAGGAAATGATCCGGAAAGAGGTTCTAGCAGCCAAAAGGAGGTGGGCGCGTAGTGAACTTGGGGTCCCAGTGCCGAACCACCGCGCGCGCCTCAACCGCCGGCGTCGGCGTCCCGGCCTGCACCAAAACCACAACGGCAGCCATCACCGCCACAGGCGCAGCCGTATGCATCGCGATGCACAGCGGGCAATGGTCGGCATCCTTGTCCTGCGGATGCATATGCGCTACTTGGACTACGGTCAGCAGCGCCAGCAGGATCAGACACACAACGGTCACAACCGGCAAAGCGCTTAGCTTTGCACGGCGTTTCCCGCGGCAATTAGTCTCAAATCCTGCCAAAAACAACACCCCATTATTAACAATACACAGTATTGGACGCACGAGAACTGCCCGGGGTTTCTTGACTATTTCGGTTTCCGCCTAAACATTGCCGCAAACCCAGCCTCCCTTCGTTCGTCTAAACTGGGGGTCAATGGCTCAACTCCTTCATTTGCGGCGTCTCCTCGCCGGTTCCCTGGCGATTCTGTTGCTGTCCGCTGTTTTCGCCGCGGCCCAGACCAAGACACCACTTACCGTTAAGCCGGATGTGCCCGGCATGGCGTCCAACCATCGCCTCATCCTCAAAGACGGCACCTATCAAATCGTACGGCAGTACCAGATTGTCGGCGACCGCGTCCGCTACATCTCTGTCGAGCGCGGTGGCGATTGGGAAGAACTGCCCGCCAGTCTGGTCGATTGGGAAGCCACCCGCAAATGGGAGCGCGACCACGCCAACCAGATCGAGGAAGCGCCATCTCCTGCCATGAAAGAAGCCGAGGACATCGACAAGGAAGAATCCGCAGAGCGCGAAGAGCTGAAGGCCAGCACGCCTGAGGTCGCCAAAGGCCTGGAGCTGCCCAACGAGGACGGCGTCTTCGCGCTGGATACCTTTCAGGGCACACCGGAGCTGGTTGAGCTGCTGCCCACCGAGCTCAACGCAAACGCCAAAACCAGGCACGGCCTCAGCACCCTAAACCCCCTCGCCGGTTCCAAAGCCAGCCTCGAGCTTGATGGCGCGCATGCCAAAATCCACCTCCACGTCAATGATCCGGACCTCTATCTCTCGCTCAATGTCCCCGGCAACGCCCAGCCCGTTCTCTCCCACGCCATGACCGTCGACACCGGCGGCGCCAAAGAAGTAGCCGGCCACAAGCATGGCGCGCACTCCGCCACCTCGGGTTTCGTCCTCGTCCGCGTAGACCAGCGCAACACCGTCCGTATCGTCGGCGCCATCCACATGAGCCCCACCGGCGCAGTCACCCAAAACGAAGACGTAGTTCCCGCCAAGGTCGAGGTGCTCCCCGGCAAGCACTGGCTCAAAATCGCGCCTCAAAATCCGCTCCTCATCGGCGAATACGCATTGGTCGAAATCATCTCCGCCTCGGACATCAATCAATCCGTCTGGGACTTCCGCGTAGACCCGCAGTTAGGCGACAACCCGGGGTCCATCGGGCCGATCTTGAAGTAACCAGCCGGTGAGCAAAACATCGCCTTGCTAAAAAGCCTCGCACGAGCCGGCGTTTTGAAACGGCGCGACTTCACGGCTTGCGGAAAGATTCAGCGGCAAGCACAGGTTTTCCGCAAGATGTGAAGGCGTGCGTGGCGCAGGCTGGCCGTGCGGAGTATGCCTCACTGGAAAGTCTGCGTGGAGCCGTCAAAACAAATGCGGCAAGTTAGCCCCCGCTGCGCGGGGTTGGCAAGTTGGCAGACGGTGGCGCTGGACGTAGGTTTATTCCTTTGTGGTACGGCAAGGCGATGGCGGGCCGACGCGGTCTGGGGCCCGAGTCGAGTCTTTCTACAACCGGTAATGCACATGCCGATCAGGGTCGATGCTTTCGGCTTCTGCTCACCCACCTGCGCGGCTCGACAAGAGGGGCTAAAGCTCGTAGGCTTGCAACCAACCAAAGCCATAGGCATCCGCAGCGATTCTGTTTCTTGTTTGTTTTGTTCCTCATAATCTCCTTCTGCGCTTCGTGTCAAAGAAGTCGAGGAGGGGCTGCGTATCTAAGTCATTGGAAATAATAGAGATGAATCTCATTTCAAGTTTGCCGATGATTCTGTGGGTTTTGGTTAAGCTAAGAACATTCAAACCGAAATGATTGAACCGGGGAAGCGCAAGAGGCTTTCCCAAACTTCTTCGGGCCATCTCCGCGGCTTGCAGGCGTGGAAAGAAGAAGAGGCCAAGGCATCTCTGACGGAGGGTCAGAGGGCGACTCCGGCGCGGGGTTGCCACGAATTCCTTTCTGCGGACACTGTGAAAGACCGTGGAATGGTGGGCCGGGATTGGCGGAAAGATGGCAGTGGAAGTACGGAAGCGGGCAGTACATAAGAAGGCCAAAAGGGCTGGAACCGTCAAAAAGGCGAGGAAGCTCAACAAAGCGGCGCACAAGCTGGTGGATGAGAGAGCTACCGAGATTGCGCAGTCGCTTCTGAAGAGCACCCTAAAAGGTCATATATTGAGTGCTCGATTCCTGGTTGAGCTGGCTGAGGAAAACGTCGAGGCTGAGGAAGCAATGGCCATGCAACCGGTTCGCAGCCTGGCGCTGGATCTGGCAGCGGAGCCGGAATGGCCGAGCGAGACGGACGTGGACGTGGGAGTTGGAAGCCGGGAACCGGAAGGGGCCTGAGTTTTCGCGTAGCGGGGAATGCGGTGGAGATGCGGGGGAAGAGCCCAGTGCAGGCCGCCGCATTCTCGCAAAAGAAGGATGAGACAGGGATGAAGCTCACAAGAGACGGGTTGTTGCGCGGCGGCAGAGGAATGTGGCTGAAGCTGGGGCTGTGCCTGATGGTATTTGCGCTTGAAGTCGTAGCGAACGCGCAGGCTGTCAGCACAACGACGGTCCAGGGGACGGTGTATCTGGCGAATGGGCAGGCTGGATCGGGGACACTGGTGGTGAGCTGGCCGTCGTTTACGACGGCAAACGGAAAGGCTGTGGCCGCGGACAGCACCACGGTGACGATTGCTCCGGACGGATTTGTGAGCGTGAATCTGACGCCGAACGTGGGAGCTACGCCAGCGGGGCTGTATTACACGGCAGTCTATTACCTGAGCGACGGCACAACGAATACCCAGTACTGGGTGGTGCCAGGAGCGGCGCAGGCGAGCCTGGCGCAGGTGCAGGCGCAACTGATGCCGGCGACTCAGGCTGTGCAGGCGGTGAGCAAGTCGTATGTGGATCAGCAAGTGGCCGAGCTGACAGGGAGCCTGTTGACGGCGTCGGGCGGAACGCTGAGCGGGCCGCTCTATTTGAATGGCGACCCTGCTACGCCGTTGCAGGCGGCGGACAAGCACTATGTGGACACGACGTTCAATATGGCTGTTCCAATTGCGGGCGGGAACATGACGGGGCCGTTGTCGACGCCCTCGGTGAACGGCGTGCAATCACCGCTGGCGGCAAGCTCGCAGACGACGCTTCAGGCGGCGATCAATGCAGCGGGAAGCAGTGGGGCGGTAGAGATTCCGCCGTCGTATCCGGGGATAGATGGTTTCACAAATCCGAATGGCGTTTACGTGTCGGATCTGCGGACGAAGGGCGCGCAGCAGATTGAACGGAGCGTAAAGGAATTTGGCGCGGTGTGCGACGGGACAACGGACGACACCAATGCGTTGCAGGCAGCGTTGAACTATGCGCAGACGCACGGCGTGGCGCTGACGATTCCGCAGGGAACCTGCAAGACACGATCCCTGAACTGGCATGGGGAGTCAATCGGCGGGTTAGGCAAGCAGGTTTCGGCGCTGAAGGGATTCCCAGGACAGGATGTTCTGGCGACAACGACGGACAGCATGAATCTGCTGAGTTATACGCGGATACACGATCTGACGATCTATGTGGATCAGAGCATGGATGTTTCGTGCTCGGCGGCAGAGGGACGCGCCGCGGCGGGAAGCTGTGGCGTAAGCAGGTTGGTGGAACGAAATTCGATTTTCTCGCCGGGCGGGAGCGGTCTGACGGGGACGGTTGGAACAGGCGCGGGCTGGGCGGTGGGCAATTGCGCGATTGCGATGCCCGCAGCTCTGGGAACAGGCGGCAATGGTCTGCGTGTGGCGGAGATTGAGAATCTGGAGATTGTATCGACAGGAGTGGACCCGATGGCTGCGCAGTACCCGGGCGCGCATTCAACACATACGTGCGGGCTCTATCTCGCGCAGTGGCCGCAATGGAGTGAGTTCCGGAATATCGACATTCGCGGGCTAAATACGGGCATCGCGATTCCGGCGCTGCCCGTGGCGACGCCGGCGGGATTATTTGCGGATTCAAACCGGTGGCAAAACATCACGATCCAGGCGACGCATGCGTTTACGGCGGCAGCGGGCTCAAACAATGTTTTGGACAATGTTGTGGCGATGGCAGGGAACTCAGCGGCGGCGGGCGAAACTCCGACCGGGCTGGTGTTGGATCTTTCGGGAACGCAACAGGGCTGGACGGTGCGGAATGCTGTGGTGCTGCCAGTGTGGAACGCGGTGCAGCCGCAACTGACGGTGACAGCCACTGGCGGCGCAGTTACGGGAGTGTCGGCTGGGCCGGAGCATGGACTGGGATTCGATCCCTATGGGGCACAGGTTCCGTTGACGTTTAGCGGAAGTTGCACGGCGCAAGCGACAGCGAATGTGAACAGCGACGGGTCGATTGGGACGGTTGCAGTTATCTCGGGCGGGGTGGGCTGTTCGGGGATGACGACCGCGAGTGTGAGTGCAGCGGGAACCTGGGATACAGCCGCGCCGGTGAACCTGATTGCCGGGCTGAACATGACGTTCTTTGACGGGAACCTGTTGAAGGGCAACGGTGGGTATACGGTTTGGAATGCGGCGCAATCGGAGAGTTACGGTACGCAGTTGGACGGAGGCGGCGGGAGATTGCCGGCAGGCGGGAGTTATACGGCGTTGGTGGCTAAAAACCCGGTGGGAGCGGCGTACGCGGTTGATCAGTTTCCTGGCTTGGACTTTGGCGCGAAGTTACAAGCTTGCCTGGGGGCGATGAGCGCGAGTTATGGCGGAACGTGCGACGCGCGTAACTTTACCGGTACGGTCTCGATGGGATCGAACCTGACGATATCGACTTCGAACGCTACTGTGTTGCTGCCCTGTGCGACGATTTCGACGGCTAACCAAGTAATTGTGATGGCGGGCACGAGGAACGTGTCCCTGCGCGGCTGTGCGTTGCGGGGCGCCAGCGCGGCAGGCGGAAACCTGGGCGGGACTGTGTTTCAGTACTCGGGCACCGGAGCAATGGTGCAGGTGGGCGACCCGACATACGCGGGGAATACCTCGGGCTTTCACATGGACAACGCAGTAATCAACACGACGACAGCCAGTAGCGCGACCGCGCAAGGGCTCGTAGCTTATCGCACCCAGGAGATAGATCTGGAGAGCCTGTATTTTCTGGGGAACCAGAACCAGACGGGCATGACATTGGATGGTACGGGGAATTACACGGGCGGGACATTTTTCGATGACCAGTTCGATGGGTTCCAAACGGCGGTGAATGCGATCGGCCACCAGATTCCCAATGCGGCAACTACAGACTGGATGAATGCGAGTACGTTTGTGCGGCTGCATATCGATTGTCCGGAGAACAGTGGCAGCCCAATCGCCGGGACGTATGGGATCAACTTGCAGCAGGGAGATGGAAACACGTTTACGGGCGGAGATGTTGAAGGCTGCTCGACTGCATTGCATCTCGGAGCTAATGCGCAAAACAATACAATTCTGGGGCTGAGGAACGAGGTCTCGACCAATCAGGTAGTGGCGGACGCGGGCAGCGCGTACAACAATTGGATGACGGGCGGGACGATGTTCACAGGCGCCTTGACGGACAATGGCACGCGTAACAGCTTCCTGGATACCTTTCACAGGAGTTTTAACGGCTTGAACGGTGATTGGTACGGCAGCCAGAAAGATGCCACGGTAACAAATCACTATCGCATCGGCATTGGCGCGGGGAATGAGCGCGGGTTGCTGGATCGATATCAAACGGATTTTGGCTACCGATGGACGATGGGATTGAGCGACGCAACGGCGGGTGAGCAGTTCTATCAGATTCTCGACGAACTAAATGGCATCTATCGCTTGTCGATCGGGCAGTATAACAACGGGCAGGCGAGCACTAATAATCAGACCGTTCTCAATTCTGCGGGCACGGGCGCAATTGTGTTGAACGGCTCAACGAATGCAGGGACCGGAGGGGTGACTTTTGGGTCCGGGGGGGCCAGCGAGACGACGGTTGCGACGATTAGCAACGCAGGGAACGCGCTGTTTAACGGGACGCTGCAGGTGGGCGGAGTGTCAACTTTCAGCGGCTCGACGATGGTCAAGAATCAGGTGGACGCTGAGATCGACCAGTTTCTATGGGCCGGGTTGACTGCGAGCCAAAAGGAGTCTTTCACTTACAAGGATTGGAACGGAAACAGCCAGTGGTATATGGTGAAGGACCAGAATAATAACTGGGCGCTCAATTCGGCTACCGGAGGGCTGGACAGCTTCAAGGCATACCAGAGCACTAACAGCGGAGACACGTATATCAACGCTTCGAGTGCGTCGGGGGTTGTGCGCGTCAACTATGAGACTGG
>Ga0302140_10012160_pt1 | contig 10563 bp, 13 predicted proteins | sample I_Bog_E1_1_FD_202095 | JGI IMG/M metagenome (GOLD analysis project Ga0302140, IMG submission 202095) | Peat permafrost microbial communities from Stordalen Mire near Abisko, Sweden - I_Bog_E1_1 | ecosystem: Environmental > Terrestrial > Soil > Wetlands > Peat | place: Sweden: Abisko, Stordalen...
CAAGACACGATCTCTAGATTCAGCTGGACGAGGCCGTAGTCGACAGGTGTTCGATACCAGTTCGGAGGAATTGACTCCCAGCCTCGGTTGTAGGTGAAGTTTCCTTCCTCCCCAGTGATGGCGAAAAAGCTCTTGATGATTTCCTTGGCTACTAAGATGTCAGTTCGCTGGTGGGCGATTGTGTACTTGAGAATGTACGTACTGAGAGTTCCAGACGGATTGGATTGAGAGTAGTTAGCGAACAAACGGCCAGCGAAGATGTAACCCGCATTACGGGCAACCAAACCTGTGTAGGGTCCGTAATAGAAGTCTGGGTTTGTAGCGATGCTGCGTTGGAAACGTAGGTTTGCTCGTTCTGCCATCACATCCATGTTGAAATCCCCGATAGAGTCTGAAGACATATTGTACCATTCATTGAAAAGTTCCAAGTTGAGTGTAGAGCAATCGCCAGTAACATATAAGTCGTCTCTTGTGTTGGAGGAGTCAGATTCAATGAAGTTATGGGATCCGATGAGGCCTCGAGGTGTTCCTGGCAATGCGTTAGTCAAGATATTTCACCTCAACCAACCGAAGCTCTTACCCAAAAGTCCAAACACATTTCCTAGCAGGTTTTCTACCGAGCCCGTTGCTCCCCCAATTGAAAAACCCGGAGTCAAGGATAGAGGATTGCCGACAAACACTGTGCCCATGATCGCTAGAGCTCCACCAAGATCTAAACCCATGCCATAAACTGCTAGTTGTGAGTACGCTGTCCTCCAAAGGTCAATTTATGCTCACCTTGATTTATAGCTGCTGTCACCTCCCAAAGCTATATTGGATGTTAGATCGATTATCTTCGCGGAAGAAGGGTTCTTGCCTCAGTGACTCCATTTCGGGCGATATAACCATGATTGGCAAGTGCATTCAGACCTGGACACGGCCCTCGTTGGTCGCCGGCGCTGAAGTCTGGTGGAATAAATGAGTGCTCGCCCGTAACTGTGGACAAACTGAAGTCAGTATCCGTCTAGGCTAAGTTTGAGGGGATCAAACCTTCAATGGGTGTTGTCAAAGGATCGAGCACAAGACGCTTTGCAGAATTTCCATGACGGGCGTTCCTTGAAAACTTCGGTGAAGCCACCGTTTTGGAGCTCCAGCTTCCGTAAGAATAGCCATAGTCAACAAAACATATAAATGAGAGACAGAAAAAGAGGCTACCAGCCTTCATATTGGAGAAAGACTTTTCTCACATCAAAGACTGGTGGTTGGATGGAAGAAGTTCATGCGGTACTGAAGCGTGGGTGGTCCTGATCGATGTCCTGGCATTTGACTGGAACTGTCATAGCTTTGACAATTGGTCCCGACAACCAAGAACAACGAAGCCTGTGCCGCAGTAAGATTGTGATCCTCTGCTAGTTGCTCATTTATGGGCCTCACGGAGAGGGACTCCCTACAGTGCCTACACGGCCAAGTTCTAGTGATAGGCATGGTCTTCACATATCTCCGGCTCCCCATGAAGGGGAATGCTTCCGGCTCGCCCTAAACGTTGGAGAAGACTTCCTTTTCCGGACCTGGGGGTCTCTGAGCAAATCCCGGGTTTGTTCAGGGGACGCGGGGAGGGCAGCTGCGCGAACAGGGTTTCTTACAGGCCATTCTAGCGAATGCAGGCTGTTGGTTGAACGGCTAAACCTGCCCGAGTGCAAAAGCCGTTTTACGGGGGCCAAATCACGGCTTTGATTCCCAGGAGTCAGGAAAGCCTCTAGAGATCCCGCAAACGCCACACGAGGACCATACTGCAGGTAAGCTTGGGATTCGGGGTATGATTGAACGAAGCGTGGCAGGACAGGGCTGACGCTGTCAATCTGAAACATACCCTAGATATCTTCGACAAGCTTCTTTCTCTTTTGAGTCTTTTCAGGCCAAGAAGTTGCTCAAGCGCGAGGATTACCGGTGGAGGGAAGTTCGGCGATCGTATGCAGTCTTCACACTTTTCGTCACAACCAGAGGGCAAGGTCATGGGAATCGGATGCGAGGTTCTTCTTCCTTCCAAATCCTACTCTGCTTGACATCGAATTGCACTGTGGAGACAACTGGTAGATAATAATTGGGTCTGTTAAGAATCTGCCCTCTTATCGTATGGTTGGGGTAGAGCAAGTGGGGGTTGGGTTCTAGATTTTACAGTTCACACTTAACTACCAAGTCCTTCCAAGTATTCATTGCTATACACTCTTTACTCTATTAACTCACACTCGTTAACACATTGCTCTTTAGACAATGAAAACATCCTATTTCTTGAGTGTGCTACTTGTAGTAAGCCTGCAGATTGCTTTCACTTTTGCGGATTCTGGACTGCCACCTGCGTGTGGGGTAAGTTGTGTTCACCCTGCTCGACGAACAGTTCTAATCGAAGCAGCTTCTTTGCATTGAGCAACAGGTCTCGAACTCAACATGCTCACTAACAGACACTGCCTGCATCTGCAGCGACGTAGAGTTAGGAGCTAGAATCACCACATGTATCAGTCAAAACTGCACCACCCGAGAAGCCTTGAGTAAGTCTCATGCCACTACCCCATCTCAAACTCTTGCTAACTGCACAGCAACCGAGAAATTTAGCAAAACTACCTGCGGTGTTGTTCCAAGAGACAGGTCCAAGAGTGTTCTGGTTGTAGGGGTTTTATTCAACTCTTTGGCTGTTCTTGTATTTTGCCTCCGGTTAACATCAAAACTCACTGGATCTGCGGGAAGTTTCGGTGTTGATGATTTCATCATGGGTGCTGTTATTGTAAGTCCTTTTGTCACTTCAATCTTGCATAGCGCTAACATATACAGTGTCTGCTTATCCCATTTGGAATCTTCTCAATATTTCGTACGTAACCTCTCATGCGGTCTTGCTTTACCAGAAATTGACGGCAATGTAGTCTCCCGTCATGGACTTGGACGTGATATCTGGAACAACTCCTTCGACGACATTCAGTACATTCTTTACGTGAGCCAGTTCTACCACAATGTCCCTTCCAATGCTCACTGAACTACAGCTCTTCTTCTGGGGCGAATTGACATATCTGTGTGCTTTGCCACTTACAAAGATCTCGATCCTGTTCTTCTACCTCCGCATTTTCCCACGGCAGACTTTTAAATATTGTGTCTGGGCTTTAATGGCAGCTAACATTGGTTACCTCATCTCCTTCGAACTTGTGTCAATCTTCCAATGCAGTCCGGTCAACGCAGCTTGGAGGCGGTGGGATGCGCAATATCCCTCGAAATGCAACAACATCAACTTGCAAGGCTGGCTCAGCGCAACCTTCAACATTGTCCTCGACCTATGCATATTGATCCTGCCTATGCCAGAACTTTACAAGTTATCGATGACGCCGAAGAAGAAGTTCCATATCATGCTAATGTTCAGTGTTGGATTCTTGTACGTCGCCATTTCTCTTGACCCGCGAACTGTCCATTAACTGTTTACCAGTGTCACTATTGTCAGCATTCTTCGACTAAAAACACTCATTCAATTTGCAAACACTACGAATCCTACACGTATATATACATGACTTGTCACTCCCGAAGAAACGATGATCACTAACTATATTACAGAAGACTATGTGGACCTCAGTGTTTGGAGCAACGTCGAAGTGCCTGTCGGTGTCATCTGCGCGTGTATGCCATCGATCCGATCTCTCTTTGCAAGATTTGTGCCAACAGTCTTCAATTTGACAACTAAGGGAGAACAGTCTGGCAACTCTTCGATGCAAAAAAAGGCAAATATGTCAATTACACCTCGACCTCGACGACACTCGAGCAAACTGGGCAATTTGGAGGATGGCTCCTTCGTAGAATTGGTGGAAACGCAGTCTTGGAATCAAACAAAAGCTTGATAAAAGTCACTCATTTGAAAGTCAATAGAACATTGGCAGCGTCGGAATTGTTTGTGTTTGTTGAAATGCGCCAAGCTTATGGTGCCTAAGGCCGCTAGAGACGCTAGGAAAACTCTGTATATAGGGGCATTCCCAGCCATCACTTTAGCATCAATTCAGTGCTTCCAACCACCACAATTAACAGTATTTGGAGTCAAGGTTTGAGGCTAGACGGAGTTCAGGGCGCTTTAAAAGGGAAAGCTTGTACACGAAAGCACCGAAACAATCAAAATCCAAAACTTGACTTTCAAAATACATCCTCCATCCCAAGACCTTTGAATGCTTTGCGAATGCGCCGAAAACGTCCTGCATTGCACATGTACTCTCCCAACAAGGTCACAGGGGAGCACACGACCCGAATTTCAGCGATCGACAGCGTTCACCGCTGCGCTAGCTCCCCCGTGGGTACCTGGCGATTTCAAAATAGGGATCAACTTCAGCAAGGATTCAAGCTGCGAAAGCCATTTCAAAGTCGGATTCTCGCATGTCCCCGCAACTCTCCTAGTGGGGCAAATTGCAACAGCTCCGCGATGTCAGCTACCCTTGTCACTTAGCGACGGGCAGACTGGGCCAGTCCAACGGCTGCCAGGATCTGAATCCTAAGACCGTGCCACAGCGCCCAGTCCTTACGACGATCACTTCTTGTTTGGAGATCGCGGGGAATGATTCGACGTCCCCGGAAGCATGCTGCTGCAGTGGGGACAGTGCTGGAAATCTGTACCTGCACCACGCTAACCCGTCTCCATTACTTGGGATCATCCTCCAAAATGTCGGTACAAGGTGTAAACTGCACTAAGAGTACAGGACTAGGTCCCTATACAGGACAATGATTGGAGAACTACTTGGGCGCAGAATGAAATCTGTCAAGCAGACCACGACGGAGTGTACCCTGTCGTTCAAGTCGCTCCTTCCATCACCTTCACTTCTCGTTGTCGGACATGGTGAGAAAGTGCTCCCGTAGCCAAGTCATTCATTCTCTCTAGGACTTCTTTCCTTCTTACGATCGTTTTTCCTGCTTCATGTTCAGGACTTGAGTTATACGATGCTCTTCGCATATTCGTGGGGGGTTTTGATCAGTCTAGCGTGCCTTGCTTTGGCATCGTGAGTGATCCCAAACACCTCAAGTACTAAACCATATCAATCTAACTTTCAACAGTGCTGTGCCAAGATCTCATGAGCAAGGATCGAATGAAGATCCCCTGAGCCAGCAGAAACGACAGTCAAATATTACTTGGCTTGAAGACTATGAGTATGTGGTTGTTGGTTCGGGACCAGGAGGTGGGCCGCTGGCAGCAAGACTTGCCATTGCCGGGTTCAAGGTGCTCTTGATCGATGCAGGAGACGATCAGGGCTCGAGTTACCAAGAACAAGTCCCAGCACTGCAGTTGCAGTCGACGGAATATGGACCGATAAAATGGGACTACTTCGTCAACCACTACTCAGATGAAGCTCGACAAGAGAAGGATTCGAAAATGACATGGAGGACACCTTCGGGAGACCTCTTCGTGGGAATATCAGCACCGGCCGGCTCAACACCATTGGGAATACTCTACCCTCGCTCGGGAACTCTCGGTGGATGCTCAGCTCACAACGCTCTGATTACTATATATCCTCATGAAAGCGACTGGAACAACATAATGACATTGACGGGAGACTCTTCCTGGTCGGCCGCAAATATGCGGAATTACTTTGAACGACTGGAACGAAACGGATACTTGCCCAGCAGCATTGTTGGACATGGTTTCAGCGGCTGGCTGGGAACATCATTGACGTCTCTCGCGTTGGTGATCGAAGATCAGAAACTTCTGTCACTTATTGTCTCAGCTGCAACGGCCATGGGGCAGGGACTTCTTGGGCTTTTGGTGGATACTGTCATTGGCTTGGGAGAAGTGTTACTTCGGGACATCAATGCGCCAGGACAGCCAGAGAAAGAAGGTCTATACCAAGTTCCATTGGCAATGTGGGATTCAACTCGAAATGGCCCCAGGAATTTCATTCTTGACACCGCCAATGCGCTCAATGCCGATGGGTCACGCAAATACCAGCTTGATGTTCGCCTCAACACCTTAGTGACAAAGATCAGGTTCATTCAAAATGGTACGACTCCCAAGGCTGTGGGAGTCGATTTTCTCGATGGTCAAAGTCTGTATCGAGCAGACCTCAGGTCTACAACAGCATCACCTTCTGGTTCTGGCAGTGTCAACGCCACCAAGGAAGTCATCATATCTGCGGGATCTTTCAACACACCTCAACTTCTGAAGCTGAGCGGGATCGGTCCAGCACAAGAGCTCGAGCAATTCAACATTCCCGTACTGGTCAATCTCCCTGGAGTTGGTACCAATTTGCAGGTAAGCCTCACGTTCAAATATGATGTTTTAATTTCCCGTGTTATCTTGAACCTCTCACTCCTCAGCTAGTTTCGACTTTAAAGGATGCTAAAGACTATAACTCAACTCCTGATCACTCTGCAAAACCAATGCTGATCAAGACTCTACGTTCCAGGACCGGTACGAAACAACTGTCGTTGGAAAAACTGAGACAGATTTTGTCATCACATCCAAATGCACCTTCCTGCGCACGCTGCCAGACCCATGCCTGACACAATGGATAAATGGGATTGACGAAACGACCAAGGGAACTTATGCCACTAATGGCATTGCAATCGCCGTTGTCAAGAAGTCATCCGTCGCAGATGGGGACCCCGATCTTCTCATCTCAGGGGCTCCAGCGTACTTCACTGGTTACTACCCAGGCTACTCAGACTTTGCACTGAAAGATGCTCGCCACTGGGCTTGGATCACACTCAAAGCTCACAGTCGCAACAATGCCGGGACAGTGAAACTACGATCTGCTGATCCACGTGATACTCCGATCATCAATTTCAATTCTTTTGATACTGGAGTTACCGCGGATGGGGCAGACGAGAAGGACTTGCAGGCAGTATACGAAGCGATGGAGTATTCACGTCAAGCGTTCCAGGACCTCATTCCGCTGGATGGCTCGTTCACAGAAGTCTGGCCCGGCCCAAACGTGACGACAGAGGCTGAGATGAAGACATTCATCAAAGATGAGGCTTGGGGGCATCATGCAAGTTGCACATGCCCGATTGGAGCTGACGATGACCCAATGACTGTTCTGGACTCGAAGTTCAGAGTGAGAGGTGTGCAAGGGTTGAGGGTGGTTGATGCCAGCGTGTTCCCGAAGATACCGGGCTTCTATATTGCGGTTCCTATTTATATGATCAGCGAGAAGGCTGCAGATGTCATCATTCAGGATGCTGCATAGAGAAAAAGTCTTGATTTCTGCATCGGCCGGGCTGCCCCTGACTTAAGCGAGCCGATTTTGTACTTTAGCGAGCTATTCCTCATTTCTAACATAATATCCATTGAAACAGGCATCACTCATGTAACATTCACTTCTCGAATGTGCCTTATGGTCGTGGGTACATTGAATCCAAGAAGCTTCCCGCTTCTCACGAACAAATCCTCTCCCCCTCCGATGGATTTCTTGCATGAAACCCATGCAGTGCACAGTTCACAGTTTCTTGTCGCCAACTATCACGTCGCTCTTCACTGCTTCCGCATCATTAATCCCAACGGCTCCAGGGCCTTCCATACCTGTGCCCTCGCCAACAAGAACCCGCACCTCATCTGTGCTATGCTCTTTGACCTGCGTAAATGACACATAAAATGTCGTCGCTATGCTCACCAGCAAAATCACCCAAGTACTGATATACATACTTCTATACGAGATCTTCAATCCATCAAGACGCCAGACAATAGCTGCGGCAGCTGATTGGATGGATTTGTACCAGCCGGAGTAGTGCGACAGCGTGGCGGAGTTGTTGGAAAGGGAACCCATGAGCCAGTATGCGTAAGCTTGGAAACATCCGTCGTAGAAAGCGTAGAAGATGTGGATTGCGAGGTAAGGGAAGTAGCGTTTTGATTCAGTGCTGCAAAAATAACGTCAGAGGACCCTTTTTATATGAGAGGTTAGAGGGAAGGTCACTTACACGTCAACCAGTGGGTCGGGGCTAACTCCTCGCACTGCATCTTTCACGAAAACCCACCCGCCTCCCCAGATAGCCACAGTAGAGATGAGCAAGTATACAATGCCAATTTTGGCACGTGTTGGTCTTCCGAAACGCTTTGATCTGAAAGGAAAATCGAGGAAAGTACCCATAGCCCAGACTCCGACCATGTTGAAGAAGTTCGACCAGAGGCCGTTGAAGGAGCGGGTTCGAAGGGTAAAGTTTGGAACGTTGAAATCATTTCCTTCTGTGGCAATTGTCAGCAAGATATAACTTGGAGTCGAGACGCATGGGAATTGAGACCTACGATAAGTGTAGAACCAGTTGGAGGCGGCGAAAAATGGGAAGAGCGTGATGATATACCAGTTGTCCCGCAAGATATGATACATTCCTTTCAATTCGGATCTGAGAATTGTTAGCTGACCATCCATGTAAAAAGTAACGAATCCATAAATAAAGAGTAATCACTTACGTCCATGTTGGCATGGGTGGTAGGATAACTTGAGTTCCGTCCGTGCGGATGACTTTGTCGGAAGGCAGGAGCAATAGTGGGATGCAGCAACCCACAAGCATGATCACGATGAAAGCGATGTATGAGCCATCGTTCAAATTACCCGCTGTTGAATTCCAATTGAGGCAGATCGGGATGATAGAGCCGATGACACCTCCAGCTTGGAAGATCGTCCAAAATACGGAGAATGAACGACCTTTCATGTCTTCGGTTGGGTAGCACATGGTCACAGCACCTTGTGCTGTCCATAACTACAATCTTCAGTATGAACAGCCCCAGGACAATAGATAAAATCCGGAGCTCACCATGGCAGCAGAAAGACCTTCCAGACATCCAGCTAGCACGACCCACGGAGTCGCTCTGTCTCCGATATGTGCAGTGGTAAAATATGCTGAAGCCAAACAAGCATACCCAAAGCCACCGAACATCAAGCAGACCTTGATGCCAACTCGGTTGTAGATTGTGCCGCCGAAAAAGGCAAGGGCAGCAAAAGCTGTGCAACCAGTCAGTGGACATCCTCCCCCAGGAATACGGATAACTTACTCGAATAGACAGCGACATTGGCATTGGTAGACTGAGTGGTATTCAGAAGCCCTCCACCACCTGCCCCTCCTAAAGCTGAAGACATTCCCCTGTTACACATGAGTGTTACATCATCCTGATTTGAAGGGGGTAAACTCACACGGTACAGAAAGCGATGAACCCAACCATCACGACTTGTGCCATCGCAGTTCTGTATCTTGGAATACGCAAACCTCGAATGAAGTAGTCTGTATTGACCTTTCTCACATCCTGAGCATTGCGGTCCTCGTCCGAGATGGAGGAGTTTTCAGCCATGGTTTTGACCGTGTTGTGAACACTTGATCTCTGAATCGACACCTAGGAAAATACTGGGATGGAATACGTTCCAAGAACAAGGAACAGATATTATCTTCAATACGACTTGAACAAAATCCCATTTTTGCAAGTTAAAGCACCGAAAGATAAGAAGCGTCCGCAGAATGATGTTGGATTTGTAACGTTACGGGTTTACAGATAAGGATGGAGTCAAAATCTCAAGAAGCTTTTGCCAAACTGATAAGATAGAGAAGATCGACTATTTTGATCTCCTCTTGGAGAATAGCACATACAATATGGGCCACTTTTTCAAAGGTGGGGAGCGGGGCGTGAAGAAACTCAAACCTGGTCCCAAGTAACAATTGCCAGCCCGCTGCTTGATTGGGGCCTTGGCAAATATATTGGAACCCTCCATTGTTGACCTTGATTTACTCATCATGAGAGGCTCAACAACTAGAAAGGATCGTGGGACCAAGGGAGTGAAGTCTAGTGGGGATCGACACGCCTCTCCCGTACTGCCGAAGCCTACCCCTCAACACGTGAGCTTTTGTCAGATGTAACGTAACCTTCCCACTCTTCTAACTTCCATCACTGCAGTATCCAGAAATATACGCTGTGCTCGATTGACTTTCGACAGATCCACAAACTTCATCTACCCTAGCCAAAGCGATCATGGCCGCAGTTGCAAGCCCCTCATCGCGTTCATCGCTGGACTCCTTCTCGAGTTCAAATCCAGCACGAAGGCAATATACACGCCTCAAGAAGAAAGCTCAAGTGGGTAGTTTGGATGAGGTTTGGGCTAACCTGAACAATGACCTGCCCAAACCCCTCGATAAACGATTCATCGATGTCAAAAAGCGTCTCGTGAGGCCTGAAAACTATGAAGCCGTGCAAGCGAGTTGGGAACGACTTCTAGTGGCCCTGGAAGAAAGAGCGAAGGCCATTGAGCCGATAGGCTCAGATGTATGCCATCTTCCTTTTTGACAGAAGAAGATCTACTAAAGTTATGGCAGTATATTCCAACAGTGGACTTCGCATCCGTTGACAGAAATGGAAACTTTCCAAAACATATTGCAGCCCTAATCAAATCCAGAGGGTGTTGCGTTGTTCGCGGAGTGGTGACTCGTCAACAAGCACTGGACTGGAAAGCCGGAATGGTATCCTATGTGAAGCGCCATCCAGCCGTTGCGGGCAATCCACCTCCTGCCTCTGACCCGCAGATCTAGAAAGTCTATTGGACTAAGCCTCAAGTTGAAGCGCGGAGCCATCCAGATGTTATCAAGTGCCAGACCGCA
>Ga0302140_10012161_pt1 | contig 10563 bp, 10 predicted proteins | sample I_Bog_E1_1_FD_202095 | JGI IMG/M metagenome (GOLD analysis project Ga0302140, IMG submission 202095) | Peat permafrost microbial communities from Stordalen Mire near Abisko, Sweden - I_Bog_E1_1 | ecosystem: Environmental > Terrestrial > Soil > Wetlands > Peat | place: Sweden: Abisko, Stordalen...
ACCAATGCCTCGAAGAACATCCTGTCGGCGGGGGTCCACACCGAACGCACCGTGGGGCACACGGGGGTCAAAAGGAAGGCAACTCCCTTGAGACAGCCTGCCAAACACAGGAACCCGGCGGCGTGAGCCCTGGAATCCTCGGCCTTCAGGCCGGGGAGGAAGTCAACGAGGTAGCGGGCACAACGTCACTTGCTGCATCCCTGAACCATCCGGGCAACGGTCATAGGATGCCACCTGGTCCCCCTGGGACGGTATCCCTGCCGGGTCAGTTCGTCAGCGATCCGCTGGAAGGTCCACCGTTTCCCCTGTTCGCGCAGGGTGCGGGCAGTTTGGATCGCTGCGCGCTCACCTGGGTCCTCCAGGAGCGTCTTACCATCTTCGGCCAGGTGGAATCCCAGGGGGATCTCCCCACACCATTGGCCCCGGTCGCGCAGGGCCTTCATGGCGGCCTTGGTCCGCATTTGGATCAAGGCCCGCTCGTAGGCGGCGAATGCCTGCACGATGGACCGCATAAGGAAGGACTCCGGCGCGTCGCCAGCCCCCACCCCATCGGCGCTCACCACGCGGGCTCCCATGCGCTCGGCCATGCGCTCCACCATGGCAGCGATCATCACGTCTCGGGCTACCCGGTCCCACTTGGCAACAACCAGGTGGGCGGCTCCCAGCGCCTCAAGGTCTCGCAGGGCGGCCAGGAGGCCGGGCCGGTCATCGATGGCGGCTGCACCGGAAACGCCCTGGTCATGGTGCCAGGCAGCCACCTGGACGCCCTGGCGGGCGGCCCATGCCTCAATGGCGGCCCGCTGGGCTTCCGGTCCAAGGGCTTGGTCCTCGGTGCTCACCCGGAGGTAGGCAACGGCCTTTGATGGATCGGGGGATGGACGTTTCTTGGAGCGAACCATGTCTCATATTTTAACACGGGGAACCCCGTGTTAAAATATTGGGGTCATGTGAACGGAACCGCCTTCCCGTTCCGAACACCGTTTCGGGGTTGTAAGTTGGCGCTGGCGCAGGCGCTCGTTGCGTGAGCCCTTTTTCTGCCCGATCATGGGGTCTGGCTGGAGTCTAAATGCCCACAATCTCCATGTTCTATGGAATCCTCGTGTCAATCTTCTATGCCGACGAGGACCGGCACCACCTTCCCCATATTCATGTTCGCTACCAGGGGATGAAGGCTTCAGTGGCCATCGACGATGGCCGGCTCCTGGCAGGGGATTTCCCAGCTCGGCAGCTGCGGATGGTGCAGGTGTGGGTGGACTTGCACCGGGATGAACTTCTGGCTGATTTTGATCTAGCCGCTAACGGTGAAGAACCCTATCGTATCCTCCCTTTGCAATAGGTGACTGTCATGGAATCGCTCCTGGATATCGTAAAGGTGGAAGCCCGGCCCGACCACACCCTTTGGCTGGAGTTCGAAAATGGCGAGATGCGCATCTTCGACATGAAGCCTTATTTAGACCGGAAACCATTTCAAGGTTTGGCGCGCCTGCCGCTCTTCCTCCAGGCCAAGGTCGCATTCGGAACCGTGGTCTGGCCCGGGAACCTAGACATTGCACCAGAAACCCTAATGTTGCGCTCGGTGCCGGCAGCCTAGCGTACATAATTTCTGTCGGTAACGTGCCCCACCCTCCCCAGTCAACGGACGAGCCTACGGATGGTCATTCGCTGACTGGGCGGGATTCCCTTAACCCCATAGAGCGCTGGGCGGAGAGATCAGCCCCAACGCCCGCGCATCGAGAACTTCATAGGAGGCGGTCCTTCCTTCCACAACCCCGATCTCAGCCATCCCGCCGGCGATGATTCCCCGTTCAATACCTTCTTCGGTGGTGGCTTCCTCGACCTGGATTTGGTAATCGATTTGCTTCCGGTCGCAGCGTTGGGGTGACGGTTCTCCACTGGGGTTCGTCAGGCGGTAATAGATGGTGCAGTCAATCGCGCGCATGAGCACTCCTCTGGCCGTGGGATGCCCCAAGTGTAGGCCGCAAGCTCCCGGTTTACCGCGTCTTTTGGCTATTCGGGGTCTGTTCCGTTGGGGTAGATTGAGGGCCATGGTCTTTCTCTGATAGGGGCAGCCAAACCTCAAAGGTGGAACCGACCCCTAACTGACTTTCTACCCAAATTCGCCCTCCGTGTTCGTCTACGATTCGCTTAACAATGGCAAGCCCAAGACCCACCGATCCTTCCATCCCTGGTTCGTGTAATCCACGTTGGAAAGGCTGGAAAATTCTTTGTTGTTGCTCCTTGGGGATGCCCGGCCCTTCATCTGAGATAAACACGCTAACACCACCGTTCCTTGCCTCAACCCAAGCCTTAACACGGCCTCTTTGTCGTGAAAACTTGATGGCGTTACCAAGGAGGTTGTTCAGGATCTGTATAAACTTGGAGCCATCCGCAATCACGAGGGGGATGGGATCCTTTGGAAGATGAATTTCCAAGAGGACGCCTTTGACGCGGGCAAGGGGGGCCATGATCAAGCCGCAATCTGCTAACTTGTCAGCAGCACTCATGGGGGCGAGGTTAAGTCGAAATTTCCCAGATTCGATGGCGGCTAAGTCAAGCAACCCGTCCACCAGGTTCACCATGAAAAGAGTGGTTTGTAAGATGTCGGAGAGCAATGGGCGCCGATCCTCTGGGGGGTGCCCTTCCTCAAGGCCGGATAAAAGCAACTCGGTAGCCAGGATAATAGAGTGCAGTGGGTTGCGGAGATCATGTGCCGCAAAGCCCAGGAGCCGGTTCTTTTCCTCATTCAACCCGATTAAGTGATCGGTAAGGTTTTTCAGGGCTTCTATTGATTTGCTTCGTTCCTTTTCAGTGCGTCTTGATTCAGTGACATCCCTTATCACAGCTAGGACCAAGTTCTCATTATCAATTGCCAGTGGTGTTAATTGGATGTTAAGATGCACTTTCTGGCCATCACAACAAAGGCCAACAACATTCCGATTTTCACCCATGAATCGGTTGACAGCAAGCCGCGCCATAAACTTGTGAATCTCAGCCTGGTGGGCTTCCTGGTGCCGAGTAGGCAGGAGTTTGGCCACGGGTTTGCTGATGAGTTCATCGCGTCTATATCCGAACAAGGAATCTGTTTTTGCATTCGCCAATATTATGTGCTCAAAACTATTTACTAAAATAATTGCATCTGGAACCTGTTCAAAAATGGTCCTAAATAGTTCCAGGGTGGCAGTGAAGTTTACGTCTACTGAGGCCATAAAGATTCTCTACACAGCTATAGCTGGGAAACCTTCACCCTAAATGGGCTAGCGGGGCTGCCCAAAGGTGGGCCGATTCTGTTTCCACCAAATAACTTTTGGCGACTCCTGGTAAGCCTCATTCTTCGGTATTGTCCCTCTAACCGAGGATTTCTCCCAACATTCTTTGGAGGTCGTCGATAGAGTATGGTTTCGGAAGAAAGGCTGTGGCCCCGTTGGGTTGAAGAAGGTTTGCAAGGTCCATGGGATGATTTCCGCTGGAAAGAATCACGGGCAAGCCCGGGTGAATGGCACGAATTGCTTGCAGAGTCTGCCGCCCATCTAGTCTGGGCATATTGATGTCGAGGATTACCAAATCGAAACCGTCCGGATGATTTCGGAAAATCCCCAAAGCCTCGGCACCATCCTTTGCAATCTCCACTTGAAACCCGAGTTGTTTCAGAAGATTTTGAATCGCCTCTCGGAGGAGAGGCTCGTCGTCTGCAAGCAATATTCGTGCCCCCCCCCGGGGGGGGGGCAAAGTCAATGCCAACTTTGTTATAGAGTTTCCCCATAGGATTTGGATTCTCGGAAGGTGACAGAAGGGTTTTCAGAATACCTCTCCGCCTGGAACACAACAACCGATTCTAGTGAGCTTTTTGGGGACGCCACAAAGGATACAAGGGACTCTGACCAGGTGGTCAAGCTTGCTCATGATCAGGGGCAGGGAATGAACCCGCCGTATCCCTTCACCCCCGGCTCATAGCGCCAGGCCTACCCCAACCTCAGCGGCCACCAAGGCCTCCTGGAGCGATCCGCCGCGCCGGGTGGCCTGGGCCTCACCCGGGAGGGGCCGCCCACGTGGCCCTGACGGCCTCCTGGGCGGCTCGCTGGCGTTCCTATACGGGAACCTCTAAGGGGGCTCCGCACCCATCACAAACGCCGTTCCAAATGTGGTTCGGGCGCTTGCAATGGCCGCATGTGACCATGCCGGGGCCTGGCTGGAAGGGCTTCCCGTGGGGGTCAATGCCTCCGTTCAGGTGGGGGGCCACGGCTTCACCCGGCTCTGGACGCCTGGTCAACTCATCCCCGGCCACTGTCTGGACTAGGATGGGATAGCCGCTCTTGCTGATGCTGTGGCCGGAAACCACGGCCCAGTATTCATTCCGGTGGCCCCGCGTCTCGATGTCCTCCGCGCTGAGCAGGGGGAGCGCGGTGATGTCATCGGTTCCGCTGGTGAGGGACAGGGACGGGCCGGAAGAGCCGATGCTGAGACCGACGTGGCCGCCGCGCTCCTTGGACCAGCTCCGCATGTTCTCGGATAGCTGCTTGGCGTCCCTGGGGCTGATGTTGCGCAGCAGGTAAATGCGGTTGCCGAAGGCATCCGCAAGGGCCTTGGCCTTCTTCTCGTAGACCTCTTCAATGGCTTCAACGCTCTGGAAGCCCATCCAGATTGAAACCTTCCGATTTCTCAGGGTCACAAGCGCATTGAGCACGTCCGGGATCTTCCCGGCTGCTACGGCCTCGTCAAGCAGGATGTTCAAGGGCCTCGGCCTGACGCTCCGCATCAAACGGCGCAAGAGCATAGCCCATAGCATCCGGATGGGGAGTCTCAGGGTTTCATCCGCCTCCGCGCTGAGAACATAACCGCCGTTGTCGATCAGCTGGTCAAGAGTGAAGTCATGGCCGCTTGTGACCTCCCGCCCCCACCCAATCCGGAATGCGTTCATATTGGTCAGAAACTCGGCGCTGATATATTCCGGGACATTCTTACCGCCGAGCAGGGCCATCAAACCGCCCGGGGTGTCGCCCATCTGAAGGATTTCTTGAAGGGACTTGTTCATGACCTCATCGGCAAATTCACCAGGTGTTTGCCATTTCTTGGAAATAATAAGCTTGGCCAGGATTGGGCGGGCAAGTTTGGCAACCCAGGAATCCCCTGAGCTGCCGTCCGGGATGAGGAGTGAGGCAAGGGTCATGGCCGCGCTTTCGATCTCGGGATCATCGAACACCTCTTGGAACGGGTTCCAGCGCATGGAGGGCCAGCCCTCATGAGCGGCCCGCCCCCAGCGGATTGCGTTCTTCCACCTGGGATGGTCGATGTTCGGGCATTCCCCCTTTACGTCCTGATAGATCGACGGTACGCGGCTGCTGCACATCACATGGGAGAAGATCGAAGCACCTTTGCCGGATCCAGAAGCGCCCAGCAGCAGAAAGTGGGTGCAAACGGCGTCCCCTTCCGGTGGGGCAAGGGCGGCTAGGCCCGCCACGGCCCAAAAGCCCCTGGTCTCTCGCATCTCCCATGGCCTCGCCGTTCCGTCATTCGCGCACCAAAGGGGGATCACCCATCGGGGTTCCGGCGCCGTGATGATCTCATTCCGGCGAGCCCACCTGGCGCTGCCGTGGGCTCCCTTGCCGCCGCGCTTCCAGGCCTTGGCTTCCTTCTCCCGGCGTCTGGAGCGGATGAAATACCAGATCAGCAGCGGTATCCCGAACAGGAACAAGGTCGGTATGTACTGGCCGAGATCCATTCCTCCCCCGCCATCGCTGCTGGTGTCCAGCTGGTTCTTCGTGATTTCGTTGCGCCAAATGTCGATGTCCGAACGGTGCGCCTGCAACACCTGAGCGCGGGTCAGGTGCAATTGCTTCATCTGGGTTTTGAAATCCAGGTTATTCCCGAACTTGGCCGCCAACGAGCCCCGAAGGGCGTTGGCGTTCGGGTCGGGCGGCGGGTTGTCGCTGAAGCACTGATCGATTTTTTTCTGCACCTGGGCTTCGACCCCGGCATCCCCGCCCCGGGCCTTGTACACCCGGTGCGTGTTCAGGTTCAGGGAAATGGAACCGGCGAACACCAGGACCGCCACCCCCAACAGGATCAGGATTCGCTTGTTGCTCTGGCTCATGGAGCCCAACGACCAGCGACCCCATGCCTTCGGGGCTATTTCCTCTGGATGCTCGTAGATCCGTTGCAGGGGAAAGGGGCTGGTTGACACGTTATCGCTCCATTGAAATGACATGCTTAGCTGCCTGTACCGCTGCCTTGGCCAGGCTCACCGGGTTTGAAATGGCCGTGGCCGCTTCTATGGCGATCTTCGCGGCGGCAACGGCCTTCTGAACCTCTTTGCTCCCTCCCCCGGACAGGGCCGAACTGAGTGCCTGCTGGGCCATGCTGGAGGCATTGACGTATTCGGAAGCGGCGCGGGCTTGCTCGGGCTTGATCCCCTCTACGCTCAGCTTGGGGGGCTGCGGCAGCTTCAATTCCTGGGAAGCCTTCTCCATGGCCTGGTTCGCGGCCTGCAACCTTGGCTCCATCGCTTTCAACTCGGCCCCGAGCTGCTGTTTCACCTGGTCAATCTGCCGGTCTATCCCCTGGACGGAGGCCCGCGCCTGGTCCTGGGGGAGCCCTTGTTGCACCACAGCGGCCTTTTGCTGCTCCAGGCCCTTCAACTGCTGGTCAAGGTCAGAAATGCGGCGGTCCTGCTGGCGGGCCTCAAGGCGCATGGTCGCTTCGGATTGGGGCCTGTCCACGGGCCTTTGCTTCAGCTCGGCCAAGCGCCGCTGGGCCTCGTTCTCGGGCTTCAGGGATGCCCTGGCTTGTGAAGCGCGGGTGCTGTCTGCTGCCCTCGGCTCCCTGACTCCGGATCGTTCTGGGGTTGAACCGGGGCCATCCAAATGAGGATTGCCAAGGCGATTACCACGAACACCCCCAGGGCGATCCACATCCACCTGATGGCTTTCTCGAACCTTGGCCGAAGATCCGCCCAAATCTCGGTCGCGGCCTGTTGCGCGCTCTCTTTCACCTGCGCCTGCATGGTTTCGTGCATCGTCTTGGCGTATCCCAGGAGCGCCTGCCCCAGCTTCCCGGTGTTGTCCGTGGCCTGGCTGAGCTTCTGAATGGTCGAGCTGGCGCTGGTGTCCATGGTTCTGAGGCTCAGGCCGGCCTTGCTCAGCAGTTCGCTTAGCTGCTTCGCCGCTTCCTCGTTCTGTGCCTGCATGTTCAAGATTGCGTCTTTGATCTCCCTGTCCCTGGCCTCCAGCTCCTTCACGAACTCGTCCTGTGACCTCACGATCAGGTCCGACTGCCTCTGGAGATAGGCCACGATCCTGGACGCTTCCTGACTGTTGACGTTCACTGGCTGCAACAGCTCCTCGGCCTCCTTCTCGCGGTGCAAGGTTTCTGCCTCCATCGGGTGCGCTTCGGGGTTCTCCCCCTGGTGCATCGATTCGGGCATCTCGTCTAGGCTGAATAGTTGATTCACAATTCACCTCCCTGGCTTTTAGGTCCTTGATTCCCATTCCAATGGTCGATGCCTTCACCCGCTCCCCGTCGCGGACATAGGTAAGGCCGTTGCCCCCCTGATTCACCTTGATATGAATATCCTTGGCATCCAGCTTGGCCCGATACTCCTCGAAGGTCTTGGATGACCTGGCCGCCTGGTCCAAGATCGGCTTGAGCTGTTCGGCCTCCGCCTGGCTCATTTCGGGAAGCTTCCGGATGTCCCTCAAAGCCTCCTGGGCCTTGTCTGCCGTGGCTTTGAGTGCAACGGGCTGTTCCGCGGCCTTGGCCTTGAGTTCCGCGGGCGGCTCCGTGGCCTTGGCCCGGATCGCCACGGGCTCCCGCTCGGCCTGTACGGACTCGGCCACCTTCTCCCATCGCTCGCGCATTCCCTCGGCCAAGGTCCGCTCATCACCGAATTTCCCGGCCTCCCGCTGGGCCTCGCGGATCTGGTGGACCCCTTCAACCGTGGTTTGCACTCGTTCCCGGAAGCTCTGCGCCATTTCGCGCACTTTCTCAACCAGGCGTTGCCAGTTTTCCGGGCTCCTTTGCGTGAGGGCATCCTTGCTGATCCTCGCCAAATCGACCGCGTGTCTCGCCTGCTCCTGGAGGCCCTGAGCAATGCCCTTCATGGCTTCACCGGAAACCTGCTTCACCTGCTCGGCAATCCTCCCCAGGGCCTCCCTGGAGCCTTCCTTGAGTTCAGCCACCGCCCGTTTCATGTCATCCAGGGGGGTCTCAATGAGGCCGTTTCGCGCCTCGCGGGCGGCTTCAAGGTGCCGCTGATAGGCGTCTTCCACCCTCGATGCGTCCGCCTGCACCGAATAGGCGAACCGCTCATCGACCTTCCGCAGTTCCCCAAGATGCCTCTCGGTTCCCACCTGGTCAGTGGCGGCAAATCGGGCATTCACGGAAGCCAGCTCGGCGCGGTACTTGCCCTCCTGAATAGACAGTCTTTCGCTGTAGTACCAGGCTTGCCCTTGTCCATCCTGCCGGATGAGTTCCAGCTTATGCTGCTGCAACCCGTGGATTAGGTTCTTGCAACTTTCCTTGATCTCCTCGCGTTTTTTGAACCCATAACGAGAAAACCTAAGCCCTTCCATGCGCTCGTTTGCTTTATCGATCCTGCGGTCAAGGGCTCGAATTTCGGATTGATTCAGTCTCCCGGTCTGGTCATGCCCGGCCCGAAGGCGGTCAAGCTGTTGAGCCAGGGCCTCAACCTTTTTAGCTGCCTGTTCCCTGGCCTGAACAAGCCCTGGTTCCACCGTTTTGCCGGTGGCTTCCTCAATGGCCTTGCCCATTTCATGACCGGCCATCCCCAATTCCTTCCGAAGGTCGGCTTGTTTTTGCCGAACCTCGGCCAATTCGGCGCGGAAATTGTCAATCTTTCTTTGAACTGGAAACCGTTCATCCTGTCCTACCGCAAGATTAAACTCTGAACGTCTTTGATCAATGTTCGCCTTGATCGTTTCAATTTGTGCCCTCTGAGCGTTCATCTTCTCTTTGACGCTGGCTATTTGGGCCTTTGCATCGGCCACTCGATCCCATGGGCCTCTATCTTTCGCTCCTTTCAGGGCCGCATAATCGATGCTTAGCCCAGCGTTTTCTAAGCCTTGGACGTTATAACTTGTTCCAAGCCTGCTACCTTTGGACCCAAACTCGTTGACGGAATAGAAGATATCTACCGGCTTTTCTCGGCGGTAGATTATTTCTGTCTGTATGCCTTTCTCTGACATTTTAGATCTAAATTCATCAAGCGTCTTGCTCCCATCAAGCGAGCTTTTCAGTTCTCGCTGCAATAGAATCTTGTCGCTCTCGCGTGATGTTCTCGCAAATGTTCGCGTCTCTCCTTGGGTGAATTCCCGATCATGTACTTTGTCCCTTGGACTCGCAACAACCTGAATTCCATGCTCCTGCTCAAGATATCTACAAGCCTCATGCGTGGCCTGCTTGTCGTATGAATCACGAACAAGTTTACCGTCTAGATCGATTCTTGAAGCCACAATGTGAATATGGTCGTTGTCAGTATCGACATGGCGATATGCGACAAATTGACAATTCGCATAACCCATTTTTTCCATAAATTGGCTGGATGCCTTCTCCCATTGCTCGGATGAAAACCGTTCTCCTGGCGCAAGACTCAATGAAAAATGTTTCACTGGATTTGCAGCATTCGGCTTCATGTCTCGGGTAACAGCAAACTCCTTGCTCAGCTCTCGCGCATTGGTTCCGGCCATATTTCCGCCGACACGTTCCGCCCCGTCCTTCATCGTGACGTAATTCAGTGCGCCTCTGGCGCCCTTTCCGCCGGAAACTTTTCCTATCATTTCCAAAGCTCCATGCGTATTTTATTGATCCAGCTTACGCACCATTTCACGCCTTCGACAAGATCGTTTTGGTTCGGATATACCCCATCTGCCTGATTCAATTGTTTGGCAAGCTGATTAAGATTTGAGCCGACTTTGCCAAGCTCAGCGTAAGTATCCTTGTCAACTTTCGGGAGCGGTTGCCTGGGCAATTTGGCGCTCAAAGCCAAACTACGAATGAAGGCGCTCAGGCTCATACCGTGATGGCTTGCCGCCTCCCGTAGCTCCTCAAGCTCCGCTTGAGTGAATCGGACCAGAGGCCCGGGAACCAGTTTGGTGGCGGGATCGATTTTGGTTTTGGCCATGGGAGCGCCCGAACGAAGTGAGGTAAGCGGAATGGTTGGGGTCCAGGGGAAACCCCCTGGCGAGCCGCAAAGTGTGGAGAAATTGCGAAGCAATTGCGTAACGCTTTGCACAGCTTGCTCCTTACCAAACCTTCACCCGAAAACGCAGATCCTGTTCCACCCGTTTTGCCAATCGAGTTGCCAGCTTTTCACGGGTCGATGAGCGGAGGCCGAAGGCCGGAAAACCTGCTGCCAGAACCCCGAGGGCTCCCCCTTTTTTTGGCAGGGATCTGGAAACCAGTTTCCTGTTTCCCCCTGCTGCCGTCACCCGTCGGACCCCCCGCAAGGGTAGGGGTCCGATGGGTGGCCGGAGCGATTCGCCGCGTTGGAACCGGTCAGGAAAGGCAGGACCAGGCCGGCGCCACACCGGGCACCCTCTCAGCCGGGGCCGT
>Ga0302140_10012163_pt1 | contig 10562 bp, 8 predicted proteins | sample I_Bog_E1_1_FD_202095 | JGI IMG/M metagenome (GOLD analysis project Ga0302140, IMG submission 202095) | Peat permafrost microbial communities from Stordalen Mire near Abisko, Sweden - I_Bog_E1_1 | ecosystem: Environmental > Terrestrial > Soil > Wetlands > Peat | place: Sweden: Abisko, Stordalen...
GGCTTGAAGGATAGCAAACTAACGGTCTGCTGATGCAACTCTTCGACCCCTGCGTTCCCAAGTTCTGAGGCCGGTTGCAAAACCGTTGCGGCCAGGCGTTTAAGGCCTGCTCCCCGCAATCGGCTGGCAATAAGGGAGAGCATGATCGCCGCTGGATGCGCGGACAGTTCCGCAATCGTCGCAAGGTCCGGCGCGATACATCCTTCGACCAACGGTGAGCGCACCTGGACGCCAGGCAATCCCTCAAGCGTGCCAGTGAGATCGACGATGCTGGCTCCAGCCGCATGTGCGACCTTCCAGAACCCCAGCGCCGTGCGGCCATCGCCCGCAAAGAAGACTACGTCCATTCCGATAAGCGAGTCGTCTGCGATGGGCTGTATCAACAGAGCCTCGTCACCTGCAGCCGTCATCGTTCCGCCGGCACCTTCGGCATCAAACAGGGTGATATCCCATAGAACGTCTGTAGCTCCGCTTAATTCCTCGGCAAGCTCTTTTCCCAATAACGTCGACGCACCAACGATTGCTGCGCGCCATGTCTTTCCAGCCATGAATTTCCTCTTTTGGATGTTGTGAGAAGCGTTAGCGATCAGACTGCTGATGCCCTGCGATTCCAGGAGTAAGCGAGCCTCGCCATCACGCCCGAAACCAAGTAACCAAGAGCAAGGATCAACAAGGCCGTTTGATCCCATTCGACAATGACTCCAATGACCACGACGAGCAAAACCAGCAGCCGGCCCGGTTTGCGTGTGCTCATATCGATCTCTTTGCCGCTCCAGAAGCGCCAACTGCTCACCATGAGAAACCCTGTGAAGGCTACCAACGCGAGCCAGATCAGAGAAAGCCACAAGTTGTGAACCGGCGACCCACCTTCAAAATGAATAACTGCGGCGAGAACACCTGCGCCCGCCGGGATTGGCATACCGACGAAGTACTTCCTTCCGGGACGACCTGGGTTGCGCGGTTGTGGATTGATACTGATGTTGAAACGGGCCAATCGGCATGCTCCGCAGATTAAGAATAAAAAGCAGACGACAACGCCAAAATGCATCACTCGCGCTTCAATCTCTGGGTGGGTCGACGGCGTCAGCTGTCGCACCCCCCAAAGATATGCAAGCAGGCTGGGAGCTACACCAAACGTGATGACATCGGCTAGTGAGTCCAATTCCCTGCCGAACGCGCTGGAGGTGTTCGTCATGCGCGCGATGCGGCCGTCAAGCCCGTCGAAAATGATTGCGAACGCAATTGCGAGCGCTGCATGATCGAATGCAGCCGATGACAGTACGGGGTTTGCTATCACCGATCCGCGAATGCTCTGCATGATGATGTAGTACCCGAGCGCGATGCTGCCCGACGTGAACAACGATGGCAGCACATACATACCGCGTCGCGCTCGATGCATTCGTTGCGCCTCTGCCTCCGCCATTAGGTCCGTCCGTAGGAGGACTTCGTCGCCGCGTCCCCACCGTAACCTGGAAGAACTCCAAGGACGGATTTTCCGCCCTTTACACGATCGCCCGGCTTCACCCGAAGTTCAACATCGGCAGGCATCAAAACGTCCACGCGCGATCCGAACTTAATCATGCCCATTCGCTGGCCTCGCTGCACCACGTCGCCTGTTTTGATGTCGCAGACGATGCGTCGCGCAAGAAGTCCGGCAATCTGCTTAAAACTGACGCTAGTTTGTCCGTCTTCGATCACGATCAGCGTCTGCTCATTCAAGATCGAGGATTCCGGATTCATGGCGTTGAGAAACTGGCCCTCACGATACTCCATCAACGTTACCTTTCCGCTGATGGGGACGCGGTTTACATGTACGTCGAAGACACTCAGGAAGATGCTCACCCGAAACCGGCTACCGGCCGTGGTCTCGATCCATTCTGCTTCTTCGACTTTGCCGTCGCCCGGGGAGACGATCAGGCCAGGCTCGATAGGAATGTCGCGCTCCGGGTCTCGGAAGAACACCAGGAAAAACACCGCCAGCAGGACAGGAATCGCCGTCAGGCTGATCCAATGTGTCCCCACAAACACTATCACTGCAACTATCAGCAGCGAACTTCCGTAATAGATTCCATCCCGAACCATAGGCCACGATTATACCTTCGCTGCCCTGAATCTTCTGAGAAGTGTTCCACCTCAGCCATGCGGCCTCCGCCGTTATAACCGGGCAACCATAAGGACCGCGTCCTCGGTCGGATTGCGATAATACCCCCTTCGCCTGCCCTGCTCCACGAATCCCAGCTGATGGTAGAGCGCCAAGGCACCCTTGCTTGATGCTCGAACTTCGAGCTCGATTTCTCGAGCTCCGGCCTCTCTTGACCACTCCATGACCGTCCTGCAGAGAGCATTCCCGATGCCTCGACGGCGCGCCGTCGACGAAACCACCACGGTCTCGAGTTCCGTAAGGGCAGCCGCGCAGCGGACAACAGCAAATCCCATGACACCACGCTCGCTCTCAGCCAAAAAGCTCATACGAACGAGACCCAGCTGGCCTCCTGTAAGGGCCGCATGCCACAGCGAGCGACTCCAGTGGGGAGCCTCAGCGCAGTCCCGTTCGAGCGCCAGGATTGCCTCTAGATCACCGAGCGATGCGCGCCGAACATGCCAGTCGGCAGGCATTAAACGTTCACTCCAGCAGGCTTGGGGTAGATGTCGCGTTCTTCCCGAAGGTAGTTTGCGTCCGAGATCGCGACATCGCTGCCCCCCTTACGCAACCTGCGAAGAACCGCCGGCAGCGAATCGGCGGCGTGCAATGTCTGAAGGATCGTGTCACAACCTTCCAGATGGTTGAGCAGCCGAGTCTCAGCAACGACAATTCGATTTCCTTGGCATTTCACACGAAGAGAGCTCGCGGCGCATAACCATTCACTTCCCATGCTGATGTCACGGACATACAGTTCCCCGCGTCCGGCATCGAGAACGGCATACCCATTGCTCATTGCCGCCGCGTCAGCCAGAACCTCCAGTCGCGATACAGCAGCCATTGGCAGGTCCGCCGCCTCGCACAGGCCCTTAGCCGTAGCCAACCCAGCGCGTGTACCTGTGAACGAGCCCGGCCCGCAAACGACGCCAATCGCGTAGAGATCAGAAAGCTTCCATCCTGACTGCGTCAGCAACAACCGGCGAATGGCCTGGATGATCTCCGCGGAGGCTCCTCCTCGAGTGAGATCTTCTGTGGCAAGCACCTCTTCTCCACAGCACAAGACAACACCCGCGGACTCCCCGCAGGTATCGACCAGCAGTAGGCGTTCGTTCTGGGTCAACGGTCTATCATCCACTCTTCGAGCATATCGCGCGAACCGGGTGGAAGCGGTCATCCTGAAGAACGAATAACTTACTCTACTGCTGCAAGCACCTCTTCACGCACTTCTTCGTCCTGGACGGCCTCGCCGATGGTCTTCGGCAAGGCAACATCCAGCACGTCTTCAATGCGTGAGGCATAGTGAATCGTCACACCCTCGATCTGCTCGGCGGATAGATCCTCCTCAACGTTCGTTTTCACATCGATTGGGAGTATCACGTCGCGCACGCCGGCTCGTTTGGCGGCAAGGAACTTCTCCTTGATGCCACCCACCGGCAGCACGTTGCCGCTCAGGGTGATCTCTCCCGTCATCGCCAACAGAGGATGAATCGGCCGATCCAGCAGCAGGCTCACAAGGGCCGTCGCCATGGTGACGCCGGCGCTCGGTCCGTCCTTGGGAATTGCTCCCGCTGGCACGTGGATATGCAGATCGATGTCCTTCAGAACATCGTCGTCAAGCCCAAGCGACAACGCGTTCGACCGCACCCACGTCAGCGCTGCCTGCATCGACTCCTTCATGACGTCGCCGATCTGGCCCGTCATCGTGAAGCCACCCTTGCCCTTCATCTTGTTCGCCTCGATGAAGAGCACATCGCCTCCGGCCGGCGTCCACGCCAGGCCGACGGCTACGCCCGGACGCTTGGTGCGTTCAGCGATCTCTGTATCCACACGAACCTTGATGCCACCTAGGAACTCGTGGATGACCTCAGGAGTAACGATCAGCTTCTCGGTGCGGCCTTCGGCAACCTGGCGTGCCGTCTTGCGGCATACGGTGCCGATCAACTGCTCCAGGCGGCGTACACCCGCTTCCCGCGTGTAGTGGCGAGCAATCAGGCTGACGCTTGCGGTCGGAAACTCGATAATCGCGTCCTGACCCTCCTTCGGCTCGATCCCATTTTCCTTAATCTGGCGCGGGATAAGGTAACGTTCCGCGATATTGACCTTCTCCTCTTCTGTGTAGCCGGTCAGCTCGATGATCTCCATGCGATCGAGCAACGGTGCCGGGATCGTGTCCAGCTGGTTGGCCGTGCAGATGAACAATACCTTGCTCAGATCAAACGGCTGATCGAGATAGTTATCACGGAACGTGTTGTTCTGTTCAGGATCGAGCGTCTCTAGCAAAGCGCTCGCCGGGTCGCCACGGAAGTCTCGTCCTAGCTTGTCAATCTCGTCCAGCATAAAGACGGGATCGTTTACTTCAACGCGCTTCAAGTGCTGAATAATCTGTCCTGGAAGGGCGCCGATGTAGGTCCGGCGGTGGCCTCGGATTTCTGCCTCGTCATGCATGCCGCCGAGGGAGATTCTGGAGAATTTTCGCCCCAGCGCGCGCGCAATGGAACGCCCCAGCGACGTCTTGCCAACCCCCGGAGGTCCAACGAAGCAAAGGATCGGCCCCTTCATATCGGGCTTCAGGCGCCGAACGCTGAGATAATCCAGGATGCGATCTTTCACCTTCTTCAGGCCGTAGTGGTCCTCGTCGAGGAACTCCTTGGCCTTCTTGATATCCACACCCTCGGACGAACTCTTCGACCACGGCAGCACCGCCAACCACTCAACGTAGTTGCGGGTGAGGGAGTAATCGGCCGCCGCGGGGTTCATCCGTGCCAGACGCGCAAGTTCCTTCAGCGCATCTTTCTTGGTCTCCTCCGGCATCCCGGCGGCTTCGATCTTCTCCTTTAGCTCAGCAACGTCCTTCTGGGTCTCGTCCAGGTCGCCCAACTCCTTCTGGATGGCCTTCATCTGCTCGCGAAGGTAGAAATCTCGCTGCGACTGCTGGACCGAATCCTGAACCTCGCTCTGGATTTTGTTCCGCAGTTGCTGGACGCCTAGTTCCTTGGCCAGGTAGCTGTTGATCATCTCCAGCCGCACCTTGACGTTCGAAGTTTCGAGCAGCTCCTGCTTCTCTCCAGTGGTGAGAAATGGCAAGCTGGCTGCGATAAAGTCCGCAAGGCGCGAGGGCTCCTCGATATTCAATGCGATGGTCTGCAGGTCGTCCGACAGGGTCGAAGATGATGTCACGATCTCCTGAAACTGCGCCAAAACGTTACGTTGTAGGGCCTCAGCCTCCGGGGAATGCTCAGGGATGATCTCCTCGAGCGCGGAATAACTTGCCGTCAAGAACGGCTGGGTCTGATCGAATTCGCCAAGCCGGACCCGCTCCATGCCCTCGGTAAACACGAAGAGGCTCTGGTTGGGCATCTTGACTACCTTGTGAACCGTCGCACGGGTTCCAACCTGGTGCAGATCCCCCCCCCCGGGGGAGTCCTGGCGGGCGTCGCGCTGGGCCACCACAAGAATGGTCTTCTCCTCGCCAAGCGACTGAATCAACTGGATAGAACTCTCCCTGCCCACGGTCAACGGTAAAACCGCATGCGGGAACAGAACCGTATCCCTAACCGGGAGAACAGGATAGGATCGTCCCTTCACCTCGTCGCCGGCGGACTTGCTTGTCGGCTTGATCACGCTTACAAATTCGTTTGCCATAATTGAGTGTTCCTTTATCAACTTTCTTGAATAGGATGCACTAGGATCCTGTTTGGACGCAACCCTTTTGCATCCGCTGCCATCGCCTCGCAACAGTGCCAACAACGTCCCAAAGTTCATCGGCGGTTTCGATTCTTCCGCGAGGCCTATCGTTTGATACGAATCGTGGCAGAAAAAGTTAAGATAAACCTTCAGCCTCTTGCGCGTTGCTTAACTTAATGAGATGCGCACCTTTCTCTGTACAACCATCGAAATCGAGGCAATTCAGGCACTGGATTGCAAGCCGCCTCACAAGCCGTTAGGCTTATCTTGATTGCGGGAGTGGTGAAATGGCAGACACGCAGGTCTTAGAAGCCTGTGCCGAAAGGTGTAGGGGTTCGAGTCCCCTCTCCCGCACCAGCGTAAGCGATCAGGAAAGCAGCCGATGAGCCAGACCATAACCCAGCCCGACAACACAAGGATTACGCTCGAAAAATCAGCGGACTATCGCGATTCTTACGCCAATAGCGTCCAAGTTCGCCTCTCCATCTGGGATTTTTTCCTGGTCTTCGGAACGCTGGAGCAGGAAACTCCGGACCAGGTGCGTGTAGATAACTTCCAGGGCATCTACCTGAGCCCGCAACAGGCCAAGGCCTTGGCGAACGTGCTGAATCACAACCTCGCGCAATATGAGCAGAGTTTCGGAACGATCTCCTTGGAAGGCCCTGGGGTTCAGCGCTTCGCCGTACCGTCTAACGGCCCAGTCCACTAGGTCCCGTGGACTCCCCATTCGATCGATTTCGACAGGCGTGCGTCGGATTTGCGGCTTTGCCCGTACCAATTCTCTTCTTGATATTCTTCGCAGCGGTGGCAGTCAGCCACCTCACTCTGCTGAATCTCCCCTACTACTGGGACGAAGGCGGCTACTACATTCCCGCCGCGCTGGACTTCTATCACACCGGCCAGCTAGTTCCCCACTTCACCAACGCACATCCCCCCCTCCCCAATATTCTGCTCGGCGCCTTGTGGCATATCGTCGGCTTTCATATCGTTGCTACGAGATTGTTCGTTTGCGGCTTTGCGGCCGCAGGGCTTGTAGCCGTATTTCGGCTGACACAGAGATTGCTCGACGCGCAGGCCGCCGTCGCGGTTGCTCTGCTTACGGCTGTCTATCCGATCTGGTTTGCGCAAAGTTCCCTGGCCCATGCGGACATCTTCGCCGCGGCTTTTACGATTTGGGCTTTTGCGCTTTACCTCCCTCAATCTTCAGCAGGTCCACGCTATCTCTCCATTGCCGCACTCTTCTCGCTGGCTGCTCTGTCCAAGGAAACTTCCATCCTCCAGCCGCTAGCGCTCGCGGCATTTGAGGCCCTTCTCTTCCTTCGCGACCGAAGTATTCCCGAACTTCGCCGCTACCATCTCACCTGGATCGTGGCCCTCGCCTTCCCTGTGCTGCCACTGGCAGCTTGGTTCGTCTATCACCACCACGTAACCGGCTTCACCTTCGGTAACCCTGAGTATCTTCGCTATAACGCAACCGCGAACTTCACTTCGGCGCACATCCTGCAAGCGCTACGGTATCGTTTTCTGCATCTCTTCTGGCAACGCAATATCTGGATGCCGATTGTCTTCGCACTGGCGTGCCTCCTTCTGCCGCGGCGCAGCGATGCACCAGCGTCTCTGGCCGTCCGCATTCGCGTCACAATTGCCGTGTTGGTTGTGGCAAACTGGATCGCCTTCTCCGTGCTGGGCGGCGCGTTGCTGACTCGGTATCTCCTGCCGATCTATCCGCTCATCCTCATTGTTTGTGTGGATCTGTGGCGCACCCATACCCGGCGCTGGCCGGTCCTCGCAGCAGCAACGGCGGTGGCCTTTATCAGCGCACTTTGGCTCAATCCACCTACATCGTTTGCGCCTGAGGACAATCTCACCTATCGCGATATGATCGTGGTCCACCAGGAGGCGATTGATTTCGTCGCCCAGCACTATCCGGACGCGACCGTGCTAACCGCGTGGCCGGTCGCAGCGGACCTGTTTCGTCCCGAACTCGGTTACGTAACGACCCCCATCAAAGCCATCTCCATCGAAGACTTTGCGCTGCCTCAGATTCGTAAAGCTGCGCAGGAGCCAGGCCGCTACGACACCGCCATCGTCTTCGCAAGCCACTTCGTGACCCCGGCGTTTCGCAACTACTTGATGAGCCATCCGAATACGGCCCGAGGCAAGGAGTTCGCCACTAGTCGCGACCTCGCGCCATCTGAGATTGCGCGCATGCTAGGTGGAGAGATTGTCTGGCAGGATGACCGCGGCGGCGAGTGGGCGGCCGTGCTGCGCTTCCACCGCAGTTACGACGCCTACCTGCTTCCACTGCCGCGCTAGGCTCGTCGCTACTTTCCGCCTGTTTCGTTCCAGAGAAAGCCAACCTCGTCAGCCATGTCACTGACCAGTTGCTCGACGCTGATGCCGGAGCTATGTCCATTCTTCACGTAGTAGTGAAGCAGGACGGGCCGGCGATCGGCCTCTGGCTCAGCCATCACCGTCGCTTGCATCAATGCCGCCATCTTTCGAGCGTGCAGTGGAGCCACCCGGGTGTCAGCGTCGCCGGTAAAGAACATGATCGCCGGATACTTCACTCCGGGGCGAACGTTCTGATAAGGCGAGTATTTCAAGATGTAATCGGCCTGCTTTGGATTCTCGGCCGAGCCATACTCCGTCGTCCACCAGCGTCCCACGAGGAACTTTTGATAGCGCGCCATATCCAGTAATGGATAGCCGCAGAAGATCGCGCCAAACAGATCGGGTCGTTGGGTCATTGACGCACCCATGAGCAACCCTCCATTGGACCGGCCTGTAATGGCAAGGCGTTTGGCCGTGGTGTACTTGTTGGCGATCAGATACTCCGCTGCGGCATACCAGTCCTCGAAGACGTTCTGTTTGTGCTCAAACATTCCGGCTTTATGCCACGTCTCGCCGTATTCCCCTCCGCCGCGCATGTTGGGCAGCGCAAAAAACCCGCCCTGCTCCATCCACCAGGCGTACTTCGCATTGAAGCTTGGAGTCTCCGAGATCAAGAATCCGCCGTAACCTGTCATCAACACGGGCGCGCTTCCATCCTGCGACAGACCCTTGCGGCCGGCGATGAACATGGGAACACGTGTTCCGTCCTTCGAGGTGTAGAAGACCTGCTTGACCTCATACTTGTCGGAATCAAATGGCACTTGTTCGCGGTTCCAAACCACCGATTTGCCTGTCGCAATGTCATAGCGATAGATCGTTGGCGGCACCGTGAACGAGGAGAAGGTATAGAACCCGAATTTGGAGTCAGCACGCCCGCGCACGGTTGTCCCCGTTCCGATCGTAGGGTACGCGATCGCGCCAAGCTTCTTGCCATCCAGACTGTAGATTGTCGTCTCTGACTTCACATCCACCAGACGCCCGACGAACAACCTTCCTCCGGCGATTGAGACCTCGCCGATGGGGCTCTTTCCCTCCGGAATCACCACCGGCCAACTCTTAGTTGTCGGATCACCGAAGCTGGCCCGAAGCACCTTACCATTGGGCGCGTCAACGTCCGTGCTGACCAGCAGACGATCGCCATCGAGATGCAGTTGAAAACGCGAATCAACCCCAAAGACCAGCGGCTCGAGCGACGAGCCCGGCTTTCGCAGGTCTTCAAGCAGAATGTCTTCTCGTGTCGATGGCACACCATGCGCGATCGTCACGATCAGCCAATGTCCGTTCTCGGAGACATAGCATCCGACCAGATCCAGCGGGCCAAGCTGCGTGCCATGGTAGCTCCCCGCGAGCACCTCGACGTCCTTATCGGCTACGCCGCCCAAAGCATGGGAGAAGACCGCGCTGCTGCCGCTCGGAAGACTCTTTGAATAGTAGAGCGTCTTTCCTCCCAGGCTGACGCCCATGTAGCGTGCCAGGGGAAGCTGATCGCCCAGCGTATGCCTTGCATCAACATCCAGCAAATGGATCGTCTCTTCGTCTGCTCCGCCATGACGCTCTCCATACACCAGCAGCTTTCCATCCGAAGAAACGTCCGCGATACTCACGGAGGCATTCCCGTCCACGCTCAGCGTGGCGGCATCCACCAGCTTCACCTCTGGCCCTTCGAGCCCATCGCGAAAGTAGATGGATGCCTGATTCTCCGCAGCCAGACGCTTGGTATAAAAGAGCCGGCCATGCCTCTCGATCGGCTCACTGACCGAGTCCACACGCTGCATCTCCGTCAGGCGCTTCACGAGCCGGTCCCGCAATGGTTTGATCTGTGCGAAATAGCTGTCCGTATACTGCTGCTCGGCCTGGATGAAGGCTCGCGTATCGGGCGCCTTCTGATCTTCGAGCCAACGATAGTTATCGGTGATCTCATGACCGCCAACGTCGTCGGTCACCGGTTTAATTGCTACCGATGGAGGAAGCCCAAGAACGACTCCATTATCTCCGTGAATCGCCACCGTCTGGCCAACCACCTGTATCGCGCAGCCGCTCAATAGAACCGCCACCATCGCAGAACCAAATCGTATCCATGTCTCCTGAGAAAATCCCGATGACCTCAATGTATCTCATCTCGAAATCACTCTCGTGCGGAACTCAGCGGCTTATGAAATACCCACGCGTCCATTCCCGTGCCATAGAAATCCACCTCTCGATACGACCGGAAGAATCCCCGCCCTGCATAGAACCGGATAGCCGCCTCATTCCCCGTGAAGACGTGAAGCGCAATCGCTATGCAACCTTCACGCAGCGCCTGTTGCTCCACTTCCTGCATCAATCGGCCCGCAAGCCCTCTTCG
>Ga0302140_10012165_pt1 | contig 10562 bp, 11 predicted proteins | sample I_Bog_E1_1_FD_202095 | JGI IMG/M metagenome (GOLD analysis project Ga0302140, IMG submission 202095) | Peat permafrost microbial communities from Stordalen Mire near Abisko, Sweden - I_Bog_E1_1 | ecosystem: Environmental > Terrestrial > Soil > Wetlands > Peat | place: Sweden: Abisko, Stordalen...
TAACACATTCGTGAACCTCCTCTCCTGGCCGAGTTTCTGGAGGAATTATGCTTGAAATGTTCGTAGAAAGAGCCGCAATTCGTCTCCCTGAGAGCCAGGCGTGAGCATCTGACTTATGTGCGCGATCCATCAATACAGTTTCGAGCCTCCAAGTCTCACGAGGCAATCGTACCCCGTATGCATGGTCCCAGAAGCCTTGAAACTCCGGCTGGAGGCAAAGGTCCTCGTCCTTATCAGGTAGAGTAGGGAGGGTGATTTGGCTAATCAAACGTCCAATTGATTGGTAGACTTCACGGTATTGTGACGTGTAAGAGGAGTAAGGTGGCGATGCAAAGGGCCCATGGAAACTGCGAAACTTCTGGGCCATTTTGACCCAAGCGCGACCCTGCGAGAAACCATTGAATGATAAGTGGCGAGAAATCTCAACATTGCTTACGCATTTGACTGTGCCGATCTTAAGGCATCTTAAAGCATAGACTGTTGGGAATGGAAAAAATATTGTGAGTAATGAACATTCGAGGTCCCACACCCTGTCGAGACGTTTGATGTGTTGAGGGTACTGGGGAAGGATATTCAAGCATTCTGACACGGGAAGCGACCAATCTGGAACCCATGTGGGCAAGTCTTTCAGTCGTCGACTCGGAGACCGGACGTCATTGTATATAAGTACGTGCCTATCAATACGAAGCATTTACGTGGTGGCTTCTGTGAAGACCTCGATGATACTCTGCTGGTAATCAACCACAGGGCAAGATGGTACATTCCTCTTCGATGGCAGTCGAGCAACGGCTAGATGGCCGTACACCAAATCCCTTGGGTTGCTTGCACCAAACCCACGGCGAGATACCATGACCGATAATAATGTTGGTGGCTTGCCTTTGCGGGCTGCATGCATGCCGGAGAATACTTCGATGGGCCCTGCTTGATGTGGCGATACAAGGTCAAGGTTTATTGTTGGAGTTTCAGAGTTTCTCCACCACCGTTCTTCTTCGTCTGCGAGGAACGCAGTGTAAAACACATCCCATCTGATGCGTGTTCTTCCACATTGAATCCAAGGGTCTTTGGATAACACCAGCTCTTGATAGATCCATACTCGGGAAAGCCAAGGGCGTGATAGGACCTGATCTACAGCGAGTTTCATCGACTGCGAATCGAGTTTGCCTTGCAGAGCAGTGTGCAACACTTTGTTGCATTCCTCGTTCGTTTCGCCCAGGTGGATGACTGTATGCTGAGCAAGAGAGTATATCTCTCGCATCAATCCGACTTGGTGATTTCGCTCTGAGATATCTGACTGGTCGATGCAAATTGCATCGGCCCAGAGCCGCAGGACATTTTTGTGATGTCGAAGGTCGTCCAGCGCCGCGGCGAGGTTGATCGTAGCCTGGAAAGATTGATGGTCCACGAACACCTCGCGCGATTTACTTGCATCTCCCCACACGTACGACAATGCTGTATAGTGTTGATAGATATCGTCGCGCAGTTCTGTCAGTGTATTATGGATCAGGCTGCAGTGGATGTCGGAGCCTGGTGCTCCTGGCTGGAGGATAATAAGTCGAATCGAGTCTGCGCCGGCGAGTGGAGAGTACTGATACATTCGTGGCTTCGACATCTTGTCCTCAGCATCTGCATTGAGGTGGGCTTGTAGTTGAAGATCTTTGAGCACTCGGATTCCAGTAGTCAAGCTGGGAGGCGTGCAGAAAGGGGACCAATCAAATCCATCGCCCTACATTTGACCAACTGTGGTATCGGGAAGGAGAATTGAGATCCAAATAAATGAGACTCAAATAAATGAGACTCAAATAAATGAGACTCAAATAAATGGAAAACACAAGAACGAAAATATTGTCCGCTCTACAACGTACATCATTGGCTGAAGAATGCATAGCAGCGTTGCACCGCAAAGCAAATGATGCGCGACTCTGTCAAGCTGAATGCATGCGTATAAAAAAAACAAAACAGCGGAACGTGAACGATAAGAGCATAATCATCAAATTGTCTCTCAGATCCTATCATTTGAGGCAAGTTTCAGAAATCCGTGTTGCTGGTACAAGTGAGAAAGAAAGCAGTGACGACGGAAGTCAAAGTAGCCTCCAGATCACGTGCCATTTCACCCGAGATCGCGTCACCAAACCCAAATATTGACATTGACCATCAACGCGACAAACACCTCGTGCCCAGCCTCAATCCAGTACAATAACGCACAATGACAACGTCACAATCCCTGGCCTCGCTCAGCGCATCCGTTACCTCGTTACGGAGCTCGCTCTCCCTCCTCGACTCCTCAATCTCGATCCTCGATTCCGGAATCTCAGATTTCCCACGTCTGAAGACAGTCCTCTCATCAACCCGCGTATGTCTCCCTCCCCACACACCAATTCTCGCAAAAACGATTCTGATAACGCCAAACAGCATTTCGAACTCACCCCCTCCACAACCCTCGCAACAGCCCAAGCCTCCCTCGCATCCGAACTCGCGCCCGCGATAAGCACGCTGCTGCAGCGCTCAGAGCTGTACATCGCGAAGATGGAGCGAAAGCAGAATAACCTTGTTGCGCGGTCAGAGTTACTTGAGGGACGGTTGGAGGGTGGGGAGGGCAAGGGAGGTGGGGTTAGGAGGCAGAGGAGTTTGGAGAGGTTGGTTAGACGGGCTGGGACGCCAAATGGGACTGGTGGTGGAAGAGAGGGGGAGGAGCGGGCTTTGAGGTTGAAGACCCTGAGGCAGAAGAAAGAGAGACTGGGATACGCGGTTGAGAGGTTGACGTTGCAGAGTCAGCAGAGGCAGAGGCAGTTGAGGATGAGTGTTGCTGCTACATAGTGGAATTGGACTTGGGTTTGGATGGGAATGGCGTCTGGAAGGATGGGATGCATGGATGGTGTTAGGAAGGATTATGTTTATGTCTATACCCAGCTATGTAACGCTACCGAAAATGCAACAACCTCGTACATATACGCGTTACACCTTCAGTTCGCGGCCATAGCTATCACCCCTCACAATCGCCTCCGGTCTCTTCTCCTCGCCCAACACCAACTCCTCCAACCCCATCCCCTCGAAATCATCAAAACCCTTGAATCCTTCTTCAACAACCCATTTCCTGCCCTTATCAGGCACATTCAAAACCTCGCACGCCTTGCCAAGAACTAGCAATCCTGGTGGTCTACTCCCTTCCTCTTCAATCGCCGCAGCGACAAACTCCAACGTCGTCCTGATAACCCTCTGGTCAGGACAACTCGCACGCTCCACAACCGCACACGGCGTCTCCTTCGGCCAAAGCCTCCTGCTCCTCTCCATCTCCCCCTCCCCATTCACGACCTTCGCATCCTCCGACTCCCAGCTCGTCAAGTCCGCCACCAGCCCAGAGATCCGATGCAAAGCCATCAAGAAGATGACCGTCCGCGTATCCACGTACTCAGGCGGCACACTCGGCTTCCCCTTCCTACCTGTCCCAGTACAGATGAGAACTTGATCACTAACTCCTCTTTGCGTAGCTGGAATTCCCGCGAACAACGGTGCGCTCAACGCGCTTGTTATACCTGGTAACACAGATATGACATCTCCGTACCCCTCCTTCCTGAAGAATTCATACTCTTCGCCGCCTCGTCCGTAGATGTAGGGATCGCCTTGTTTTAGACGCAGCACGGTTTTGCCGGCTTGTAGGCCGGCGAGACCGAGGGAGAGGAGTTCTTGTTGTGCGAGTTCTGCGTTGCCGGGGAATTTGCGTGCGATGTGCACTGGTGTGCGGCGTGGAATGAGGTCTAGGACGCCGGAGGGGACGAGCTTGTCTGCGAGAATTACGTCCGCGGAGAGAATTGCTTTGTGGGTTGCACGTGTGAGGAGGTTGGGGTGCCCTGGGCCGCTGCCAGCTAGGATTATTCTGCCTTTCTTTTGTGTTCTGGTGTCCAGGTTTGTGGTATCGATGGGAGTGGAAGTTGAAGGATTGGAGGCGTAGGATTTAAGAACTGACTCGACGTCTGAGTCCGTGATGTTTGCAAGGCGACGGAGTGGCCAGTATTCGCAGATTTGCGAGAGCCAGCGGATTCGTCGGTTCTTAGCTGCGTCGAGGTCGGCTTCTGTAATCAGCTTGTTGAAGGTGGATGTCTGGTCAATCGAGTCCTCCTCCTCTAAGTCCCCCGACAATGCCATGTGTGTGAGGTGATCCTCTTCTTGTATTCGTTTGCGGATTGTGCCTAGTCTGGCACAGGCTGAACCTAGATTCGGTGGGAGCGAAGAGGCAATTGCTCGTCGTATTCGAGAGGAGAGTTTGCATCCTCGGCCATTGGTTGTCACACCAATTTGAAGGGGCCCATCTGTATGTGTGGAGAGGAGGCTGAATGTGCAGAGAGATGGAGAGTCTGATACGTTCACTGGTATTCGGTTTCGTTTGCAGAGTTGGGAGATATGTGCGCCTGAAGATGTTAGTTTGGGCTATCCGGGAGGACGAGTATCGTACTCAATGGATCTCTCGGTCCTGATGTGACAAAAACAGCGTCCACTACTCCATTGATCTCCTCCCTTCCTAGTCGTAGCACATCCTCATCCTCGAATGGCTTCTTTAACCACTTCACCTCCCCATTGTCTATCCTCTTTTGTAAGGCGTAATGGAGATCTGCTGTTTCGGGGGCAATGAGGAGGGGTTTTGCGCCCACTTCAAGGGATTTGGCACATCTTGCTGCTGCTAATGGATTTGATCCAATGACAAGGTGGGTATGTCCTGTCGAGTCGATGGAGGCGAGGAGTGATACATGCGACATGGCGGGGTACGTTGAGCTGGGAGGACTTGGAAGGTGGCAATGCGCCGGATGGAGGCCGTAGAGCAAATTCGAGGGAAAAGTATTGTATTAGAGTGGAAGAAAAGATCAAGATAATATAGAACACATCAATCAATCCCCCATATGCGCACCCAAGTGCTTAAGTCTTCTCCATGGAGATGAAGCAAATCCGATAATCGCTGCGAAATATTTTCCCTAGGCCTTATCGGCTTATCGGCCCAATGAGGCACAGGGCATTTGCAGGCTAACTCGATGCTAAAACTCGCTACCAGAACCCCACGCCTGCCCGCGGAAAACGATCTGCTGGCGCAACTCTCAGCGCTCATTTGTCAGCCACGACCGCGCGATCTCCCCCCTATCCACCCTTCCGCATTCGATCATCCACGCACTAGTGGCACTACCTGCATGATGGCTTCCCCAACGACCGTCACCACTCTTGCCTTGTAAGGTTTTCCCACTTCCATTCTCCCCACTGACATGGTACATTCTTTGTTTACACCACGCACGGTTACTGACTGGAGGACAGGAGAGAGAATGTGACTCCCCACCCCCGACCAAAAGCAATCCTCTTCGATAAACTTCCTACCGCAATCCAAGACCGAATTTATGGTTTGATCGACTTTCCCTACACCGATACCCACGTTCATGCCATCCGCGGCTTCCCAGAACACATTGTGAAGGACAAGAACCCCACCACCAACGACCCTGCAAAGCGTACATGAAGATTCCTAATATGCCAGAACAAGAACCTAAGACTGACTCACCGCAGAACGCACTGAGCCTTCCCCACCAAGCCAACTGCAATGGCCCAACGCAGACTACGTCTGGCCTCCCCACACTCCCATTGGCTACTTTACCTGGAACCTCCAGGGTGGTCACTTCCTCTCTACCACTGCTCCGAAGATCCACCCTCTCCTACACGTCTGTAGAGAGTCGCGTGACTACATCATCAAGAAGTACAAACTGGTTCATGCCTTTGGAACTTTGGTCAACCTCGACCGAGACATCATATTCCTCGATGCGTCGACTGCAATTCACTTTGCGGAAGTCAACAACCCTGGTATCGAGGCTTTCGCTGAGCTTCTTCGCCACCCAAAGTTGATTAAGAAGATCAAGCGCCTTGCGTTCCATGTCGAAATTCACGATTATTTGTGGCTTACCAAGTGTGCGGAGAAGATGAAGGGTTTGTTGACATCATTGGAGGAGCTGTATCTCGTAGTACGTTTACCGCCCAAGCTTAACTCCTGGCAGATATAGTGCAACGGGGAACTGACTCCTTCCTAGTGGGACGATGATGGACGACACGACGCAGTACAAAAGACAGTTCCCAAGCTTGTGGGCAACAAAATCTTCTTCGTAGACGTCACCCAAGAGGGCTTCGAGACTAAATTTCTCCCTGCCAAGAACGTCCGAAGTGAGATGACGAAGAAGGAAATGGAGCAGCGATGGATTACAGCCACTCCCGACCACAAAGTCTCAAAGAACAAGCGCAAGACCCCGAAGTTCAAGCATGTGTTTGCGAAGGAGCCCGTCTTTAGAATCGATCATGGAGTCGTGTCCTACCGAGAGTTCGTTAATGCGCAGCCATCAAAGCTGCCCAAGCCGCTCTACTTTCGTCCACCCCGCACTGAGCATGATTTCCGTATGATCGCGATGTGGAATGCGGCTGCTGCGCATGGATACCGATACTAGACGGCATGTTTCCTTGGGGCGACAGTGGCAAAACGCTAGGGACTTCTAGGTTGTTCTTCTGAGAGTTGATATTGCTGAATTTGCGATTGGGAGGAAGCATGATGACTTGATATCTCCTTAGCGTGACTTTTTCTTTGCTTTTCATGATACCCGCTGAGAATCAGCACTGCAGTCTGTATTTATGAAGAAATGACAAAAGCCTGAGTTACAGAAGCCACATCCTTTCGATATGTCCCGTGTACTTCAAATAAATGTCCCAAGCCTACCGAAATAATGCCAACCTTCTTGCCCAAATGCTTCTTCAAGCTATTCTATATTCATTGTATAATTCTCTCAAGTCTACGAGACTCTCGTCTTGACTACATCTGTGCCCTTACTCCTTCAGGTTAGGTGGATGCATGGTTCTTGCTAAGTACGATTAATATTTGGTGCCGCTTTTCACTTCTCATCTCACTTAGCCAAGGACGTGTTCGCCTGACAGATATGCACGCTTCAAAAGGAACGTCTATTCGAGCAGTCTACTGGATCCACAGTTTCAAAGCTGACGCATTCGACGACTTGTGTCAAAAAACCTTCGCAAATATCAAAGGATGAACTCGAGAATGCCAGGGTTGTTGCGTGATTTCTTGTTCAAAGACAGCTGGAAATCGTCATCTCAGTATCATCGGGTAGGCAGTTTTCCATGAATTTGATTGCACAGCCTTGATTACGGGCCGTACTCGAATACTGATCTGTTTGCTTGATAAGTCGCCTAGCTCGGTTCAGCTGCTACGCAAAGCCTGTCCTTGATGGACTGAGTCAATGTACATCCATAAATGCCGAGGTCCTTTCCTTTTATGTTTATTTTTAAGTTTATTATTGGTTATATTTATTGTATTATTATAGAGTATTTTAGACTTAACTTGTTGAAATATCTCTCAGATTAGTGATTTTATAAGACGAAAGTTAATACTGCGAGATATGCCCTTTAACCGGATCTTAGTCACATGTACACATTGCCTTGTAAGTAGGCACTTAGAAGGTCAGATAATCTAAAAACTAGCATTCTATCCGCATATGAATATGCGCTGCCCCTTATTTGATTACTGCAGTCTTTCAAGGTGCGTCGGGTCAGGTAAGATTACAACCGAGCAGCTACTCGCTTTTCTTACAAGTCTAAATCTCTTGGCACTTTTTTTTTTTTCAACAGATCGGCAGCTGGTGGCGCGAGGACCTCTTATTACTGGTCCTTCTACCCTGTCCGTCAGCGAAAATCAAACATTAATCTCTAGAAAACTTCCCAACGGCACAGGATTTCGGGCGAATTTGGGCGGGTTTGGGCGCAATCCAGCTTCTCCAGTTGGCTTAAAACCCCTTGTATTTTGCCAAGAGATTCAGACTCGTGAGAAAAAGCGAGTAAGCAGGACACTCCCATAATTAACGGTCATGTATAATGCCAACATGCGCACTCACGACGTGGATTGGGTACAAGTAGCCGGAGGCTCGGCTCGACCCGACCCGGTCCCCGACTCGCGGTGGACAGAAAAAGCCGGACGAGTCAGCCCAAATAACGACACGCATGCATAAACAACACGCCATGCCCGATCAATCAATTCGAGCATGAAATTCTCTTTGTCGGCCCACAAAAATCATCTTCTCACTATTCTCACGTTCAATTGACGCAGCTGACTAGCTTTGGCAAGCACAGAATGGGATAACTTACCAAGGGAACGCATACTAAGAGTGGTAGCGACTTATCCCTAACTCGACTCTCAAACTTTTATTCTGGTTTCTACTGAATAAAAGAGCACCGGAACACCCACCGCTATTCAATATCTTTAAACCCTGTTTCAGTCGACTAAGCAAACTGACTTCATTGAGCAAGTAATACAAAGGTCTTTTGCTGCTAATATAACAGGCACAGCAGCTTACAGTCACATCCGATAGCTACTCGCTTTCTCCAGGGGGTTGAAACTCTTACCATTTTCGTAGGGATCTACAAATGGTAGCGCAGGGGCTTCTCGTTACCAGCTAGTCCCTCTATCTGTCCGTCAGCGCAGGTTAATATTAATTACTCGAAAGCTTTCTAACAGCACGGGATCTAGGGCCTGTTTGGCGCCCCCCCTACCTGTCCGTCAGCGCAGATCAATATTGATTACTCGAAAGTTTCCCAACAGCACAGGATTTCGGACACTTAGACGAAATCTTATAACCCCGAATGACCACGTGTGTTTTGCCAAGAGTTGGAATGGAATCAAACTCGTGAAGAAAGCGAGGATTACGGTACGGGTCATTTCACTGGCTAATGATATAGGCACAATAGCTCTTACGTAGGTCCCTTGTTAATTTATTTCCTATATAAATCTGGTTCTTTCCCTCTTCCTGTTATTTCATTCCATAACATACTCCTCATCATTCTCCTCGATATTGAATCATCAGCCTACTCCTTCAATCAACTCAGTTTTGAATCCTCAGCGTAATCCTCCAACCTACTCAACTTTCAATCAAAATGAAGTGCTCCTACAGTGTTTTGATATCTACGCTTCTTGGGGGAGGAGTTTTGGCAGCAAACTCGAAGCTCAATCAATATGCCACTATAAGTGATTGGTATATTACTGCTGGATGTGTTTTCGACCGCTTTCATGCTAATAAACTTATAGTGTGAATGATGTAAATATCATAAGTCATGCTTCTCCGCCAGAGGGTACTTGTCATACGGTTGACCCGCGCACGGGAGCCCTGTTCCTGGTAACAGGAAGCGGAGCTGCTGGTGCAGTATTCATTGGTATAGTATAGCCCCTAGATCTGATTTCAACCTCTGACGATAAATAGGGAGTGTCGCAGGAGATTGCAAAGATGAATCGCTTGGAAAGCTTTCGGAGGGTTCATGTATCTCTGCCCCTAGTGGGATTGGAAGCATCGGCTTTGGCCTCGATTTCTAGAGCATGGATGTTAGGAACGGGGTGAATCAGGCGTAAATTGCTCTCCTTTTAAGAATACTGTCAAGCTGTGCTGACTTTACGCTGCTGATATAAAGCTGCGTTTCGGGATTCACCGAGTACAACGGTTGTTCTCGAGGAAGCGAGCAAGAGCCCGACTCATTTCTCTGCCAAATCGATCCGCACTACACGAACTGTGGGTGTTTTGGTTTGGCCCAACAATATCCTTCTGCTTGCTCATTCAATTGGTGGTGTTTCAATTCTTTGGTCAGTATTTTCAGTAGAGGACATTGCAGTGCGGCGGCGGTCAAGATTATTTTGGTGTCAGAAAATCGATTGTGTATCTATCTTTAAGTATTCCGCAATGAGTTAACATTTGATGTCCCGTGTTAAAATATAATATCAACTCGCTTGATTCAAATGTTCATGAACATTCATCAGACCAGCAACTCCCGATCCACTTAGCAAGCTTGAAATCTCGTCGCAATCTGTTCATTAGCAGCACCCTGCACCACTAAATTCCACATCCTCTCCATAGTGAATACAAAGTAGCGATCAATAGGAATGTTTTCACCAGCTAATCCTCATCTGTTCCTCTCACACTTGTCATCGGTAAAGCTTCTGAGAAGCTCAGTGTAGACTTGACGCTGTACACCACTGATTCTCGGTACCGCTGCTACGAATTGGCCTTTGTACGAGAGAACGATACGCTACGAGGGATGGTAAGCCTTCTAGTTGACCTTCTCGTTTATTGCCGGTACAATGTGTGTTTGGTCCTCCTGACCCCATCGGTCTCCGCAAGAATCACAGGGGCAAGACAAGCCTATGAACGCAGGCGCGCAGGCCTTAATATTCCTATATCTTCGTTAAAGTAATCATAATTCCGCGGCATAAAGTCGTGCTTAAAATGAATGATTTTATATACTAATTTATTCTTTAACACTTACTTGCTATTACCTATTTCTGGGTTTTGGTCGTCGAATCGCTAGACGTATTCTAGTAGCTAAAAGGATGCCCTTCATTCATCTCCAAAGATGAACTATAAGCTTACTCCAACGCACAGAGTTCTTTTGCACCTAGATCAACCTCCTCATGCGCCTCATCATTACCAACATGAACACCCATCGCCATGCCACTCCCCTGATGAAACAGCACATGACAATGCAACATCCAAATCCCCTCATTA
>Ga0302140_10012167_pt1 | contig 10561 bp, 9 predicted proteins | sample I_Bog_E1_1_FD_202095 | JGI IMG/M metagenome (GOLD analysis project Ga0302140, IMG submission 202095) | Peat permafrost microbial communities from Stordalen Mire near Abisko, Sweden - I_Bog_E1_1 | ecosystem: Environmental > Terrestrial > Soil > Wetlands > Peat | place: Sweden: Abisko, Stordalen...
TGTTGATTTTTCTCGTTGTGGCAGGTGCTTATGCCACGTTTTGTTCACGGTCGTTTCACCCAATTCGTTGCGATATCGTTGCGGCGTTCCCAGGAAGAACGGCCGTGAAGGACCTTTCATTGGGAGGATCTAACAATCCCCGTCGACGACGGGGAGGCCGTATGAATCCTCAGTAGGTTCAAATCCAGGACTCGCAACCACCGATGCCGACACTCGCTGAGCTATCGCCAAAACTTGGTGACGGCCGGGCCGGTCAGGCGGCGGCGGTTATGAGCTGACGGTCGGTTGGCTGTTAATCGGCCGTTTAATTGCGGTTTGTTGTCAAGCCACTTCCTCACTTCCTTGCTCCCCACCCGGCACGGCGATAGCGCTTGCCCCGTCGGAGCTGGTCGGGGTTGCGGAGACGGAGCGAGCGCCGGTTAGCGATGCGATCGCCAGCCATACGGTAATTTGACCTGACGTCACCGGCGGTTTCCAACGCCATCGCGTTGATGTCGTCGCCGGGGTCACGGTCCTTTCCGAGGTCGCGGAGCGCCTCATGATGATGTCCGGATCGGGTGCCTCAACGTGTGGGGCGGAGTACGGACGAGCCTTCACCAGCCGATTAACCGAGGTCACCACGACCACCGTCCCAGCGGGACATCGCCAGCCCGGCGGACCGGACCAAGAGCCTATAAGATGCGATCAGGCCGGCTTCGCGTGGCCCCAGTCGAACGACGTGCCGTCGACCCAGATGCAGTGGAGAATCAAGGCGATCTTCCGGGCAATGGCGACCTTCGCTTTCTTCACGCCTATTCGCTTCGCGAGCTTCATTCCCCAGGCCCTAAGGGAGGACCATTTCTTCGTCCGATAAAGCAGAACGGTCGCCGCTTCGAATAGGTACTCACACGCTGGTCTCACCTAGCACCGTCGGAAAGTATACGCCGGCGCAATTGAATGCGCGTCTTACCGACGTGGTGATGAGTTTTCGCGACCAAATGCGAATTTACGGCATCAATTCCGGCGCAGGTCTTGCCGCCAAAGCGAAGCACCTGCAGAACACGATCAAATTATTGAGCTTGAGATGGCTGACGAGGAGAAGGCGCTCACGAATCTTCTCAGGCGTCATATCAGAGCTTGGGAGCCCATCTTCATCGACGCGTTGTCGCGAGTGGCAAACCCGCGGGAGCCGATTAACATGAAGCGTGGCCGCGCCCGCTGTTTGCGCGGTTTGGAAATAGGAGGATTGCCTACCTAGACCACTCGCACTAATTGAGTGGCCTAGCTGAGGTTAAATCTATGATCCTTTTCGCAGGGTAACGCGTTCCAGAAATAGGGTAACTCTTAGGGCACCCTTCGCAGGTTTCGCGGTGAACAACCACCGCCTAAAGGCGGTGGCTTCAGGTTCCGGCTGGAAGCCGGATTGATCGACCCTTCGGGTCGATAGGTCAGACTACCTTGAAATTGTCATCTGGCTCTTCTGGTTTTTGATCTTCGATGTACTTCTTCCAGACTTCATCGGTAACATTGCCACTGGTTGCTACCCAGTATCCTCGCGACCACAGATGCTGACCCCAATAACGCTTCCTCAGCGACGGATACTCCGTCAGAAGCTTATGGGAGCTTTTCCCTTTGAGGAACTGCACCGCGCGCGATACCGAAAGGTGCGGAGGGATCGACAGCAGCAGATGAACATGATCACGGTTGATCGCCCCGGCGTGGATCGACATCTCGTGGCTACGGCTGATTTCCCGCAGCAGTTCTCTGGCCCGCAGCCCTACATCCCCAACTAGCACCGGGTATCGATATTTGGTCACCCATACGATATGATATTTGCAATCCCATATCGTGTGGCTGCCGGATCTTGCCGTCTGCATAATGGGAGGATGCTACTGCATCCCGTCGCCTAAAGGCGAGGGGTTTACGGATCCCAAAAAAGGGACTCTAAATCGCTATGTTCGCTGGCCTCGCATCGACCAAAAGATCCGGTTGCATAGACGCACGCTTTGTTTGAAGCGAACTTGCCTGCATCAGTAAATTCGTTACGCAGCTTGATTATGGTCTCAGAGGAATACTTTCGGCGTCTATCGAGCTCGCTCATGAAGGCCCGCCCATTCAAATATATTTGCAAAAATTTCCGCCTGCTCGATAGCATCGTCCACGGCGTGATGGGTGTGCTGTCGCTTTGAAGACAGTGAAGAATCAAGCCTCGAACGCCCAGCTTCCGATATCGGGATACCAGCCTTAACGGCGAGCGCCGTTTTTATATCGAAACAACGCGAATAATCAAAGGGCGAGCCAGATTTGCAAAACTGAATGAAATACCAATACAACCAAGTCCAATCAAAACTAAGGGGATATGCAACGAGCACGGGCTTCGCACCGTCAACGTTCGCATTGATCCACTGGAAGGCTTCAGTCATCGCCCTTTCTGGCGCCATTCCTTCGACGCATAGTCGAGCACGATCAAGTCCATTAACGTCCAAAGCTTCTTTTTGGAATGAATCAGAGATCGGCTTTAGCTCTCGGTAAAAAATCCGATCATAATTTTCGGGGCGCTGAAATTTGCGCCCGTCAAATGACCCCGCATAGACTATCGCAAACGATAAAATGGAATAAGGCCCCGGAATCGGACCATCTGTTTCAACATCGGCCGAAAAATACAGATCCGTCGCGCCCTCTCGGGGCTGACTTTCATTTTTCTCGTCGCGTGCAAGAAGACTCTGGGTGCCTATGAGCATAGGTAACTCTAATCCTGTTCGCAAACTTTCTTCAAGTTCCGAAGTACGGTCTAGGCGACCTAAGTTCTCAGAAGATTGTCTGCGCGACTAGTTATCCAAAAAGCTCCGCAGCTTCCGCGACCTGCTCGGATGCTTCAGCTTCCGCAGCGCCTTCGCCTCGATCTGCCGGATACGCTCTCTGGTCACCGAGAACTGCTGGCCGACTTCTTCCAGGGTGTGGTCGGTGTTCATGCCGATGCCGAAGCGCATGCGCAGCACGCGCTCTTCGCGGGGGGTGAGCGAGGCCAGAACCCGCGTGGTGGTTTCGCGCAGGTTGGACTGGATCGCGGCGTCGATGGGCAGGATCGCGTTCTTGTCCTCGATGAAATCGCCGAGATGCGAATCTTCCTCGTCGCCGACGGGGGTCTCCAACGACAGCGGCTCTTTTGCGATCTTGAGAACTTTTCGAACTTTCTCCAGGGGCATGCCGAGCTTTTCGGCCAATTCCTCAGGAGTGGGTTCGCGACCGATCTCGTTCAGCATCTGGCGCGAGGTACGCACGATCTTGTTGATGGTCTCGATCATGTGCACGGGAATGCGGATGGTGCGCGCCTGATCGGCAATGCTGCGGGTGATCGCCTGCCGGATCCACCACGTCGCATAGGTCGAGAACTTGTAGCCGCGGCGATACTCGAACTTGTCGACCGCCTTCATCAGGCCGATGTTGCCTTCCTGGATCAGGTCGAGGAACTGCAGGCCGCGGTTGGTGTATTTCTTGGCGATCGAGATCACGAGGCGCAGATTGGCCTCGACCATTTCCTTCTTGGCCTGGCGCGCCTCGCGCTCGCCCTTCTGCACGCCGTGCACGATCTTGCGGAATTCGCCGATCTCGAGCCCGGTCAGGGCGGCGAGATGCTGAATCTCCCCGCGCAGCTCCTTGATGCGGTCCTTCTCGTGATGGACGAAATTCTTCCAGCCTTTGGCCGACAATTTCGAGACACGGTTGAGCCAGCGCGGATCGAGCTCCGAGCCCTGGTAGTTGCGCAGGAAGTCCTCGCGGGCGACGCCGTGGCTGTCGCCCAGGCGAAGCAGGCGGCCCTCGAACGACACCAGCTTCTTGTTGATGTCGTAGAGCTGCTCGACCAGCGAATCGATACGCGCCTGGTTGAGCCGCAGCGACTTCACCTCGACGATGATTTCGTCCTTCAGCTTCTTGTATTTGCGCTCCTGCGCCGGCGACAGCGTCTCGTTCTGCAGCTGGTTGGCGATGTCCTGTTCTTGAAGACGCCGCAGCTTCTTGTAGTTGTCGGCGATCTTGTCGAAGGTCTCGACCACCTTCGGCTTCAGCTCGGCCTCGATGGCGGCGAGCGACATCTGGTTTTCGAACTCGTCGTCGTCCATGTCGCCGTCGGCGGCGGCTTCCGAGGTGGTTTCACCCTCGGCGGCCGCGGCGGGCGCGGCCGCGGGACGGAACGGGGTCGGCGAAGGCGGAGCGGCCGGAGGGGCGGCCGCGGCGGGCACCGCCGCGCCATTGCCATCGGCGGCGGGCAGCGGCTGGCCGTCGGCGCCGACGGGCGCCGCCAGCAGCGGGTTCATGTTGTTCTTGGCGTCGGGGCCGGCGTAGGTCGCTTCCAGATCGATGATGTCGCGCAGGAAGATCTTGCCTTCGTTGAGCTCGTCGCGCCAGATGATGATGGCCTGGAAGGTCAGCGGGCTTTCGCACAGCCCTGCGATCATCGCCTCGCGGCCGGCCTCGATGCGCTTGGCAATGGCGATTTCGCCTTCGCGCGACAACAGCTCGACCGTGCCCATCTCGCGCAGGTACATGCGCACGGGATCGTCGGTGCGCTCGCCGGGCTCGGACTTCTTGACTTCGGTGACGGCCTTGGCGGTGACCTCGACCAGTTCGTTGTCGGTCTCGTCCTCGGCTTCTTCCTTGGTCTCTTCCTCGCTGTCGGAGTCCTCGGCCTCGGAGACGTTGATGCCCATATCGGACAGCATCGACATGATGTCCTCGATCTGCTCCGGCGAGGTGGTGTCGGACGGCAGCACTTCATTGAGCTGATCGAAGGTCACGAAGCCGCGCTTCTTGGCCTGCTTGATCATCTTCTTGACGGCGGCATCGGAGAGATCGAGCAACGGCGACGGCGCGTCGGCGGAGTCCTTCTCAGGAGCGTCGGCGGCCTTGTCGTCCTTTTCCTTGTCCTTCACCTGCAGCGTCTTTGCCTTGCTGGCCATTCATTGCTCCCAAAACGCGTTCAGCCAGGGTACGTCGCCGCGCCCGCTTGAAACTCTCGAAACACTCATGACGCGGAAAGGGCGGCGCAAACCGTCGCCACCCCCGAATCTCTCATCAGCCGATTGCGAACTCTTAGCCCGCGGGCTCTTGAGCTTCGCTTAACCCTGTTTTTGCCGCCAAACCTTGGATTTGGCGAGTCTTTTCGCGGTTCCGGCCCGGCCGTCCGCAGCATTTTTTCATCAGACGCTGCGCTGGAACCGGCCCGAGGACTCCCCGAACCCCTCGATCAGGGCCTCGGTACCGTCCACTTCCTCCAGCCGGCCCTTGACGTCACGCAGCCAAGCCAGATTGGCCTCACTGGCTTCCTCACCGAGGGCCAGCTCGGCGTCCTTCAATTCCCTAAGTAAGGAGTGCCATTGGCGATGCAAGGAGACCAGCTGATGCCAGGTGGAAAGAACGTCCTCCCTTGCCGCCTGGACCTTGGCGCCCCACACCGCCCCGGTCGTGATCGCTCTCTCAACCCTTTGAAGTATTTGCGAAAATCCGCGCGCTTCGAGATCGGCGCGCATTTTCTCGGCCTGCTCGGAGGGCTCCGGCGACTGGTGATGGTCGGAGGCGAAGGCCGCGATGATGGCCGCGCGCAGCTTGTTGGCCTCGGGATGGGCCATTTCCAGCGCCGCCACCTCTTCCAGATGGTCGTGCAGCAGCCAGGGGTGGTTGATCAGGGTCTGCAGGATCAGCGCCTCGCGGCGGGACAGCGCGCTGCGCTGGCCGCGCATGATCGGGCTCAAGGCGAGCTGGGGACTGGCGGCCTGGTAGGGGCCGCGGTTGATGGTCTGGCTGCCCGGCGAGGGCTGGGACCGGCCGCGGGGCTCGACCCGGCCGGCCGCGCCCGGGGTGAACGAGGCGCGCGCGCCGCCGAATCGCTGGCCTGATTCGCCGCCCGGCCGCCCCCGGAAATTGCCCTTGCCGTAGAAGCCGCCGCCGCCCTGCGGCGCAAAAGTGCGCTGCAGGCGCTCGGCGAGATCCTGGCGATAATAGCGCCGCAGCACCTCATCGCGGATGCTGTTGGTGAGTTCGTTGATGCGCATCTCCAGCGCCGCGCGCCGCTCGGGAGTGGCAAAGCTGCCGCCCTCGATCTCGCGCGACCAGATCACGTCGGCGAGCCCGCGCGCCGCCCCGATCACTTCCTCGATCGCGATCCGCCCGCCGGAGCGCGCGAGGTCGTCGGGGTCCTGTCCTTCGGGCAGCAATGCAAAACGAAGGCTTTTGCCGGGCTTGAGCTGCGGCAGCGCCAGATCCGCGGCGCGCCACGCCGCCTTCTGGCCGGCCTTGTCGCCGTCGAAACACAGGATCGGCTCGTCCGCCATCTTCCACAGCAGCGCGAGCTGGTTCTCGGTGAGCGCCGTGCCGAGCGGGGCGACGGTGGCGCCGAAGCCGGCACCGACCATGGCGATGACGTCGACATAGCCTTCCACCACCACGAGCGCAGCGCCGTTATGCGCGGCCTGCCGCGCGGCGCTGAGGTTGTAGAGATTGTCGCCCTTGTGAAACAGCGGCGTTTCCGGCGAATTCATGTATTTCGCCGCGACGTCCTTTTCCAGCGCGCGGCCGCCGAAGGCGATGACGCGGTTGCGCAAATCCGTGATCGGAAACATCACGCGGTCGCGGAACTTGTCGTAGGGTACCGGGATGTCGTCGCCGGCCACCAGCAGGCCCGCTTCCACCATGTCCTCGACCGGGATGCCCTGGGCTCCCAGATATTCCTTCAAGGCAAAACGCTCGGCCGGCGCATAGCCGATCCGGAACTGGACCTGCACCGCCGGCGAGATGGCGCGATCGGCGAGATAGCCGCGCGCGCGGGCGCCATGGCGCGAGGCCAGGGTGTCGGCGAAGAATTTCGTCGCCAGCTCCATCACGTCGTACAGCGTCTTGCGGCGCTGCTCGTGGCGCGCGGCGTCGGGGGTCGCGGCCGGCAGCGCCATGCCGGCCATCGCGGCCAGCCGCTCCACGGCTTCGGCAAAACCGACGCCCTCGGTCTCCATCAGGAAGGAGATGATGTCGCCGTGCTTGCCGGAGGAGAAGTCGTGGTAAAATCCCTTCTGGTCGTTGACGGTGAAGGACGGCGATTTCTCCTGCTGGAACGGCGACAGCCCCTTCCACTCCCGTCCCGCCTTCTTCAACTTCACGCGCCGGCCCACCACTTCCGAAACCGGAAGCCGGGCGCGCAGGTCGTCGAGGAACTGGGGCGTAAAGCGCATGGGTGATTCTAGCGTTGAGTCGGGCGGTGGCGCCAACCGACCACCGATATAGGGGTGCGGGGGCGAAATACGAAGAGAATTGGGCTTCTCGCCGCTATTCACAGAGCGCCGGGAACGGCACTCTTGACACTCTAAATACATTTGTATATACAAAGCCAGATCGAGGTACGGTCGAAGCCACGCCCTAAATTGGGGCGGCATCACAGCGCTCCGAGTCCGTCATAGCGAACCCTCGGACGATACGGATGTATCGATACCCTCTCTCGGGGATGCTTCGCTATGGCGGAAGATGTGCAACAGCTGTTCGCGGGCGTTCGCGATTTCGGATGGGATCCGAAAAAGCGCGAAAGCAATCTGCGTAAACACAGTCTCGATTTCGAGGACACAACCGGAATTTTTTACGGGCCAGTCGTTGTCCGCCAATCAAACCGCAACAATGAGGGGCGCTGGATTGCGATAGGTTCTCTGGACGACAGGTTGATCACGGTCGTGTTTACACGGCGGGCAGACGTCATCCGGATCATCTCAGCGCGTCGCGCGAGGAAAAATGAAGAAAGAGAATATCGTAACGCGGAAATGGGGCGATCGCCGGAAGGGCAAGACTGACTGGGCGCGCGTCGATGCGCTCACCGACGAGGATATCGCCAGGGCCGTGGCCAGCGATCCCGATGCGGCGCCGATTGATCTCGACTGGTCGGACGCCGTTCTCGTGATCCCGCCGAAGAAGAAGGCGATCTCGATCCGGGTCGATGAGGACGTGCTGGACTATTTCAAGAGCCAGGGCGACGGCTATCAGCGCCGCATCAACGCCGTGCTGCGCTCCTACATGCAGCAGAAGGCCAAGCCGAAAAAGCGCGCCTGACGCTGTCGTCATTCCGGGACACGCGCAAGCGTGGACCCCAGATGCGCAATTGCGCATCGGGGAATCTCGAGATTCCGGGTTCGCGTCTTCGATGCGCCCCGGAATGACGACGGATATCCCTACCCCTCCAGAAGGAACCGTCCCGAGGCGATGCGCGGCAGGCCGGTGACCGGCCAGTTGTAGATGTAGGTCCAGGCTTCTGTTGAAGCCTGCCCTGCGGCCTCGCCCTCGCGGGTCACCGCGAGCATCTGCCTGACGTATTCGGTCGGCTCGGAAAATCCCTCGCCGCAGGCCTCGTACATGTCGAATTCGCGCAGCAGTTCGGCGGGCTGGCGCAGCCGGAACAGTTCGCCATACACGACATCGTCGGCGTCATCAGACAGAACCAACCCGGGATAATGCCTGACCAGATAGAGCCGGCCGCGGCAGCGCGCCTCGCCGATGAAGTCGGCGCCGCGCGCAAGCAGCTGCGCCATCGGATGATCGAAGCCACGCATCAGCGTGCCATAGACGAAGAGAAGGTCGGAAGTCATGGGATTGTCCGTTACCGTCATTGCGAGCCAACGGGTCGGCGCGAAGCGCCGCCCGATGACAGGCTCCGCGAAGCAATCCATGGCGCGACAGAAAGAAAGAATGGATTGCTTCGTCGCTGGCGCTCCTCGCAATGACGGCGAGGGGCCAGCGCCACGTCGCCGCCGACCTTGATCTCCATGCTAGGTCTCCGCCTCGGCATCCGCCGAGAACACGTTGATGCCGACCTCCATCCCGACAAAGGCGTCGGCCGAACCGAGATAGCTGCCGTGCAGCGGGATCGCCTGGCTGGGGTCGCGCGCCACCGCGACCCGGATCAGGTCGCGGGTGCCGACGATGCCGTTGGTGGGATCGAACTCGATCCAGCCGGCGCTCGGCAGGTAGACCTGCACCCAGGCGTGGGTGTTGCCGCCGCCGACATAGCCGTGGGCGCGATCGCCGGGGATAGCGATGTAGCCCGAGACGAAGCGCGCGGCGATGCCGAGCCGCCGCAGCGCCTCGATCATGAACAGCGCGTAGTCGCGGCAGGTGCCGGAGCGGGTCTGCAGGGTGTCGAGCGGATGCTGGGTGCCCTGCTCGTGCCGCTTGCGGTAGCTGAAGGCCTCGCGGATGCCGTGGGTCATGTTGCAGAGAATGTTGAAGGTCGGGGTCGGCCCGACCTCGTCGAGAAAAGTCCGCGCCCAGGCCGACAGTTCGCCCTGCGGATCGCCATATTGCGGCTTGATGAAGTGGACGAGATCGGGAAACTCCTCGTCGTCGTACAGGAACGGGTAGAAATAGGCCCGGTCGTCCGGGGTCAGCGCGAACTCCCCGGCGGCGCTGTGCTCGACGGTCGCGGTGTTGACAAAGGACAGGGTTTCGGCGCGCTCGTCGAAGGTCGCGATCGCGACCGAATTGCCGAACACGTCGTGGATCCAGCGCAGCGACATCGGCTCCGGCACGATCTCGAGCTGGTTCGACAGCACGCGCAGGTCATGGCCGTCGCGCGGGCGCAGCATGATGCGGTGTTCGCCGAACGCCACCGGGTGCGCGTAGCGATAACAGGTCTTGTGATGGATCGTCAGGAGCGGCATCGTCGCCCAATCATCGTGATTTCCGGCAATCGAATCTATACCGATCGCTGCTTATTTCTAAACCGGTATGCTGCTTCGCTGGGCAAAAGGGAAGGGAACATGGGTTTGCAGGCTGCCGGAGACACGTCATGGCTGCTGGGCGCGGAGGATGTCGCACCGGTTCACGAGGTAAATGCCGCGGGAGGCTCGCCGTTCCTGCTGACCTGCGACCATTACGGCCGAATCATCCCGCGCCGGCTCGGCGACCTCGGGCTGCCCGATAGCGAGCTCACGCGGCATATCGCCTGGGACATCGGCATCGCCGGGGTGGCCGAGGCGCTGTCGAATCAACTCGGCGCGCATCTGGTCGCGCAGCGCTATTCGCGGCTGGTGATCGACTGCAACCGGCCGCCCGATGCGCCGACCGCGGTCCCGCGCATCAGCGAGGTGACGGTGATTCCCGGCAATGACGGCATCACCGACGAGGCCATCGCGGCGCGGCGCCGCGAGGTGTTCGATCCCTATCATCGCCGCATCGAGGAAGTGATCGACCGCAGGCTGCGCGACGGCGTGCCCACGGTGCTGGTGGCGCTGCACAGTTTTACCCCGGTATACAAGGGGATCGCGCGGCCATGGCACATCGGCACGCTCTACCACCGCGACACCAGGTTGCCGCCGCTGCTGCTCAAGGGCCTGCGCGCCGATCCCGATCTGGTGGTCGGCGACAACGAGCCCTATGCGGTCAGCGACGACTCCGACTACACCATTCCCGTGCACGGCGAGCGGCGCGGGCTGATGAACACCGGAATCGAAATCCGCCAGGACCGGATCGCCGAGCCGTCGGGGCAGCGCGAGTGGGCGGACCGGCTGGCGCGGATTTTTGCGGGAATCGAAGCGACGTTGCGGGCGCGGGGGCT
>Ga0302140_10012169_pt1 | contig 10560 bp, 12 predicted proteins | sample I_Bog_E1_1_FD_202095 | JGI IMG/M metagenome (GOLD analysis project Ga0302140, IMG submission 202095) | Peat permafrost microbial communities from Stordalen Mire near Abisko, Sweden - I_Bog_E1_1 | ecosystem: Environmental > Terrestrial > Soil > Wetlands > Peat | place: Sweden: Abisko, Stordalen...
TTTTCTGGATATGGAAAAAACTCGTTAAAAAGGCTGTTTTTCCAATGAAACTATATGTGGAAACTCCAAATATTTTCCTAGCATCTATAAAGCTTTTTTCTAATATTTCAAGTCCTTTTTCGAATTCTTCCATTTGGAGGAAAACAACAGCCGTCTTTTCATTAAGAAGCCAATTAGAGAAAAAGCCGAGATTCGAAAAAGTCCTGAGTTTTTTCATCGTTATGAGAGAATCCTCGAATTTCAATAGAAGGATTTGAAAGTCCAGATATAAAAAATTAGCCTGGATTTGGATTTGATCGAATTGGTTGGCTGGAATAAAGGAATTATGGGAAATTTGAGGGAAAAGCAGAATTTGGCTTGGAGATTCTAAGTAAAATAAAGGGTTTTCTGGGTTTTTGAGCTCGAAACTCGAGTTATTAGGAAAAAATGAAAGGAAATCATATGGATTTGAGCTTGGTTTATCTAGAAATAAGGAAAATAAGACACTTTCTTCGTTTTCTTCAGGGTTATTAATCTTTTCCCTAAAGAAAGTTTCGAAATCTTCGTTTTCCTGATATTTCCATTTGAAATATGAATGAATAAGGAGAAAATAGCTGAAATTGGCTTTATTTATCGAAATTTTCTCAGGATTTACTAATTTATTGAAAAAAGCCCATAAAGCCAAATTCTCACTTTCCATAATATCCTTTAATTCCTCTAATTCCCCTTCCCAATAAATCAAATTCTGAGGGTTTATAAGCCGAAGTCCTAATTTGCCTTTAAAAATCACGAAATCATCAAATTCAATGTTTAAAAACGCAAATCCATTCAATAAAAACTCATATAAAAGCCTTGAAATTCTTGAAAAAGCTTCTTTTAAAGCCTTGTTATCGTCTTTGAATTTCGTTAAAAGCTCTAAAAAGCCCATTCTCTCTTGTTTTTCCTGATAAAAGATCAAATAATCGCTTGGCTCAACAAATGGCAGTCTAAAATCCCCTCTTTTTAAAAAAAAGAGCTCCGGATTAGAAAAACAAGCCAATTTCTCCTCTTTTTGCAGACATAAGAGAAATAGGGTTTTTTGGACATTTTCTGATAATTTCGGGTCTAAACATAAAAAGCTTAATTCAATTCTTTTAGAGCCTTTATCAAGAATTAGAAAATGACCATTTTTTTCTAAAAAAGCCTTGTTTCCCTTGTTTCCGATCTTTGAAAGGCCTGGATTAAGAAGTCCTTTGAGAGAAAATTCAGATTTACGGAATTTTTCAAACTTTTCATTAGAAAAACCGGATTTCAAGTCTTCACAATCTAATATAGGAAGAGAAAAAGTCAAAACTGAGGAAAGATCAGAGTCTGGATACTTGGGATTGTCTATTATTGAGCAGAAGAACTCGGATTTCTTATGATCAAAAGAAATATGGAGGTTTTGGAGAAAAAGAGGGGCCTTATGGTTAAGGGATGAAAGCGAAATAAGAGGGGGCAATGGGTCAAGAGATGGGAGTTTGGAGTCGAGAAATGAGAAAATAGACTGCGTTTTTTGGAAATTAATGAATTTATTATGGATTTTAAAGAAAAATTGATTTTTTATAAAAAAAAGGAAATTTTTTAGGTTTTAAAGAGAAAAATGAATTGATTTTTTAATTAAGAAAATATTTGATAAAGTTATATGGTTCAAGACCGAGACTTTCTTTTAAATATAGCTTTTCTATTATGATTTTGTTAATGGATTTTTTTTTTAATGTTCTAAAGTAAAGTTTAATGAAATTTGTCATATCTTTTCAATTGTTCAAAGTTGTTTTAATTTTGGCCTTTTGGGAGCTGAAATTTGATTCATGACCATATAAGCCAAGATTCTCAAAATAATGCCCATTCCAACTAAAATAACACAACTTTCCCAAATATTTTGTCCAAAATTCCCATCTTTCACTGGATCGCATATGGTTGTCTTGGTCGCATCACAATAATAAATAGTATCTTGGAATTCATTCTAAACATTTATATCTTTAAAATTTTACAGAAATTAATATTTATTACAAAAATTAATATTTATTATGAAAACGTTTTACAAAAATCAATATTTATTATGAAAATGAAATGACCTCAACACAAGCTTGATATCCATATTTAAACATTGACACATATTTGATCTCATAAAAGAAATAAGGGATATTGTTTTGATTCACATAAAATCCTCCCATAAGCATCAATGGCAACATAACCATAGGAATCAAAGCCATAGTCATTTCTGGATTGGGAACGACAATTGCAAAGAAATATCCATAAGAAACCCCTGCAAAAAATGTACAATTAGCAATGATCACTAAATTTAAAAAACAACTTCTTCTTCTTCTTTAAATTAAATTTAAAAATTTACTAAAAATCACAATTTTATCTTCAGATGTTCGGCTTAATCCAAGCGTATAATACAGGATTAATATTTGTATAGTGGGATAGCAAAGCTGAAACGGAAATTCGCTGGAAATCTTGGCTGAATAATAGACACCGACACTATATGTTTTATTGAGAACTTCCCTCAAAAATAATGGTTTTTCACTTGAAACTACAAATATAAAAATATAAAATTTTTTTAATTAAATTTTATACAAGTTAAAGTGCTATGATTTAAAGGAGCAGATGCGCAGCCCATGATGAACATAAAGAGAAAACCTTCTCTATTTTGGATGCCATTGGTGTAATCTCCTAACTAATTAAAATAAAAAAAGGTGAAATCTTATTAAAAAAGATTTTTAAAAAATAAATTAAATATTTACTAATAATAAAGTACCCCATAAAAAGCACAGAGCAAAAATATAGCATAAATAATGCTTGAGACAAATTTAGTTCTTAGATCTAAAGGGTTTCTGAATTCATTTAATAGGGCTCGCTGTGTCACTAAATGATATTGAGTGAACCACCTCACCTTATTTAAATAGTCATTATTTTGAGGAAGCACCAAATCAGTGGATGGCTTGATTATTTGGAAATCTTTTGATTCTTTATAATATTTCAGCATTATCTCAACTCTTTCTTTAAATTCTGCTCTTATTTGTGGTGTCATCGCGATGTCGAAACTGTGTGTTTTCAGCATGTTTTCAACCATAAGTCCTTCCGGATTCATACATTTCATGAAAAACGTAGCAGGGTTTGAAAATGGCGGAGCCTTAAATCCCATACCAGCAAAATAATCAACAGCTTCATTTGCATCTCCCTGAAATCTATTTTTTTAAAAACGACTTTTTTTGTTAACTACCTGATAAATAATTTTCCCTTGGACCATCAACAATAATTTATCAAAGGTATCAAAAATTTCAGAGGAAGGTTGATGGATTGTACTTATGACTGTTCTGCCTGAACTCGCTAATTTCTTGAGAATGTTCAGGGTCTGAAATGATGTTGCAGAATCCAACCCTTAAAAAAGGTCAAATCAATAAACAATTTAATATTAAACAAGTTAATTTTTACCAGTTGTGGGTTCATCCAAAAAAATCAATGAAGGGTTGGTCAAAAGTTCGACTCCAATTGATGTTCGTTTCCTTTCTCCTCCAGAGATGCCCCTAAATAAAGTATTTCCGATTCTGGAGTCAGAACATTCTTGCAAACCCAAATCTTTTAATAATGAATCAACCTTATTTAGAAAAAGAGATTGTTGAATTTCACAAATAATATATATTTAATATATTTTTTACTTTTATGATTCTTTCTGCTTTTGAAATATTTAGTCTTAATGAAGACGTGAACATGAAAGCCTCTAATCATTTGAATTTATAACTGAATTTAATTAAATAAGAAAAACCTCTTGGAGTGAAGGTAGCCATTAGAATATCATCTTGCATTACATAGGCTATTTGATTACTAACAGCCTCAATGTTTTCTACAGAAACTCCATTTATTTTCATCAATCCTGTCAAAGTCAAATTATCACACACCATTCGGCCTGAAAGAAAATTAAGCAAAGTAGTTTTTCCACAACCTAAAACGAAATTAGTTTTAATCTAATGGCATTATTAAAATACCTGATGGGCCCATAATTGCAGTGAATGTTCCAGGCTTCGCTATTCCTGTGCATTGATCCAAGATAACTTTGGTTGATGTTTGAGAAAAGCAAGGAAAATAACGTAATTTCTTTTGTTTAACTGTTGCAGTGACGGTGATATTTTCCCAATATATTTCTATCTGATTGAATTTCTTGGATGTGATATTCAAATCCGAATCCAGCATCCTTGCTTGGGGACTCTCAACTAAAAATTAAAAAAATACACCATATTTATATTAGATGATAAAAAATACCTTCTATCTGGAAATCATCATGCATGCTTTTTTCACTTTCAAGATTCTCTAGAGGAAGATCTCCTTCCTTTTTCTGCAAATGAATGTTATCTTTTTGGGATGCAAATTGATCAAAATCCATGAGAGGGAATTGGGGAAAGAACCCTGGAATTTCAAAAAAACCTCCTTGATTCAAGCTTTTGCTCATATCATTCTTCTCATAGTATTTCCTTTCACTGATACCCATTTCAATTTCTTCTCTGTTTTTTGCCTTGGAATGGCTGTGACTTTTATTCATGAATGAATATTATTGGGGTAGGAAGAAACTTGAATTAATCTTTGATTATTAATTTGTGTCTTCTTTGAATTTATTTTGAATTTTAAATCACAAAATAAAAAAATTAAAATATTTTTTTTTTTTTCAATTTTTTGATTTGTTAATTTTTTCCCTATTTATTCAATTATTCATTCCTTTTATTTATAAAATATTATTTAAACTAATTCCTTTTATAAATTATGGAAATTTTTATTAAAAAATATAAAAAAATAGATCATAATTTAATTAATTTCCTGATTAACAATAAGTAAAATGTTCAAATTCTAAAAAATTCTCTTTTTTCCTTATAATGACCTCAAAATCGCTATTCGAGATTGAATTCTTTCAAACAAAAGTCACTTTCCGACCCTTTTTCATAATATTTCTTATAGAAATCCTAATATATCTATATAAAATACCTTGAATCTGTTCGAAAACTGTTCTTAAAAACCCATTTCCAGCTATAGAATTCACATGTTTCCAATCAACCCCAGGTTCTTTCGTTCCGAAGCTTATTTCGACTTTTGTTTTCACATTATCCTTCACCTCTTCACTAGATATTATCAAGCTTTTCATTATATTTCCAGCTATTTGATATGAGATTTCCAGAATTTTGCCTTCAATAGTCTTTTCTTCAAATTGTTTGCTTAGACAATTTGGAGGAATTTGTTCCAAACCCATGATTTTCTCGTTTTTATCAGCCAGATTCTCATATTCAAACTTAAAGCCATATATCACTTGATTTTCAAGCCAAACCTTCGCTTTAAAAACGCGATATTTCTTCTCAGATTCCATGAATAAGCTTTTATCAGAAAAAACCAATGGTTCATTTGTTTTAACTTCAGCTTTGTCATCATAGGTCTGAATATCATGATCTTCGAATGTTTTTATAATGGTTTGTATCTCATGATCTTCTGTTTCTTTTATTATAGTTTGAATCTCATGATCTTCAAATTCTTTTATTATGGTTTGAACATGACTATTTTCAAAGACTTTAATTTCAATACAAGACCGAATTGAGCTATAAAAGACTAATTATTAATGAATATAATGGAATTTTACAAGAGAAAAAGCCTTTTTTTTCGGTCAAAACAGAGAATATCATAAAGAGAAATCTTATTATTTTCGTTTTCTCGAGTCCAGATTGGAAATAGCAATATATCAGGGTATTTCTCAATATTTATCACTGATTTATATCCAATCTCTTGGCTTAAAATGCCTGAGTTATTGATCTTATGCGTATTTCCTTCTTTTGTCAAAAACCCTAATTGAAGTATGGAGGAATTATCAAGAAAAGCCTGGATTTCTATGAGAAAATCGGATTTCAAGAGGTTAAAGCTTGAGGAAATGCCTGGGATTTCGCTGATTTCTTGAGGATTTTCAAGCGAATTCTCTAGTCTTTTCAAACTTCCATCTGGGAATTCCATAGAAAATTGCAAAGAAATGATAAGACCATCAGAAATTATCGAATTTATTGAAGAAAGCTTGAGATTTTCCTGTAAGAAGTCTTGATTTATCAATATTTTGGATATATAAAAGGCTTCTTGATTCTATGTTATTAGACTTTTAGAGAAAATTTAACTAAAAAAATTTACTTTCTTATTAATTTCATTCAGAGTTTCTTCAATTATTATGAAATCCTCACTTTTCAAGTCTAATTTCTCAGTCAAATCAATAATTTCCTTAATAAAATAATAAATTTCTAATGTTTTTTATAAGAAAATCAAGACTTTTCTCAAATCCTCCTCTTCTTTTATATAGAAACTTCTAATTTCCTCTATTTCAAGTTCGAAGCTTTTCCTTGAACTTTCATGTGATTCCTCTAATTTCTTAATAATTTCAGCTTTTTCAAGAGAAGTTCTTTCAAAAAACTCGTTTTTCTCTGATATTTCTTTAGATTTCTCTTTAATTATTCTATCAAGATTCTCGAAATTCGATTGAAGGAATTCTTTATCTTTCATTAGGAAATTTATCCTTTGTTTGAGGAAAAAATGGTCATAATTCAATTGACTATGAAGGAATTCACAGGCCGATTTAAGGATTTTCAATGAATTCACTAATTTATTGATAAGATCTTCATTAATCTTCATAAATTATAGAGAAAAAGACTTAAAAATTCAGATAAAACCTCCTTAAAATCAAAGAAACTCTTAGTGAAAATCGAATCGATTTCCTGTTTTAAATTAGCTAATAAAGTCCCTTCTTCACATTTCTTGAGATAATCTATTTTATTAATTAAAGTCTTCTATTTTCAATGAAAAATACCCATAGTCTGAGGGTTTTCTTTAGGTCTTTTCTGTAGAATCTCAAAAATAGGACCTTTTTCTAATGGATTTCCTTCATTAAACTCCTCCTTTGGTTCCGGGATATTGGAAATAACCTGGAAATTGAACAATTTCTCAAGCTTTTTATAATGCGAATCCTCGAATTTCAAGGTAATTTCATTATACGCATTCTCGTAAAAGGCCAATTTCTCCTGTAAATCAATTAAAACTCGATCCTTTTTCTTCAAATCCCCTCGCAATGATGAGAAATTCTTCTTTAAAGCCTCATTTTCCTCATTCAAAGTCCTTAATCGTCTTTTCTTGAGATCTTCGTTTTCCATAGCGATTTCTTCAGCTAACTGATAAATAAAGAACTTTATAAGGGAAATCATGGCTTTTTTACTGATTTCAGCTTGTTTTTCTCAATTCTTAAAGCTTCGAAATTCTTCTCCAAAAGCTTATTTTGCCTATCTTTCGAATTAGAAGCGATTTTTAGCTCTTCTATTTCAAGATCTTTGGATTTCAATAGATTTTCGAACTTCTGATTTCTATGGTTAAAAAGGACTTATTGGCTTTAAAGTCTAGAGAAAATCAGGAACTTGTTTATAGATTCTGAATATTTCAGCTTAGAAGCCATAATCGAAGCGTCTTTTTCAAGCTTAAATATGAGTCTTTGAGAAGCATCGAGTTCCTTTTGCAGCTTTATAAGAGAAAATATCTGGAGTTTTCTAATGTTTTAATTAGAAAAAACCCGCATTTCTTCAGTGAAATTCGAGCTTTTCATGATTTTGGAACGCGATATCGCAGGAGATTGAAAAGGCCCTCTTTCTAAAGAGTTCTGATTTTCCATTAAATTAAGGGTTTTTTTATTTTTATTAAATATTGAGAAAGTTTCATTATTAGAGAAAAAAATATATTCGAAAATTCTCTAGTTTTTATTCATTTTAATATAACAATTTCCGAGATTCTGGATCCAAAGAAAGCCTTTTCTTTTGAGGAGGCTTTCTTTCTCTAAGAGTTTCTTTAGAACTTTCTAAGAAACCAAGGTTTTCTCTGGAATTTTCTAATAAACCTCGTTTTTCTCTTGAATTTTCTAATAAAACCCTTGAATTTTCTATGAATTTTCCATGGTCTTTTTCATTGCGATTTTCTAATGAAATTTGTCTGGAATTCTCCTTATCGAAATCCTCGATTTCGCTTAATTTCTCTTTAAATTCTTGGATTTTAGATAAGAAACTCGTTGTGCCATCCAAACTATCTAAAGCCTTGAATTCGAAGATAATTTTCTCTAGAAATCGAAGCCTTTTCCTAAATTCCTCGAATTCTTCCTTTTTCTTCATATTTTCTCTTATTTTCAAGAGAAAGTCCTGTTTTTCCTCTTGACAAATCCTATGATAAATAAAAACTCCTTCTCTAATTTCCTTGATTTTCTCATCAAAAAACTCAATTTTCTCTTGAGTTTCGAGGTCTTTTCGCTTCAAATTTGCGATTTCCATCGATAAACTCCTATTTTCCTCAATAATTCGCTTATTTTCAGCCAAAGTTTGGGTTTTTTCTGATAAAAGTCGCTTATTTTCTGATAAAAGCTCATTTTTCTCCTTTTCAAAAACCTCTTCTTGAGATTTTATTAGATTTTCAGCCTTTTCATTATAGAAATCCTTGATTTTATCTATATTTTCTTCAAAACTCCTCATTTTCACATTGTTTTTATTATGAATTTCCTTGAAAATATTAGAGAAAATCCCAAAGAAATTCATGATTTCGGCTTGAAATTCACAAAGGAAAAAATGTTTCAAATCTTTGATTTCTTTCTTTAGAAAAACAGACATTTCTCTGATATTTCCAGCCAAAAACACGACTTTTTTCTTATAATTTCCCAATAAAATACGGAATTCTGTGTTTTCGGAAGCCAAAATCTCGATTTTCCTATGATAATAAGCTTCTTTTTCAAGAAAAGCAGCCTTTTCGCTTTCCCGAATCACGAATTCCTTCTTTTCGCATAATTTTTCGAATTTCTCTGTTAGAAAATCGCTATTTCTGGCGTTTTCTCTGATATTTTCCTCATATTCCTGGATTTTCCTCTTAAAGATTGAATTCCTCTGAATTTCCTCTAATAAATCACTTTCTTTCTCAGCTAAAAGAAGCCTCAATTCTCCATTTTCTTGATTTTTCTAATAAAAGAAGCCTATTTTATTAATAAATTCATGATTATTAACTTCTTTCAGGGTTTTTTCGATCTCAGTATATTGTTTTCTAAGGAAATTGTATTGATTATTAGAGTTTTTCAATAGAATCTCAACTTCTTTTAGGATTATAGCAGCTGAGATCTCACATATTCTTTGAAGAATAAAGGATTGGCTGGCCTTATCTTGAGATAAAGTAGAGAAAAGCTCATCGGAAAGGAGTTTTTCATTGATTTTATCAAAGAAAAGCGATCTAAAGTCAAGGTTTTTCACTATCATTCTAATCGAAGAGTTTAAATTAATTCAAATTTTAAAGGAAAATCGCTATTTTTAATTAGAAATATTAGAAATTTAAAGGAAAAAGGCTTCATTTTTTAAATTAAATAAAGTCGTTTAAAAAAAAAATCTTTCAAATCCTTTGAAATTCAAATATTCCATTATTTTTTCCTTTAATTAATTAACAAAAAAGAAGTCCTTTTCCTTTTTCTCAATGCAAAAAGAACCCAATGGCTCCTTCAGTTATGGCTTTTTCCAGCTTTTCCTTTAAAATCACCTTCGATTCATATTCTGGCAAATCAATTTGATTAAAACAAGTATGAGCCACAGGCAAAGCGTTTTTCTGATTAACTCTATATATTTTCAAAGGCAATTTCTTAAATCCTTCACTAGGCACTCTAAATGATCCTATAATATCAAGATAAAAAGCCTTAGTTTTCAATTAATTAAAGGAAAAACCTGAAGTAAAAAACAAGAATTGAGCCCTCATTTTCTCATCATATTCCTCCAGAATTTCAAATAACCAATCCACTATATTGTTATTATATTTCTCCATAATAACAGCAAATTCCTTCATTTCCTCGACTTTTTAAGAATATCTTGAAATATCGCGATTCTATTAATTAATTTACTGTTGATTTCTGGCATTCCTGCGATTTTCAAGCCTAATTCCTTCTCATCTAAAAGAGAAATCGCCTTTGAAGGAATTATCTCATGAATCCCTTGGATCAAATATTGAGCCTGTTGTTGGATTTCCAAACCCATTTTCGTTGAAGCGAAAATCTTCACAAATTCACGCTTGTTTTCCTCAGTTACTTGGATAGTTGAACCGTCTTTCACTAGATCGAAAACCTTTATCTCATCAAATTCTTTCCGTTCATAGCTAATTGGAAAATATCAATTAAAACATCAAGAAATGATAATAGAAATCAATAAAATCAAGAAAAATCAATAAAAAATCAATAAAATCAAGAAAAATCAATAAAAAATCAATAGAAAATCAATAAAAAATCAATAAAAAATCAATAAAAAATCAATAAAATAAAATCGAGAAAAAACAATAAATAACAATAGAAAAACAATAAAATTATCAATAAATCATGAGAAAACTATTTGAATATCAATATTTTAAAGAAAAATCAATAGAAAAGCTATTATATATTACGTGAAATAAGTCTCCAGATTTTCTAACGGATTATATAATATCCATTCCAAACTTCGAGCTAGAGACCCGTCGATATCTTCAAGATCTCTCAAATTGAGGTTTTTTTCTTTATAA
>Ga0302140_10012171_pt1 | contig 10558 bp, 13 predicted proteins | sample I_Bog_E1_1_FD_202095 | JGI IMG/M metagenome (GOLD analysis project Ga0302140, IMG submission 202095) | Peat permafrost microbial communities from Stordalen Mire near Abisko, Sweden - I_Bog_E1_1 | ecosystem: Environmental > Terrestrial > Soil > Wetlands > Peat | place: Sweden: Abisko, Stordalen...
CTCTTACGAAATATGCCTTTAATTCCTTGACATTTATCTCTTTTTTTGAGGTAAACACTGGTTGTAAATTATAATGTGCACAAGGGGTGTTTTCTCTAGTCAAAACACGTCGCATATGTTCTTCTTTATCTTTTGGTTTTCCGTATTTTTGGATCGAATTTGTTTTGGCTGAAATGCAGAGAAAATTCCGTCTTTTTTTGTTTTTGGCTGTTTCCAATCGTTGTTTTTCATTAGCTTCTGTGTTTTTTTTCTCGTCTTTTATTTCAATTAATTCATCTTCCATCATAAAATTTATTTCTTTTTCCTTTAAATTCGGAACATTTGTTAGAAATTCGAAGCCATCTTTACAATTTTCGTTTAGAACTTCTATATTTTATAAAAATATCAAACTTTTGCTTATTTCTTGGTTTTCCAAGTTCTTGTTCATAATTTCCTTCACAATTTTGTTCTTTTCCAAGGAAATTTTCCTATTGAGAGTTTTGATTTCCTGTGAAAGTTTCATCATGTTCTGGAAATTGTTCGATGGCGTCCCTGGTATTTCCTTATAATTTATCAGAAGATTTCTGGAAGAATGGTCTATGAAAAAGAATCTTTATATAGTAGAGATTTTTCTCGTTTATATATAGAAAATACTCACTTTTTAGTAGATTTCCTCTCGAAATCATTGGTTAGAGCTTTATTTTTCTCTGGATTGTTTTGATATCTTTGTTTCAAGTAAGCAGAAAAACTTGGTCTTGATTTAGAGGGGTTGAAATCATTGAAATTGGAAGCGGTTTTATAAGCGGAGAAATGGGGGAGACTGGTATGATCTTTGAGTTCTATCATTTTGTTGAGATTTATGTTGGAAGGATATTGAGGGGTTTCATAAATTTTATGTCTGTAGCTATAGGAATATACTTTGCCATATTCTTCGGGATAGGAGATCATGGATTATTGCTTTTTTAAGAGGATGATAAATAAAAAATTTATATATTGACTTCTTTTAAAGGCAGTTTTTTTTTTTTTTTTTTGGGGAAAAAATATAAATATTTGTTCAAATATAAATATTTTTTTTAATGAATAATTAATTGTTTATAAAATTAAAAAAAAAGGAGAAAGAAACTATCTGGAAAAAAAATGAAAATGATTAAAAGTTTGAAAAAAATGAAAATGAATCCAGAATAAAAGAAAATCTATGACCCAAAATTTTTTTCATTTGTTTTTGACAAAAAAAAAATGACATATAAATATTAATCAAATAAACTGCAGATTGGGATTTTTGAATTTTGAAAACTTTTTCTTAAATCTTAAAAAAAAAACATAAACAGAGATTTTCCTAAATTTTTATCAAAGGCCCGAAATCAAAATTCCGATAATTGAGCTTCCCATGAATAAATCCTTTGCTTTTTTCTCCAAAAGTGCTATCAAAGGCCTCCCTTCCTTTGTTTCGAAAAAGACAGCCAACTTTCAAACTTTCCAAAAAAAAGTTCCTAGCAAATTTTTCATAAAATTGCAGAATGAAACGACTTTGAAAAGCTTTTCACAGTAATAAAATTTGGAGATTCTAATATTTATCATTTATTTTCGTAAGAACCGTCTTTCTCAATAAAAACATGGGCTTTTTAACATTAGGAAGAACAAATCTTTTGCTGAATTTCCAAGGATTATGCGAAATTATCGCAGCTGACAGTGATGATGATGAAGCGTAATAAATTAAAGAAGTTTTTTAAAATTTTCCGCTGAAATTTTTCTTTTGTAAAATTTATTAATATATGCCCTGCCTTTTCTTGATTCTGACAAATGACACAGAACCATACTCCAAAATGGAAAAAGCATGAAGAAAATAAGACCATGAAATTTAATGAATAAATTATAAGAACATTATGGCGGATTTCTGAAATTCAAATTTTTCTTTCATGTCACGTTTTCTTTAAATCTCGAAATTTTTTTTCATTAAACATTTTTAATTGCCTTGTTTTTCAATAAAGTTTTTGAAAGTATTTTTTCTTTCTGTTATTTGAATTCTTTAATAATGAAAAATATTTTTCTTTTAATTCATAGAGAAATTAAATTAGAATCGTCTGCATTTATATTTTTTTGGATAAAATGAAAAAAAAAATTTATATGTCAAAAGACATTAAAAATGATTTCAAATGTCGAATTCCATGAAAATACAATTTTTTTTTTTCAAAAATATTTAAGGTCAATTTAATTTTCGATTCTTTTGGAATATTCGAGAATGATACTTTTCAATTGAAATAAAAAAAAAATTAATAGAAAAAATATTCGTTGCGTCGATTTTCCCATTGGAATTAAACGGGATGATAAATCAAAGCATGCTATAAAAGCACAAAGGATTTTTAAATTTAATAATTGCAAAAAAAACTCAAAAAAAAAAACACCCTAGGGTATGATAAAAGATCATGAAGCTCACAAAAGCCGCCTTCCTTCTCAATCAAGCTACCTCAATCGTTAAACGTACCAGTCTACAACCATCTGCCTTCTTCAGTTCCTTCAGGGCCACTACTTATGGCCAGCATGAGGAAAACTCTCTAGATTCCTGCTTTGGACTGCAAACTATTCAGTTCTATAGCAAGGAAATTGCCAAATCAGAGAAAAAACAAGAGACGCTCACAAATCTTTGCAATGATCCAAGAGATTTTGCGGTTTATTACCTCCAAGATGGAGAATTGGATGCTAAGGTCAGAAAACGGCGAGCTTCAAAGAGAAAGGACAGGAAAAATGGAAGAAAAGAAGCATGAGAAGAGAAAAGACCTATTAAAATGAAAGATGACTTATAATTAAGCCATTTAGGCTTTTTATTTTTTTTTTAGTTCATTAGAAATTTGAAAAAAAATGAAATTTTTTTGATGTTTTGTTTTCGAAGATTGTTATTTATTTGTTCGAAGATGTAAGAAAATTTAAATTTTAGGATGAGTCCGGAAAGAAGGTCTCACATTTAAAAAGAAAGAAATGAAAGTTTTTTAGAAGACTTCTTCTTCGATGACGAAAATTTTATTTCATTTTCTTAGAAATTTTTGGTAGTTAATCTCTTGAAAAAAGTGGGAATAACGAAAATTTGAATTTTTCCAATATTTAAAAATGAAGGAATAATTTTCGGAACATTTTCTAAGATTCTTTCTTAATTTTTTTTTTTTGGTTTTTGTTTCTTCTAAATTTTTCTAACATGTCTTGTCCCAAAAATCGAAAAAAATAAAAGCTCTTCCAATTCTTATTATAAAAATCAATATTTTTTATTTGTAATTTTTTATAAAATGCAAAATACTTCGCCAAACCCCAATCAAGTCACACCTGATGGGGTGCAAATGACAGGAAACATTGTAAATTCTCCTATTTTTTCTCATTCTAACTACTTTGTTTCTATTTCATTTCAGAATGTTAACCAAGTGGCTCCAGAAGGAATGACTGTTTCATAATCTGTTAAATTAATAAAAATAGCTTTGATATAATAGGGTATTTCACCAGAAGAACTTGAAAGATTGGAAAATATTGTCCAACCGATTGAAAAGAAAAATACCTTTAGCAACGCAAAAACTGAAAACGAGATTGAGTTTGGAAAAAAAAACACCATTAAACAAGATGAATTAGAAGAAGAAATTCAACAATTGTTTAAATTTGAATCGAATGACGAAGCAGCCATTGATATATTTATGATGAAACACGAGTATATTCTCAAAATAAATCATTATAAAAACGATTTTTCAATAGTGATGGCCTTCAAAAAGAGTTGCAAGCAATAAAGTATGAAAGAATTAAGATAAAACATATTTTTTTATAATATTAAGAAAAAACATCATGGAACACAATACACCTGATCAGAAAAAAGTTTTTTTTATTTTTGCAGTGATCAAGGCTGAAAAGGAAATGGCTGAGTAAACAAATCCAAATTCATTAACAGAAATAATTGTATCATTTTTAGTTTGCTCTTTCGACTATTTCGAGTCAAAGTCCTTGATGTTTCCTTGTCTAACAATTTTACTTTCAGTACCGAAATTAGGTAACGTTAGGAATATATTTTATTTATCATTAATTAATGAATTTGGTTAGAGATGAAATTCGAAGCCATCAAGAAATCCTAACTATGATTTTGAAAACATGCATTACTTTCAATTATTTGAATATATCAAAGTTCCAAAACATTTTTATATATTTAATTTATTTATTTTTAGGGAAATTTTGAAAAATTCGAATTACTACAAATGTGATGAGGAATTAATAAAACTTTGCATTGACAATGATTTTTTCAACTTCTTAAAGTCTTTTTAAATTTAATTGTCTCATATTAAATATAAATAATTTTTCAGAGATTTATTGAAAAAAACCAAAGATTATTTACAAGATCAAACAAAAAAAAACTACACATCTTCCAATCGATTTTCTCAAATGCAATCATATAAAACCCAATTTTTGCAATCCTTATCAATGACAATGTTTTTTATTTGATCAACTTAAAATTTTATTAAAAAAAAGACAAAATGCGATGGAGAAAAATGCCATGTTTTGGCAAGAACATGACCGAGCCAATGATAACATCCAAAAATGTATCTTGCAAAAACAAGAAAAAATCGCAATGTAAATTACTTCTAAAATTGAAAAACGTTATTTTATAACTATAGAAAACTTCTTGTTTATTATTTCATTAAATTCACTCGAAATTTCATGAAATACACAGTCCTCGATTTTGCCATAAGCAACGAATGTTATCTTTTCGTTAAGTAATTCTAATACTTTTCCTAAATAATAATTATTTTTTCTAAGAAAATACTTCGATATCTATCCGAAAACCCGTTATCGTATTCGTGACTTCAACACAATCTACAAAGTGGTTGAAATATTAGACGATGACGATTATTTTCTTCATGGGATTTTCCTTTTATCTAAGGTGAACGCACGAACTCTGAATGAAATTCATGTACGTATGATTATCGACCGTTATTGGCTTTTTTTGCGTGAGAAGCTCATGTTGATAACATATACACTAAATCCGATATTAGTTTGTGTGCAGATCATTGAGAACCTGAAAACCATTGCACGATTTTATGCAAATGTGAGGATCAAACTCCATACCATTATTGATGAATTCCTCAAATTAGCAGATTTGATCGGGGAGGAAATTTCAGATGAAATCATAATGAAAACAATACTTTTAAAGCCGTTCTATCCTTCTCAGATCCCCTTGTTGAAGATCCTTTATTCTGATTTGGATTTCTATATACCTTTGTTGAAATCGGATATGATTTCGGATATCGTGTCGAAATTATGGTTTTGTCAATATAATTGGACATTCAACTTCTTGAATAGCTCATCAGCCTTTAAAAACTTGGTGACTCATTTCGGAAATGAAGGCAATTTCGTGAATCCTCAGGCCTGGAGATTCAAAGTGAGCAAAATGGTCGCTGATGGGAAAGGGAAAAATGTTGACAAAAAAGCTAAAAGATCCAGTCTTATTGAGAAAGATGAAAACAAGGTAGATTATTCAATGAAACCTATTGGATTGATGGTATATAACAAAACACCCAATGGCGGTTATGTGGGAATAGCGAATTTTAATGTGAATTTCGAACAACCATTTGAATTCTATAAGAAAACAAGATTCAGTAAAGATGTCAGAATGACCAATCATATTTTCAGCTATTTCTTCTTTGAAAATTCCCCTGCCTTTAAAGTCATATTAGAATTTACTATCTATATGATTTTTTTCACTCTTGTGATTTGGAACATGTTCGAACTCTTCGCAGATAGGCGATATTTTGATAATTCATCAGTTGATCTCTTGAATTTTGCTGATGGACTCCTCGCATTGTCCGAGGGAAAAACTGGAACACCATTGTTTTATGAAATTTTAGCAAATTATAGTATGACACATTCTTATACTCTCAATCAAACCTTTGCAAGTTTCCAAGGACTTGGTGCAATTGGAATATCTAAAGAGGTATTGCCATGGCGTCAATCAGAAATTTCAGAGTTTTATGCCACGACCGATTCAGTCTGGAATACTGCAAAGCTGTTCTGGATTCTAAATATGTATTTCTTCACAACTATCTTACAAGACGTGTTTGAGATGATTTTTTACTATAAGAAATTAAAAAAGATTTGTATCACTGGAAAATTCATCATCGATTTGGTCTTGTGTGGAATCAATTGTTATTTCTTCTACTATTTTTTTTCGCAAATCCATAACTCAGAGTTAGTGGTTCAGAATGATCTCATCGCCAAATTTACGTTTTTGGAAAGAGTTATGATGTTCTTCGTTTTCATAATGTGGTTCAAATTCATTGTCTACCTCAAATTAACAAAACGGTTTGGGATTGTTGTGAAAGTCATTGAAAATATGTCAATGAGGCTGGGAACCTTTATGATTGTGCTTTGCATTGTCATTTTGGTACTTTATATTGCTTTTTTTTTGAAAATTTTAATTTCATTTATGATTAATATTAGATTTTTTCATAATTTTAAACAGTTATTTTTTTAAATTTTATAATATATTTTCCATTTTAATTTCTTTCATATTAAAAGGCTTTTGCGAGTGTTTGCCAATACCTTTTTGATGAGCCAGATCCAACTGATTTCAAGGGTTTTTTTAACACTGTTTCAACCTTGATTGTTTTCCTTTTTGGTAACGGGGCCCTCACTAATTTCAACGACTACCGTCTGACAGCTGGCCTAGTATTGAACGTATATACTATGTTGCTTTTTGTCTTGTTACTCAATTTAATCATCGCTATTTTGTCAAGTGACTTTAATGCAGTGAGCTCAAGAGGTAATTTGGAGAACGCTAATACTTTATATTTCAATTATCATTTGCGCAAGCCAGATAAATATTATTCGCTTTTTACATCATTAACTCCCCCTTTAAATGTGTTGGTCTTGTTTTTCCTGCCTTATTTGCTTTATAAACGAAATTCTAAACTCAATAAGATAGGAACTATGATCGGTTATCTGATCTATTCTCTTTGTTTCGTGATGATTTACTCATTAGTTAACATAATTTTCATAATTCCGCTATGTCACCTTAGACTTTTCTTCACTTTGATCATCAATATCATCATCAAGAGAAAATTTTATAAGAAAGGGACAATGATTTGGCTTTTATGGGTTGTTTGTGGCGTATTCTACATGTTAGGGATCTTTCTAATCCATGACTTGCCCCTTTTTATAAAGTCAATGTATTATCCTTGCACAATTAAAGACAGATTGGATGAAATCACGATGGAGGAAATCATGCTCATCGATTCCCAATGTGATATTCTCATCTCCAGCGGCAAAGACTTCATAACTCATGGAGAATTAACTGAATCCATCAAAACTGATCTTGAAAGAATAAATAAAAAGTTCAGAAGAAATTCGTTATTGCAACAAAGAAACAAAGCCTGGAACATTTTGCAAACTTTAGTGGGAAAAAATGCCGAAAAATTCGGACTTTCAAAAGGATCTTTCACTGCTAATAATAATAATAATAATTCTAATAAAAATGATAAAGGTTCCCCAGGACTTCAAAGGTCTGCGACCATTGCTAATTTGAGTGATAATGTGGAAAATGAATTAAATGTGTTCGTGGAAGTTGATAAAATGGAGGTGTTTAGCTTTTTGAAACAATTCAATGGGATCAATGGGATGATCGATGTCAAGAGGCTGAGGTTTTTGATTTCGCAAATCAAATTGTGCAAACAATTCAATTTGATGAAATTCAGTAAAACAAAACAGAATAAATTGATTAATGTCATTCAGGTCGTGGAAACACTTTCAGTGGAAAAGAGTGTTGTTAATATCATGGGAGAACAGGTCAGAAATTCCAAAATATTTGAAAATGTTTTGAAGAAATTTATTTGTTGAAAGTGGAGAAAAAAAGCAATAAAAAGGAATTTTTAATAAACAAAAAAAAAATACTGAGAAAATTTAAGAAAATCGGAAAATCATTTAAAATTTTGAATGCCTGTTATAATTTTAAAAATTTTAAAATTAAAAATAATAGACATTAATGAACTTTTATAGACAAAAACTGGAGAATTAAAAAACATTAAAATATTTTATTTACAAAGGGTGTCAAAACAAGTTTGGGCACAACCAAAGATAAATCAATGTCATCTTTAAAACTAAATTCCAAGTTATTCATTCTGGTTTCACTTTCCATTTCTTCCCTTTGAGTTTCAAATATCAAACTACTTTTATTTTCCCTCAAGAACTCCTCGAAACTATTGGGTGAATTATTTTCGCAATTTTCCGATAAATCAAATGATGATTTCTTCATTTCTGATGGTTTTGGATCATCTGAATATGTATTATTATAATTAAGGCTAGATCCACTACAGAGATCAGATTTTGAACAAATCAAGAAAGAATTAAGCTGTTGTTTTATATAAAAAATAATTATAAATGTTATATATTAAAGAGAAACCGAATAATTTTCCATATAATAAGGCAATGGCAACACGTGCAATGAATTCCTTGAATGTGAGATCTGCATAAATTTAGGCTCCATGCTATATTTTGAATGATTGATATCGCCTTCGTTTTGAATTTCTTCATCAAGGTTTTCAATATTTGAGTTTGCTATTGAATAGGCAATTTTTTTGGAATAGATAATTTCAGTTTTTGATTTGTTAATCAAACGTCCAAAGAAACTATTTTTAAATGAGGTGAAATTCTTCATCGAGCCTTGATTCGTATTGTTCAAAGTGCCATTCAAGTCAGTTGGTTCTTCCAACTTCGATTTGCTGTTAATTTGGAAAGATTGTTCTGTTTTTATTTTTTGATGTTTTTTTATCCATTTTTCATTACAGATATCTTGCAAATTGATCCTTTTTTCAGGGTCACGATGGAGCATTTTCCTCACCAATTTCTTTGCCTCTTTGCTATAATTGTTCCATTCACTTGATCGCATTGATATCTTTCCGACTTTGTTTCTTTCTAGAAGTTCTTTAATATCTTTTCCTTTGAAAACAGGCTTGCCAATAATTCTAAATTTCAAAAAAACATTTTACATTTTATGCGATTTAACATATATTTCTCTTATTTTTCATATTTGTGTAATAATAAAAATGCTCCCAGAAAATTATTCAAAAAATATCCCCCGAAAAAAGCCTATAATATAAATTAAATACTTACAACATATAAAGCACAACTCCGAGACTAAACACATCGATTTTCTGATCATAAGTCTCTCCAGTTAACATTTCGGGTGCCATAAAACCTGGTGTTCCGCATAAAGAATTGAATTTTGTATTCGGGAAAAATTCTTCAGCTAAGCTGAAATCCGCTATTTTCGCCTTCGAGTTCTTGCTACCATTAGAAAACAAAACGTTATCAGGCTTAATGTCTCTATGCATTATCCCATGGTAATGCAGAAAAAGCACACCTTTTAATATATCTGAGAAAATCTTATAAATTTGATGTTCTGTGGATCTTTGTAAGGTTTTGATTGTCTTGAAAAGATCCTTGCCTTCCATTAATTCGAGAATCAAAATCACCTCTTGAGAATCCTCGTAAACCTCAAAAAGCTTTATCACGAAAGGACAATCAGGTAAAAATCTCAGAATTTTGGCTTCTTTCGTTATGAAATTCTAAAGGAAATTTTAAATTTCTAGATTTTTGAGGTAAAACTTGGTTTTTAGCAATTTTTTCAGAACTTTTCTGAAAGATCTTCGCTGCAAAGAGTTGGTTATTATTCTTATTTTTCACAGAAAAGACCTCTGCGAAATGACCACTGCCAAGAAATTCCAGTATTTCATAATTGGCATTAAATTTCTGCAGAATGCAATATTTCTTCAGAATATTAATCAATTTAGCGAAGGTCTGTCCATCATTTAGAAAAAAAACCTTTTGCTTGTATGCTTTCTTGAATTTTATATAATAAACGAAGTCAGGATGTTTCTTTTCACGATCATCAAGGAAGCTTGATAGACTAAACATTTCCTTGAAATCCAGATATTTCTTCATTTGGCCTTTCTTCTCCTATAAAATATAAAGTATAGGAAAAATGATGATAATTCCAAAGAAAACAGTGAAAATGACGAATTTTTGGTCTAGAATCTTGAGGTAAAATTGGAAGAGAGAGTTGTTTTTTTTGAGCAAGTGAATAGGACATTCAAAGAGGATTTTTTTATGGAGAAAAGGTTCGTCATTCTTAGAAAATTTGTGGAAAAAATTGAATTTCTGAGAGTTGGTCATGATCAGGTCGGAATCAAATACTGACATCTTAGTATGAATTTTATTTTTTAATATTTGTAAAGAATGTAAATAATTTTGTTTTATAATTTTTTTAAAGGAAATATACTCATATGGAAAATGCTAAATTTTTGAATTTTATTTAAAGTTTTAAATAAATTAAAAATAAAATTTTCTTATATTCCTTCCGACATCCGTCTTTAGTAAAATTATCATTATTCATTGGCTCATTTCTTGCATCATTATCCTTAGAACCTTTAGGACTTGTTTCTTTGTTAGTTGAAGTGCTATTTTTTGAGAGTCCCTCATTTCCTCTAGTTTGATCTGTTTCAGAGAAATCTACAACCTTCGCATTATCCTCTTTAAAAATTGTTTGAATTGTTTCTTCATAACA
>Ga0302140_10012179_pt1 | contig 10553 bp, 7 predicted proteins | sample I_Bog_E1_1_FD_202095 | JGI IMG/M metagenome (GOLD analysis project Ga0302140, IMG submission 202095) | Peat permafrost microbial communities from Stordalen Mire near Abisko, Sweden - I_Bog_E1_1 | ecosystem: Environmental > Terrestrial > Soil > Wetlands > Peat | place: Sweden: Abisko, Stordalen...
GCTTGACCGTTTGCGCAGAGATTCCCCTGGCAAGCGCGACTGACGCATGAAGATTGCCGCTCACGGCAATGCTGGCACTGATTCCCAGCGCTCGAACGCGCGTGAGAAGAGTCTGCGCCAGCGTTTCCGGCGGACCGAATAACGCTCGTGTTCCGGCGATGTCGGCTACCGCCAGAAATGCGCCGTCTCCGCTGCGATCCTCAACGCGCGGCGAGAAGCCGCCGACGCATGCCAGCAGAGCTGCTTGCGTGGCAGCCTCTTCACTGTGCGACCGGCGCAGCACGGCGATGCCGGAAAATGTATCTACTTCGACCTGAGTCATGCCGCGCACTATGCCGAGCATGCGCGCCCTTCGATTGAGCGAACAGACCTGCTGCATGGGCGCTTCGCCCTCCATCACCACGCAAGGACTCTCACGCATCTCCGGCCGCAAACGGAGCAACGCCTGCGCAGCAAACTCCGTTGCATGGAGACACGCGTAAATTTCGGCAGGCCTGCTCATCGCGCACCTGCCCAGGTAGCTTGGCTTTTCCAGCGTGCCACCCGCACACTTTGCGGAAGCTTGCGCAGGGGAATGACATTGCTCTCGGGCGCCTGGAACCTTTGCCGTTCCACTTCCATGCGATGCTCGATTCCTGTGAATACCGTTGTCTCATCCTCGCGCGCATTCCCGGGCTGAAAGCGCAGCAGCAATTCTCCGCTGCTCTTGGCGCACGGATGCTGTGTGAGGAGAAGCACACTGGCCTGGGTCCGCTCCGCGGCGGCACGGTAGCGGAACCATGTCGCCATCGGCACGCGCCAGACGTGTTCCGGCGCAAGGCCTGCCATGTCGAGCACAATGGCGCTGAACCCGCCCGCCTGCAACAACAGATCGGTAACGCGCAGAGCCTGCTCAATGCGCGTCCAGGGCTTGCCGGCCGGCGTTCGCGGGCCGCCAAGCGGTGCGCGCGGTTGCAGCGGCATGGAATTTTCCTTTTCTACTGAACGCACCTGAGGTTGCGGCTCGGCGCGCTGCACGGCCCTCTCATGCGGCCGCAACAGACCGCTCACCGCAGTGGCCAGCCCCTTGACTTCATTGCGTGGATGCCCGCCACAGCCTCCACCATGCAGACCGCGCAGCGCCGCCGCGGGAACAAGGTACTTTTCCGGAAGCGCGAATTTGGTATCGGCAGCCGGCTGCGCCTGCTCTGTGCTGACCGCGCATCGCACCCAGAGCAGCCGCGCCAGATCGACGCGCGCCGCTGCGGCTGATTCCGGGTCGAAAGCTTCGGAGACGTCCACCCATGCACATACACTCCCGGCACGGGTAAGGCCGCTCACAAAAGAAAGCGCCACGGCGCTGCGTCCGCTCGACTCCGGCCCGCTCATCTCCGCAATGGCGCCGAGCGGCAGCCCGCCTTCGAGAAGTTCATCGAGTTCAGCAACGCCGGTCGGTGCAACGGGACGGAGAATCCTTGCCCGCGGGGTAAGCGCAGACGGAATACGATCCGCGAGGGCGGTCTCAATCTGAAGTCGAATTGTGGCGGCGGAGGGCATCTATCTTCGCCTTATTTTCGCCTTTATCCATGCACCCAATCAACCCGGTTTTGCACACATATTGATGCATGCATCAGTTAAGCCATTCAATATCAGTAAGAAGAAAAATCGGCCCTGGGGCTGGAGAAGACGCGATGGCCTGCTGGCGTCGCATCCAGGAACGAACCGGTCAATCAGAATTCACAGCCTAATCGAGTGCAGACTTCTTTCCCCAATCGAACCTTCTGCCCAGGATGCCCTTGATGATCAGATGGTCAGTGGCTGCCGTAGGCCCCAGGCCAACACCAAAGTTGATCTCCCACTTGGGCGAGACGTTCAGATCGGTTACGGCAAAAATCTGCTGCTGTTGATCATGCAGAGAATCAAAAGCACCCAGGCGGCCGTAGTCTGCGTAGTATTCGAATCCGCCGCTGATTTTGGAAGTGAAGTCAAAGCTCACTTTCACTGCGGGAGAAAAGCCCAGGCCCTGGTTTACATCGGGGCCATGAAGGGTTCGTTCGAGCGCAGGATTGAACGCAAAATACCAGCGGCCTGAAGTCTTGTCGATGATGGGCCGGATCTCCCAGGTCCAGGTATCGGGCGAATAAACCGCGCGCTGATAGCCTATCTCCGTTGAAAGGCTGAGTCCCACGGGAAGATGCCACCGGTCGGGCGCACGCACCCGAGGTCGTATGTGATCGCCCACCCATTGAACCCCGTGACCATTCTGTTCGCTGGTAAAAATGTAGAAGCCGACCTCTGCCCAATCATTGATTCCTTCTGTCAGTTCCAGCGTTTCGTGTTCCTGGTGATTGGTTGGATATACGCCGTCGATCACCTTCGTCTGGCCGATTGGGGTGTAATTGGAATGCAATTCGACCATCAGGTTTTTGGGCGCGACGGTGTCCGCACCATAGACCTGGATTTCATAGTTGCCCTGCGCCGCCGCTAGTCTGATCGCAAGCAGCATGAATCCGATGATAAAAAGGAACCGATGTCGACGGACTCCGATCCAACTCAATCGCGAATGACTATGCATATCGAAACACCATCATGAAGCCTCTGTCCATATGATCCTGCTGATGACAGTGAAACAGCGTTCTGCCCGGATTGCTGGCAGTGAACTCAACCTCAGCCGTTGTCCTGGCCGGCACAAGCACCACATCTTTCATCAGACCCAGGATCTCAGGCCCTCCATCCACTTGCCGAACCTCAAAAGTATGCCTGTGCAGGTGCATGGGGTGGTCGTCCATGCTTTCGTTTTTCATCACAAGGCGATAACGCAATCCAGCTGTCAGGATTGGCTCATCCGTATGCGGATAGGTCTTTCCGTTGATCCTCCAAAGCTCCTCGTTGCCGTGCCCCTGGAACTTCGAATCGAAGGTCAATTCAATGCGCGTTGCGTTCTCCCCCATGGGAACCGTCTTCGCAGGCAATGCAAACTGACGATAGTTCCAGACGAGGCTTTCGGGCTGCCGCCAGACAGGCGTTCCGCTTGCGCCGGCGTACTCGACTACGACGCCCATGCCCGCGCTCTGAATGTGCTTCCTGACCTCGCCGAGAACCCAAACGCCGGGAGCATTCATCTCCACAATTGCCGAGACTCGCTCCGCCGGCGCCAATCGCAGCATCGAGACTGTTTGTGGCTGCGGAACTGCGTTGCCGTCCAGAGCGACCACCTGAAAGCTGTGTCCGGCAAGCGCAATCCAATGAACCTCGGTCGGGCTCGAGTTGAGAACATGCAGCAATACACGAGAGCCCTGTTTCACACGCAACGGTTCGCCGAACCCGAGCATCTTGCCGTTGATCGTCGAAACGTCGTAAACGGGATTCATGTAACCATCGTCGCCGCCTTCAAAGTGACCGCTCCAGTCATGCAGCGCCAGGAATACCTCCTGGTCATAACGTCCGGGATTATCTCGTGGCTCGATCATCAGAAAGCCGTGGAGTCCGCTATATTGAGCCTTGTTCAGGTCTTTGCCGGCGAATGTATGCGTGTGGAACCAGCGAAATCCGGGCGGATCGGGTTTGAAGCTATAGCGCACAGATCCGCCGGGATCGATCATGGGCGTGCCCTCTTCCATGGCGCCGTCGATATCCGAAGGCAAAAAGAGTCCATGCCAGTGGACGATCTCTGCATCGCTGGACCCATTGTGAATCTCAACCGTTTGTTGCTGCCCTTGCCGCATGCCAAAGAGTGGACCGGGAACCTGGCCGTTGTACGCAACCGTGTGGATATGGTGTTTGGGTGATGCTTCAAGAGTGAATGGAGCAATCTGAAGACTGATGTCCGGCGCTGTCGCACTCCAAATCGGCGCCGGCATGAGCGTGGAACCCGCTGCCAGTCCAGACAAAAGTCCGAATCGTCTTCGACTCATCTGGGACAGATTGCCCCGGCCTCGCCTGGTCATCGATACACCCTCATTCCTTGAAGTATCGCAAGTTTCTCGCGGGAAGATCAATTCACCTGCGCCATGCATCGTGCGAGCGGGAGGTGAATCTCGACTCCTTGACTACGTTGAGAATGAAGCCGCAAGTGTCCTTCAGATCCCACTGAACGCTGCTTCCCAGCGATCAAGCGTCGTGATCGAAACGGGGGCGCCTATCGGCGCGCAATGGAAGCGGATGCAACCGTAGCTTCTGAGCGGCAACCGGACCAAGCTTGAGTGACGGTTGGTGAAAAGGGGCGTACACCCTTCATCGGGTCTTCAGCCGAGCCGCTCAGCGAGCAGATGATCAGAGATTCTGATTGCATTTGCGATGATGGTGAGCGACGGGTTCACCGCGCTCGCGGATACGAAGCAGGAAGCGTCAACCACGTACAGGTTGTCGAGATCATGCGCCTTGCAATGCGGGTCGAGCACGCTGGTTGCGGGGTCTGTACCCATGCGGCAGGTGCCATTCTGGTGGCCCACGCCTTCAAGGGGAATGCGCTTTTTGAAGTAGGCGTGCAGGGGAACCGTTGTGCTGGCGCGGCCTACCCGTTTCAACACGTCAACCCAACGATCTTTGAGCCGCTTGAAAGACTCAACATTATTGGGCGTATAGGAAAGCTGGATTCGTCCGGGAGCATGATCAGTCACGACAGCGGACTCATTGGTGCGGCCAGTGTCGCCTGCTGGGTGAGGACCACCCTGTCCAGGCTGCATGTTTTCAACAGAAGAGGGCGTTGTGTTGTGGAGTGTGACTCGATTCTCGGGGTCAGGGAGATCTTCGGTAGTGAGCCACCATGGAACGGCGTGGTGCTTCATTCCTTCGAGGACGAATCCAGGGGTGAGCGGCGGGGCGTCGCCCTTCATCATTTCGAAGTGAAAACTGCCTACAGGCTGTACCTGTCCCAAGGGGAAAGGATAACTCGGGTCAGTGTCTTTGAGATAGAAGTCGTTGGTCCCCCAGGTCTTGGTGTAGCTATCCTGATTACGCCCGGTGCTGAGTGCCAGAAGCGCATCCGCCTGGTGATACATAAAGTTGCGTCCAACCTGGTCAGAGCGGTTGGCGAGCCCCTTTGGATGCTTATCGCCAGCTGAGGCCAGCAGGATCACGGCCGAGTTGATTGCGCCGGCGCACACGGCAAAAAATCCTGCCGTGTAGGTCGCGGTATGGCCCTGCCTGGAAGCCGGTGGGGATGTCGAATCGCTCTGCGTCGGCAGGCCTGCGTGGATCACTTCGACAGCGCAGACAGCAGTGCCTTCATTGTTTGTAATGAGGCGTATCACCCGTGAGTTCGTCATGAGAGTGACGTTGGGCAGATGCAGAATCTGGCGGATGCAGTTGATATCGGCGTCGGATTTGGCGTGGACCAGACAAGGGTAGCCGTCACAGGTGTCGCAACGCACGCACTTCGATCTCAACGGGTCGGCTTGGCTAAGCTTGAGCCCCAGGGGAATGGGAAACGTGTTGACGCCCAGCTTGCGCACATCGTCTTCGATCGCCTGCATGTGCGGCTCGTTGGAGAAGGCGGGATACGGGTAGGGCCTGGAATGAAACGGCTCTGTGGGATCGAAGGAAGAGCCGTAGCCGCCGGGGCGCGGCGGCGCATCCCCGAGGTCGCCATGGACGTGGAACAGTTCTTCCGCACGGGTGTAGTAGGGCTCCAGATCGGCGTAGGTGATGGGCCATGCCGGCGAGATACCGCCCTTGTGGCGGATCATGCCGAAGTCCTCTGCGCGCATGCGGAACATCGCCGCCCCATAGACTTTGGTTTGGCCGCCGACGAAGTAGGCTTGCTGCGGATGCAGGTCTTTGCCTTCCTTGTCGATCCAGGTTTCCTTGGTGTGATAGCGATTGTCGAGGAAGACCGCGGAGGTATCCCAGTTCAACTTTTCCTGGGGCATGAAGGGGCCACGTTCAAGAATGAGAATGTTCTTGCCGGCTTGAGCCAAATGCAGGGCGAGCGTGCCGCCGCCGGCGCCAGTGCCGATGATGACTGCGTCATATTGAGCCGGCATAAAGGTGGGGTGCGCGCCGCTGGCCGGCTCCTGTTGAGAGCTCTCAACCTTTTCGCGCGCAGTTCCTTTCTTGAGATCAGTTGGTTTGGATTGATTGTTCGCGTGAATACGGATGAAAGTGCAAGGGAAATTGACACAAGAAGGGGCAAGGGTAGCCGGGGTCGGGATGCACCTTGGCACAAAGGATGGTATCAATGCCATACACGCGAAGATGGACCTCTGCGGCAAGCATCATGCCCCCGATGGGAGCGACAAAATAGAGCCAGATTGCAGTCCATACGTGAGCGAAGATCGCCGAGCCGGTTGTGCGGGCGGGATTGATACCAAATCCGGAGACGGGTGCGAAGATCAAGACATAGAACATGATCAGGATGCCCACAAGATAGCTGGTATACGAGGCGATCCGCGGGCGATTTGAGAACCAGAGCACCACCGCCATCAGGAACGCAGACATCAGCAACTCCGCACCGAACGCTGCCGCTGTTCCATATTTGCCGGGAACGGTGACCGCGTAATCCACGGCCGGATCGGCGAGTGTGCTGCCGAGAAAGAGTGCGGAGACGCCCACCCCCATGACTCCGCCGATGAAATGAAAGAGGACGTAGAAGATCGCATCCCATCGGCCGATCTTGCCGAGTCGAAAATAAGTAAGCGTGATGGCGGGATTGAAGTGGGCTCCCGATCGCTTGCCCATGGGAGATCGGATGATCAGCACCGCCGTCGCGCCCATGGCGATACCCATGAGAAGTCTGCGTAGAGCGCTGCTCGGCAACATATGCAGTGGGGGATAGCCCGGATCAAAAAGCCACGCGGAGCAAAAGCATGCGGAAATCATGAAGATCGCCAGTTCCATGGCCTCAAACAGATAGAGCGGCCAGCGGCTTCTAACGACGGCGGCTGGCCCAATCACCCTCGCCTCATCACTGGATCGACTTTGCATGGTCCCTCGATCGCCCTCACAGGTGGGCGCTGGAAAGTCTACTGCACATGGACCTGGTAGTTGTGACCTTCCCAATGGTTGGATGTTGTCCAGAAAAAGGTGAAAGAAAAGGTTGCGCCGGGCCTGCCTGCCGCTTCTTTGATATCCACGTAGTCGATTTCAAGCGAGTTCCTGCCGGACTTGCTATCGTTCCACGTTTGCCAGTTGTCTGTTGACCAGCGCAGGCTGAACTCCGCGTTTGCCTGAATGCGAAGCACTTCACCGGCCCGCATGAAACGAGCCTGCCTGTCGAACTTCCACACTGCACGCCGCGTTTGATTCGTTCGCTTGCCAAGGTAACGTTCAGAGACCTCGGGCACAGCGTCGTAGACCTTGCCGTCGGCGGTAGAGCGGAGGAGCTTGATGTATTCGGCGTGGGCCCACATGAGGGGCATGGCCGATCCGGTTGGCCGGCCGAGCCATTCAAAAATCTCGGGCCGGTCGGGCATATCCCAGGACTGCTCGGGCAAAAGGCCGGTCTTGCTCGCCAGGCCTTCCATGGTGCGGATGTGCTGCTCGGTGCGATTGCCCGCTGCCAGCTCGTAATGGCCGCGCTCACCGCTAAGCAGCGGCCACACACGGCCAACGCCAAATTGAGTGAATGGCTCGCCATCGTGCCCCTGGCCGTATCCATCGTGGTTGTAACGGTGCCACGCCGGGCCCATGGGCGTATCAGTTTTAAGAACGGTATCGATAACCTTCAGCGTGGACAGGATGTTGGGGTCATCGGGGCTGCGTATTCCATAGCGAACCAGCTCCAGAAATCCGCCATCCACTATGTTGCGTGCGGGGAAATCGCACTCTTCACCCGGAGCGCGATTGGCGATGTGCAGTACGCGGTTCTCTTTGTCCTCGGCTGGGTTCAGCTGGCCAACTTGCTCCGGAAGTATGCGCATGTAGTACGTGCTGACTCCATCGACCAGGGACCCGCTGGAGGTAAGAGTCCAGGCTTCAATATTCGATTCCAGATAGTCTGCGTAGTCCTCAATGAAGGTGGCTGCCTCCTCATCGCCCTTTTCGCGCACGAAGGCAGCTGCGCAGATGAGCGCTGTGATGTTCGAGGCGAGCGTTGAGGGCGAGTAGCCGGATGCCTCTTCCCATCGTTCCTGTTCCGTCACCGGTCCGTTGCGGATGAGAAAGGCTGCGGCATTGCGTACCAGGTTTATGGGGTCGAATTCGGAGAGCCCCTGTTCACAGCGGAGACGCCAGGCGAGCATGATGGGGAATGCTGTTTCGTCAAGCTGGATTCCGCTCCAGTAGGCATCGCCGTTGACCCAGAAATTCTGCGCAAAACTGCCGTTGGGGTGCTGCGCAACGGCCAGATAGATGAGGGCACGAAGCGGTGTTGCAGTGTCTCCGGCCGCGAGCAACGCGGTGGCGCTGTTGACCATATCGCGAGTCCAGACCAGATGATAGCCACCCTGATCGTTGTCGCCTTTCGCTTCGCCCCAGGGAATGGCGAGTGACGCAATCAGAGCACCGGCGAACGACTTGTCTTCGTGCGCGAGCAGCAGACTGTAACTGCTGTTGTACAGATTTCCGCTGTCATAGGAACTTTTGGCCAAGGCCCTGAGATGGGTCGTGGTTGCATCCCATTGGGTCTGAAAGCGGGCGAGATGCTCTTCGAATGGCGTACCGAGAGATTGCAGAAGATTCGATACGGCCCGATGTTCACTGTTGCCAAAGGCAACACCGAGAGTGAACTCTGTCGACTTGCTCCAATCAATTTCGCCGGTAAGGGCTACATTGCCATCGCTAGCCTTATCGAACTCCCAATCCATGGTGAAGTTCTGAAGGTCAGTCCAACCATCGCTTGCGCCCACGTAGCCGCAGGAGAGGCGCAGAAAAGGAACGCTGGCTCCCATTGCCATCCAGCGGCTACCTTTCTGAGTCATCAGTATTCGCTGGCCATTGGCAACGGCAATGTACGCATTGTTGCCGGCGCCGCCGATTTCAAGATGGGGAGCGCACAGAGCAAAGACTTTGAGACTGCGAAGAAATTCTTGATTCTTTCCGGTAATGCGCGTCCGCTGCAGCAGACATGGAAGATGAGGATCGCTGATCACATCCTTGGTGATGGCGTAGCGGCCGCCTGGATCCTGATTGGTACAGCGATAGCCAAGAGCGTGGTCTGAAATTCGCTCCACCACAACAGTGAGGTCCCGCTTTTCCTCATGGAAAAAGCTGCTCCCGTCGGTGATCAGATATTCGAGGTCGCGCAATTGAGGTCGATCAACGGTAGGGCAATAAACCTCTGTAACGATGCCGTTCCAGATGGTAAACCAAAGATGGCTTGAGGCTGAATAGGCTGTTCCGGCGCCATCTTTATTGCTGTGCGTCCAACGCGGTTCGATCCCCGGCTTGCCGAACGCTTCTGCCCCTGCAATGCCTTGCATTTGTTCCCCTCGTTGCGCTCAGTGTATGGCTTTGCTTTTCATGCCGGATGGCCAATATTGATCAGAGGCTTCCCCGCCGGCTGACCTAGGCTCAGTCTGTTGCAGAATGCTTGGGCTTCATCATGTCGAGGTGGGGAATGCGTCTAGAAGGAAAGACAGCGGTGGTAACAGGAGCGGCAACGGGGATTGGACAAGCGATTGCCCTTGCGTTTGCACAGGAAGGCGCGTCGGTTGTTGTAGATTACGTCGGCAAGCCATCGGTGCCGCAGGACAGCTTTGACAAGATCAATGCCATGGGCGGCAAGGCATTGGCTATAGAGGCGGATGTATCCAACCCCGATCAGGTCAATAGCCTGGTTCAGCAAACGATTGCCGCGTTCGGCCGATTGGATATCTTCGTCAACAACGCCGGAATCGAAAAGAAATGCGCTTTCGTCGACTACCCACTCGATGAGTGGCAAAAGATTATCGCCGTCAATCTCACCGGCACATTTCTGTGTTCGCAGGCAGCGGCCAGGCAGATGATCGCGCAAGGTGGCGGCGGACGCATCATCAACATCTCATCCATTCACGAAGACTTGCCATTGCTGACCAATGCACCATACTGCGCGACCAAAGGCGGCATCCGTATGCTCATGCGGACGATTGCCGTCGAACTGGCTCCGCATCAAATCACCGTGAATAACATCGGCCCGGGAGCCATTTTTACTCCGATTGACAAGGATGTTGAGGATGACCCGAAACTGAACGACCGGATCCTGGCCGGGATTCCTCTGAAACGCTGGGGCAAGCCTGAAGAGGTCGCGCAGCTAGCGGTGTATCTCGCTTCCGACGATGCTTCGTATATAACGGGCAGCACGCATTTCATCGATGGTGGCATGCTGCAAAATGCCGGAGGCCTTTGAAAGGTTCTCGCTTTTGCGGCGACACTCGCTTGGCGGACTGGACGACCGGCAACCGCTCCGAGGCATCCTTTGAGATCGTTTTAGCAGCTCTCCATGATCCTGGATCCAGATCACTGTTTCACCGGATGCGATGCGAGCGGATGCAGTTTGAATCAGGTGCCTGCGACCCGATCCCGCCAGATTCCGGCGGATTCTGTGAATTTGTCTTCGGTTCTTGTTGATGGTTTAGCATTACCGCAAGGGCGTGGCGCTCGACAACGTCCTGCGCAAGAACCGGACGCGAGATTGGACTGCTTTGTCTCTGTTCCCA
>Ga0302140_10012182_pt1 | contig 10552 bp, 8 predicted proteins | sample I_Bog_E1_1_FD_202095 | JGI IMG/M metagenome (GOLD analysis project Ga0302140, IMG submission 202095) | Peat permafrost microbial communities from Stordalen Mire near Abisko, Sweden - I_Bog_E1_1 | ecosystem: Environmental > Terrestrial > Soil > Wetlands > Peat | place: Sweden: Abisko, Stordalen...
GAGCGATTCCGAGAGTCTGATGCAAATCGGTGTCCTTGGTCATGAATCCAGTTCCTTTCGCGCCTTAAACTTTTTGCCTCGTCTGGCTAATCCCGTTACTTCCAACCGCCGCCCATCGCCTTGTAGAGGGCGATCAAATCAGTGTCGACCGTGGCATCGGCTTGTACCAAGCCGTTTTGCGCCGACAAAACCGTGCGTTCAGAATCCTCCACCGTAAGGAAACCCTGAAGGCCGGAGGCGTAGAGATCGCGCGACATCTCGGCCGCCTGTTCGGCGGAATCGGCCGCCTCGGCCAGCGACTTGCGCTTCACCTGGTCCTTGCCGAAGGCATAAAGAGAGTTCTCAACATCCTTCACCGCTCCCAGCAGCGTGCTGTCGTAGGAAATCTCGTACTGATCGAGGAGCGCGTTCTGCAATTTGACCTTGGCGTGGAGGGCGCGGCGATTGAAGATGGCTTGCTCGACCGAGCCTGCCACCGTGGAGCCGATCGCCGCCGGGGAAAAGACATTGAGCAGGTTCTCCACACTAGTGAGAAACGTGGCCGTCAGCGCGAAGGTGGGATAGAGATTGGCCTTGGCGACGCCGACCTGGAGAGACTGGGCGGCGACCTGGCGCTCGGCCTGCTTGACGTCGGGGCGGCGGCGGAGCAGGTCGGCGGGAATGCCGACGGCGACTTCCGCCGAAACGACGGGGATCGGCTTCGATGCGGCCAGCTCGGCGTCGAGCGCTCCTGGCCGGAGCGCCAGCAAAATGGCCATCGCGCTCATCGTCTGCTCAATGCTGGTTTCGAGTACCGGAACAGTGGCCTCCGTCGATTGCACCGTTTCGAGCGCCTGGGCCACGTCGAGATCGGCGGCCAGGCCGCTTCTACGCTTTTCCAGCGTCATCTCGTAGGTCTCGCGGTACTTGACCAGATTCGCTTGCGTGACGGCGAGCTGCGCCTGGTAGGAGCGGAGGTTGATGTAGTCGGTGGCCAACTCGGCGGTGAGGGTCACCATGGTGTTGCGAAGGCCCTCCTGCGCCGCCTGGATGCTCGCATCGTTGGAGGCCACGTTCTTGCGAATGGCGCCGAAGAAGTCCGGCTCCCAGCTTGCCTGGAGCTGGGCCGAATTGGAGGCGGTAAGCCCCCCACCTGACCAGTTGCTGGTGCGGTTGCCGGTCGAGCTGCCGGAAATGTTCACCGATGGTAAATAGCTGCCGCTGGCGGAGAGGCGATTGGCGCGCGCCTGATCAATGCTCGACAGCGCAGTGCGGAGGTCCAAATTCGCCTTCAATGCGCGTTCTTCGAGCGAAGTGAGAACTGGATCGTTGAAGACAGTCCACCAGTGCGCGAGCGTGGCCTCGTCCGCGGGCCGGGCCACTTCGCCTCCCGCTGGAACGGTCTTCCAGTTCTGCTCCGCGGCCACTTGAGACTGAATTGACTGGCATTCCGCCACCGTGGCAACGGTGGCGATCCCCAGTATCGCGCAAAGAACAATGGCCATTGAGCGATAGTTGGTTCTCAGTTGCATCTGCGTGCCTTTCAGAGTCGGTTCCATCCTGCTTATCGGCTTCTTAACCCGATTGAACACCAGACAACGCTGGGCGAACCTCAAGATTTGTGAAATCGGACAGGCCACCTAACACCAGTGCCACGAAGCCTCAAGAATTGTTAAGGCTCCGGCACCGGCCGATCACCGCTCGCTGAATTGTGGTAAAAGAGGATGCAGCATGGAGAGTGAGCACCACGGACGGAACAGCATCCTGATCATTGACGATGATGTACGCCTGTGCCAGTTGATCGGCGAATTCTTCTCCGAATCCGACTATGCGATCCACGCCGTCCATAATGGCGCAACCGGCTTGGCACGTGCAGTCGATGAGAAGTTTGATCTCATCCTTCTCGACATTATGCTGCCCGGACTCGACGGGTTTGAAGTGCTCACGCAGCTGCGCCGCCGCTCTTCTGTGCCCGTCATTATGCTGACAGCTCGCGGTGCGCAAGAAGACTGCGTGCGAGGCCTGAACACAGGCGCCGACGATTATCTCGCCAAACCCTTCGGTCCCGAAGAACTGGCGGCACGCATCGCGGCGGTGCTGCGCAGAACGCAAAGTTCTCAGACCGCGAGAAGCGAGACGATCTCTGTCGGACCGCTGCGGTTGAACGCCGCATCACGCGGTGCCTGGATTGGAGATGAGCCGATCGAGATTACATCGACCGAGTTCGACATTCTCGATCTTCTGGCCCGAGCGAGAGGCAAGGTAGTTACCCGCGACCAGGTTTGCGGCATCCTGTACCAGCGGCAGGCCACGCCATTCGAACGATCGCTTGAGGTGCACATTAGCCGCCTGCGGCGGAAAATCGAAAGCGCTGGCATTACTATTCGCTCCATTCGCGGCATAGGCTATGTGCTGGCAGGAGACGAGCAGTGAAATCGATATCGCTGAAAGTCACCATATGGTCGGTTGCGGCGCTGGCGATCTCTCTGGCCGTATTTCTCTTGATTGGCGCCAACGTCATCGGCAAGTCCACAACCGAAAACTTCACTCACGCAAATCAGCAACTGTTTCGCTATGCGCTCACCGTCTACCATGCGGATGGAAAGGAAGGACTGGCGCGCTACATGCAGGAGTTGAACCAGCCCGGAGAAACCCATTACAGTATTTGCAATGCTTCCGGGCACGATCTTGAAAGTGGCGAGGACCATTCTGAGCTGATCAAAGTTTCCGTTGGGAAAGAGCGCCCGTACCGCGGAGAACACAACCAGCTCACCATGGGACTGCGCTCCGACGAGGGGAACTACATCTGGCTTGCGACTTCCATCGGGCCATCCACTATCCTGTTTACCCCATTCTATGTTCTGCTGCTAGTAACGGTCGTAGCGTTGTACTGGCTGGTTACGATGTACATCACGCGCCCGGTTCGACAACTTGCCGGTGTGGTGGACCGGTTTGGAGCCGGGGAGCTGACAGCACGCGCGACGCCGCGGTCAAACGACGAAATCGGCAATCTGGGCAGATCGTTCAACGCGATGGCCGAACGCATTGAGACGCTGCTCATGACTGAAAGGCAGTTGCTGCAGGATGTTTCCCATGAACTTCGCTCTCCTCTGGCTCGCCTGACCTTTGAAGCGGAGATGGTTCGCAAAACGACAGATCGGGATGTTACGGCAACTCGGCTTCGCCACGAGATTGAACGGCTGTCCGATCTTGTGGAGACCTTGATTGACATGGCCCGGGCGGAAGGCGAGCCCGGAGCTGTCGAAATGGAGAGAGTCTGCCTCAACGATCTGTTGACGTTGACAGTTGAGGATTGCGACGTTGACGCACAGGGCGCCGGATGCAGGATCGATGTGAGCTCAGAACCGGAAACGATCGTTCAAGGGAACGCCGAATTGATTCGGCGTGCGGTTGAGAATGTCGTGCGCAACGCAATCCGGTACTCGCCTCGTGGCCGGTCTGTAGAAGTCTCTCTGAAGAGCGACGGAGATACAGCCAGTATTACGGTGCGTGACTTCGGTCCAGGAATCCCGGACTCGCTAACACAGCGAATATTTGATCCCTTTTTCCGAGCCGACGCGTCACGCGATGGGCGAACTGGGGGCCTGGGCCTGGGATTGGCCATCGCCCGAAGAGCAGTTCGCGTTCACGGTGGAGATATTACGGTCAAAAACGCCATTCCCGGAGCGATGTTAACCATATCGTTCCCGTTACAAGGCGCGACTCATTAAGTCCCTGCTTTCGTCGGAGCGATTCACGGATTTGTGAGCCAAAGAAATCAATGCGAGCCCGATTCCCATCGGAAAAAATGGACATCGTCCGGAGACAATCCCATCATGGGCGCACGTTGCCAAACAAAACAGCACCGTTCTTTTCTCCGCGTCATTCCAGTTGAATACAATTTTCAGCCTCTCGTCATGACAGGTTTCGAAGCGCGGCAGGCCATTGACGATCATTGCGATGAACCTCAAAATGTCAGCTCCGGCGGTGATTGACGGTTCCTGTTAACCAGAACCCTTCTGTCTAAGGTTTCCTTCAGATTCACCTGTCATTCCGCGACGCGAATGATCGAGGTGGAAGACAGAACCTATGCGACATCTCCCGCCATCCAGTTCATCGATCGCCTTTGCAACCTATTCTAAGAAACTCGGACCGTGAGACTACCGCACTCCAAGGCGCTCGCTAGCCATCTTAGCCCATGCACTTTTTGCGTTTTCCTGGCTTGTTTTCGTGTCTCCTCTTGGTCTCGTTGGGGCTGCTTAAGGTGGAACCCGGCTTTAAGCCGGGCCCCAGGAGCCTTACCGGTTGAGACGTCAAAGTTGAAAACATGCTCTAAGGCTGCGGTTAGAACTGGTAGACCAGCGACAACTGGAGTTGCCGCGGTGCGGATATTGTTCCGCCGATCACACCGAAGCTGGCCGCATTGCCTCCGATACGGGTTGTTGGATTCCCGTAACTCGCGATGTTGAGTGCGTTGAAAGCGTCAATTCGGGCTTTCAAGGTTTGACTTTCGACGATCTGGAAGGCCTTGGAGAGCGAGAAGTCGTAGTCCTGGAATCCCGGTCCGCGCAGTGTACCAACGCCAGCATCCCCGAAACCCAAAGCACGGCCGTAAGCGCAGCCCCCGGTCGGCGCGGTCCCTGTGCCCGACGCAGGATCGTAGTGACTGGTACAAGGAACTGCCGACGGGTCTGTGCCGAACCAGTGGAATACACCCCCGACGGTGCCCCGGCCGCGAATCTCAAGTGGCGCATACCGGTTAGCATGTGAGATATAGTCCGCGAGTCCAGGGCAGTTTATGTTTGAACAATTGTTGCCGGGGCTCTGAGTCACCGACATTGGCAGTCCCGTATTGAGACGGGCTGTCATAGACCATTGCCATCCACCGAACGCTTCGTCCACGATGGGGCTCCAGCGTGAACCGAAGAGTTTTCCGCGGCCGAACGGCAGGCCATACACCGCACTTGCACTTACCATTTGCCTTACATCGAAGCTTGAGGGCCCGTAGTCTCCTCGCGGATTGTTTATGTTCTGCCAGAAAGAATCATCGACGCCGAAACCATCGACGCCATAATACCCGACGTTGTTCGTCAGGTTCTTGGCAAGCGTGTAGTTCACCAGGAGTTCCAGGCCTTTTGTCTGGTGGCGCTGCAGAGTAGCCTGCAACAAATGATAGTTTGTAATCGCCCTGGAGGCCGTCTCAATGACGTCGCCGCCCGGGCCCACAAGCGTATAGTACGGCTCGATGGCCAACATGAAATTGACATCGCAAGTACTGGGTGGGAGTTCGCTATATTGGTTGATCCAAATGGGTACCGCCAGATGCTGGCCAATGTTGCCTACATAACCCGCCTGAACCGTGGTGTGACTGTCGATCTGGTACTGCCCGGTCAGGTTGAATTGCTGGATCACGGCAGGACGCATGTTCGGATCCCAGGTGTCGTAGCCTGATCCATTTACGTTCTGATTGTTGCCGGCCGTGGTTTGAAAGCCAGCCTCCACCGGGAACCAGGTTCCCCCCCGCTGTTGTGCTGGGTGCTGCGGCGTTTTGCGCAAAGGATGGCTGGAATGGTGGGTTTTGCGTCATGCGCAGCCCGTGCCTGTGGACTCCATTTCGTCCGTCACTCCGTAGCCTCCGCGCACAACCAACTGCGGATTGACACGATACGCGAAGCCGAATCTAGGCATGATATTCAGATAATAAGGATTGTAAAGCGACCTGCTATTGGCCTTGTTCGTGGCTGAATTGAACTGCCCTGCGTAGTTCAGCATCGACTGGACCGGCTTGGATACTGGCGCCTGATATGCAGGGGCAGATTCACTCCCACCATCTTGTTGTTGACTTCATAAATGGGCTGGTCGTAAGCGTACCGCACGCCCAGATTCAGGGTCAGATTGGGCAGGATCTTCCAGTCGTCCTGGATATAGGCCGCGTCGCGCCATTGCCTCTGTCCGAATGGACCTGCTGCGCCGGCAATGTTCGCGCTCGACGCCTCGTCGATAATAAAGTCGGCGAATCCATAATTACCGGGGCCGGTATAGGCACCACTGTAGCTGAACTGGCCCAGCAGGCCTCCCTGATTGCCCGGCGCGAAGAAGTCCTGCTGGTAGCGAAGGAACTCGGCGCCGAATTTGAAGATGTGATTTCCGTGCTCCCACGTGAGGGTGTCGTTGTAGTCAAAGTTGTTGTCCACATTGAATGCTCCGAGGATCTGCGTTCCGAAGGAGTTAACATCCGAATTCTGAATTGACATGAAGGTGAAACCCGCTATGGACTGGTTCGCAAGAGGAATGCCGAGTGTGGTATCGCCATGTGTTCCAAACTGCCCGGACGGATCGGTGAACGCGCCCTGATTGAGGACGTTCCGGGTGAAGCCAGCACGCGCGTTATTGATGATCGTGGGAGAAACAATGTGAAACCATGCGATGGCGACGTTGGTGAACGGGTAATCGTTCCCGTAAGGAAACAGCACCTCTATGGGGACCTTGCTCTGGGTGTCCCATGCGTCGCCATAGCTGTATTTGCCCATCAGCGTGTCCTTCGCGTTGAGGGTGTAATCGATGCGAAGATCGCCTTGGTCATTGTGCATAATGCTGGACTGGTAGCCTATATAGTTGCCGCTCGAAACCGAGTTAGGCGCGGGCGTTGCGTTTGGTAGAGGCAGGAGCTTTTCACTTTGGGTGGTGAAAAGGAATTTTGCTACCGGGTTGACAATCGGTATGCAGTTGTTCAGGTAAGGGGTTTGGGTGTTTGTTCCCGATGAGGTGTTGTAGAGTTGAATGCCCTCGATCGTCAGCACTTGCGAAAGGTCGGCATTGCCCGCTGGACAGGATGCCGTCGGCGCAAAACCGCGTTCGGCTGCGGTGGGAACGCTCTCGATTTTTTGACTGGGAGGAACGCTGTAGCGCAAGCCAATGTAGTTGCCGAAGAAGAACAGCTTGTTCCTGAAAATGGGCCCGCCCGCCGCTGCGCCGAATTGATTCTGATTGAAGCTCGTTTTGCTGACCGGCGTAAGTGAATGCTCGTTGGCCCAGGTATTTGCGGTGAGCCCACTGTTCTCGTGATATTCAAAGCCACTGCCGTGGAACTGGTTGGTTCCACTCTTCGTTACCATGAGGACTTCGGCGCCGTTCACGTTGCCAAACTCGGCGTCCGCGTTTCCGGTGATAACGTGCACTTCCTGTATAGAGTACGGAGAAGGATTGTAGCCGACAGCGTTGTTCAAGGTTTCGTTTATATCGACACCGTCAAGGATGTAACTGTTCGTCTGTTGCCGATTGCCATTGAATGAGGGCTGCGCATCCGCCGGCTCGCTATACCCCTGGTAGGCATCGCGCTCCGTCCCCATGGCTCCGCTCATCGCTGTCGCATTTGGGTTGTAAGCTCCCGGCACAAACAAGGTCGCGATCTGGACGTTCTGCGCATTGAGAGGCATGTTTTCCAGGGTGGTCGATGTGATCGAGGTGCTGGTCGTGGAGTTCTCGGCGTTCAACAGATTGGCAGCAGCAGCCGAAACGGTAACCGTCGTCGTCGCCGTTCCCACCTGCAGTTTCACATCGGCAACCGCAATCTGGTCGATCCGCAGCGCGATGGGCCCCATCGAGGTGGTTTCGAAGCCGGAAGCCGTTGCCGTTACCGCGTAATCGCCGAGTTCGAGGAAATCGACGTTATACAACCCGCTTGCGTCTGTGACTATCTGCTTAGCTACGCCAGTCCCCAGGTTGGTGATCATGACCCGAGCCCCGGAAACCACAGCACCGCTCGGGTCGGTTACCGTTCCACGAAGCGAACCAGTGATTGTCTGTGCCACTGCCGCCGCCCCACTCAACGAAAGAGCCAGAGCCGCACAACTCAGCAACGCCCCTTTGAAGATGTTGATTCTCATGGAAACCTTTCCTTGACCTGCGTCAATTCACTCCAAAAGTTGCATGGCCCCGAATCCCTCGGGGCCTGAGGCTGCCTGCTCCTCGATTTCAAGCGAGAACGCGATGACCTGCAACGCGAGAGACTGAGGAGCGGTGATGTTCAAAACACCATAGGGCGGCGCAATTCACGATGTCAAGTAAACTTTCACATTTTTGAGAAAATTGACAGAATTAGCAGAGATATCCTATCTCCAGCCGCCTTCGGCTCTATTCACGAAGAGAATTTGACAATTTGAGATCTTAATTCGGCTGTTTTGAATCGCAGCGGATGCGGTATAGTCTATTAGTATCGCTTGCGTGAAAAGTTTCTCAATCCCGTTTTACCGGATTCTGCATGAAAAAGTCACCTTCACAGGGAAGTAGGGTCGGCCTCAAACAGATCGCGGCAGAGGCCAAGGTCAGTATTGCGACGGTGTCGAGGGTTCTGAACGGAAACAACCGTGTCGATCCAGCCATTCAAATGGCGGTTCTTGATGCGGCTGCGAAGTTCGATCTCGATCTGCTGCAGCGCAACAAGGCCAGGGCGCTGGCCTTTCTTCTCAGCAATCGAGTCATGCTCCATCCCTTCCATTCCAGCATCCTGAGCGGCGCCGAAGGCTATTGCGCCGCGCAAGGTTGGGACATCGTTTTCCTTTCTTTCAACTACTCTCTCAATTCGCACTGGGACCGGCTTCACCTTCCCAAAATCCTTGAACGCCGCGATGCGATTCGCGCCGTCATGGTTGCCGGCACGAACTCGGGGAGTCTCATCGAGCTGCTCGAGCACGAGAGTTTGCCCTATGTCGCACTCGGCAATAACATCTTCAACCTCGGGTCTGTGTCCAAAGGAGACCTGGTTTACTCCGACGAAACGCGTGGGGCCAGCGATATGACCCGCCATCTTCTCGGCCTTGGCCATCGGGACATATGGTTCGTCGGAAATACCCATCTTCCATGGTTTGCGCGATGCTTTGCCGGCTATGGACAGGCAATGGAAGATGCAGGTCTACCTTCTCGTTACCTTAGTGTGAATTCCGAGGACGACGCCGAAGTCGGATACATCGCAACTAAATCCCTGATGGCCCGTGGTGAGCGTATAACTGCGATTTTTGCCGGCAATGATGCAACGGCACATGGAGTATATAAGGGGCTCCGGGATTGCGGTTTGAGGATTCCCGATGACATCAGCGTGGCCGGCTGCGACGACACCGTAGGTGAGTGGCTCTATCCAGGTCTGACCACCATCCGCGAATTTCCAGAGCATTTAGGCATGCGAATGGCCGAGCTGATCCTAAGCCGCATTGCCAAGCCCGGACTGGAGTCCCGGGAAATCTCGGTCCCAACCGAATTGATCAAACGAGAGTCATGCCAGCCGATCGCAGTTACCGGCAATTTGGCCCTTGAGAACGGACCGCAAAGCGACTAGGCCCATAACCAGGCGGCCTTTCTGAAACCACAAGGGAAATTCATCGCGGGGCCAACAAGAGCTCTCGGGGGGGCTCGCGCAGCTTCAGGCAGAATCCTGCCTCGATCACAAGGCCTCCTCTCGATTCATTGCTCGAATCTGGCTGCTTAGCCGTTTGACCACGAAACTCATCCGTTCGACGCAATGTGTTTCACAAATGTGTGCAAATTTTCTTGACATGATGATCAGGACTCGCTAAGGTTGCAATACCTGTTCCACGAAGGCGCGATTTCAGTCTCAAGCCAGACGATGAACAGGCAACACGTTTCATGTAAAGAGCGGAGTCCGTACATCCCTCGATGAGAAATATGATCGCAGTCGATGCAAAAGTGAGACGTTTTCGGATTGAGAACCTATCGGTCGAGGTGCACCCTAGCCGAGAATCGCTGGGGGCTGCGGCGGCACTTGCAGCGGCCGAGGCCATGAAACAACTGGGCGCCAGTTTGGAATCGTTTGGAGTGATTTTTGCCACGGGCGTTTCACAGCTAGACACTCTCGAAGCTCTCACCCGCATAGAAGGCATTCCCTGGGATCGGGTGCAAGGCTTCCACCTGGACGAATACGTAGGATTGCCGATCGAACACGCAGCCTCCTTCCGTCGTTACCTCAGAGAAAACCTCATTCAGAAAGTCGGTTTGTTGGCGTTTAACGAAGTGGATGGCACGACGCAGGATCTGGATAAATTCTGCCGACTCTATGCTGAGAAGCTTGAGGCAGCCAGTCCGAAACTCTGTCTGCTGGGCATCGGCGAAAACGGGCACCTTGCGTTCATGGACCCCGCCGTTGCCGACTTCAAAGATCCGCAGGACGTGAGAGTTATCAGGTTGGACACGGCCTGCCGGGCACAGCAAGTAGCGGAAGGTTGGTTCAAGAACAGAGAGGAGGTTCCCGAGTGCGCGATCAGCGTTACCATCCCGGCGATCCTTCGCGTCCCGAAGCTTATCGTCTCTGTCCCAGGAAGCCGTAAAGCCCCGATCATGCGGCGAACGCTCGAGGAAACAATCTCAACCAAATGCCCAGCTTCGATTCTCCGTACCCATCCCGATGTCACGGTCTACCTCGATCAGGAGTCGGCATCTGAACTCGACTGGTCCGCGCTTCCGGGCTGATTTAGGCCTGCCTCCCGTGAACCTGTGATGACTGGTTTATCCGTTTGCTTAAGTGGGAATAGGTCGCGAAATATCCGGTTCCGGCAGACAAGTT
>Ga0302140_10012183_pt1 | contig 10552 bp, 5 predicted proteins | sample I_Bog_E1_1_FD_202095 | JGI IMG/M metagenome (GOLD analysis project Ga0302140, IMG submission 202095) | Peat permafrost microbial communities from Stordalen Mire near Abisko, Sweden - I_Bog_E1_1 | ecosystem: Environmental > Terrestrial > Soil > Wetlands > Peat | place: Sweden: Abisko, Stordalen...
GGCGGGGACGAACGGCGTAAGTTTTCAATGGACGGGAGCGGCCGCGAACAATTTCCTCGTCCAATGGATGCCGAACCTGGGGGCTAGCTGGCAAACCATCGCCACGTTGCCCAGCGCCGAAAGTGCCACCAGCTACTTGGACAATAATCTCGGACGGTTAACCAATGCGGCCGGCTTTTACCGGCTTCTTTCGCAGTAGAGATGCGGTTGAGAAAATTCTTATTCCAATGCGGATCCTTTTGAAAAATTTATGGGTGGGGCCGCTGACCGCCGGTACTGCCTGCCGGGCCGATCACCCGGGACTTGCTGACGAACGAGATGACCAGTCTCAGTCCCGTGGCGAGCTGGCAAAAGCCACGTCACGCGAGACCCGCGTTTTCGGAACTGCTTCAAACCTGTATTCTCCAAAATGATCAGGCAGATGAAGTCCTCATATTTCAGATCGTCATTTCTGATTGCATTGGCCTCGGCTGAAAATATGTCGGCGGAGGTTGAGGCCGATTATGTGGAGCGTTACCGCCCGCAGTTCCATTTCACTCCGCCGACCGGCTGGATGGGAGAGCCGAGCGGTCTTGTCTATGAGGACGGTCTGTACCATCTTTTTTACTGGGGCCATCCGGTTCGTCGTGACTTGGTGCGTTGGGAACATTGGTCACGTGCCCTGACTAACGAGAATGGTGTCGCTGTCATGTCCGGCAGCGCCGTTGTGGACTTGAGGAACACCAGCGGATTTGGTACTGTAGGTGAGCCGCCAATGGTTGGAATTTATTCCAGCCTGCATCAGGCCGACCGAAGACAAACGCGAGACCTCGCCTATAGCAACGACGGCGGACGATCGTGGTCAAAGTATTCCGGAAATCCGGTGATTGACATCAGCTCCACTGAATTTCAAGATCTCCAGTTTATTTGGTATGAGCCGGATCGGCACTGGATCAAGCTTGTGGCGCCGTCAGCCGAAACCAAAGTCCGCTATTATGCGTCGCCGGATTTGAAGCATAGGACCCAATTGAGCGATTCTGGTCCGAAGGGTGCCACGGACAGTGTGCGGGAGTGTCCCAACTTATTTCTGCTCCTTTTGGAAGCAAATCCAAAACACACAAAATGGATTCTCAAGGTGGATGTCCAGCCGACGGGCGGACAAGATTTCGTCGGCGACTTCGATGGCCGGGCATTCACTGTCGAGAAGGACTGGCTTGGACAACTGAAGACCAATGATTGGGAATCGGAAGGAACTCTCTTCGCGGATTTTGAAGGTGACGACTATGGAAGCTGGAAAACGACGGGAAAGGCCTTTGGCAGCAGCCCTGCCCATGGACAGCTCGAAGATCAGAAAGCTATGACCGGGTTTCGAGGCGGGCGCCTGGTGAACAGTTTCCACGGAGGCGACGACGCCTTGGGGACGTTAACATCCCCTTTATTCACTTTGTCGAAACCCAATATTCTCTTTCTGATTGGCGGAGGCGATCATTCCGGCCCCATCTGCATTAATTTGTTGGGTGATGGGAAAGTCGTTCGAACTCAGGTCGGTAGGAACTCCGAAGCGCTTCGTTGGACCAGCTGGGACGTCCGCGAATTCATGACCCGTCCCGCGCGAATTCAAATTGTGGACCAGCAGACGGGAGAATGGGGCCATATTAATGTGGAGCAGATAGTGTTTTCCGTTCATCCAGTCGACCTCGGCCGGCGAATGTCCGCTCGCTGGTTTGACTACGGCGATGACTTTTACGCCGCGCGATCTTGGCATGGGGTGCCGTCGTCGGATCACCGCCGTATCTGGATCGCATGGATGGGGAACTGGCTGTATGCCAAGAATGTTCAAACCGCGCCGTGGAAAGGAATGCAATCAATTCCTTGTGAGTTAAGCCTAAAATTGAGTCCTGCGGGTCAACTTGACCTTGTACGGCAACCCATCTGTGAGCCGGAGCAATTGCGCCTGCAATGCTGGCGACTACCCGCAACTCCGTTCGGACCGGGCGAGTTAAGTATGTCAAAGGAGGGTATCCGCCGTAAAACGCTCGAAATCATGGCAGAGTTTGAAGGCCAAGGCGCCACCGAATTGGGCTTGAAGATTCAGCAGGGAGCGGACGAGGAGACCGTTACGGGCTATGAGGTGGCTTCACCACTGATGTTTGGTAACCAGACACATTCCGATCTCGTTAATTTTAACCCCAACTTCCCGGCCCGCCACTTGGGCGCGCTGTCGCCTGGTCATGGCCAGATTCACCTGCACGTCTTCATGGACAACTCGTCCATCGAGGTCTTCGGCGGGAACGGCCGGACGGTGATCTCAGACCAGATTTTTCCCGAGCCGGCCAGTGACCGTCTCGCCGTAGACGCACACGGCGGTTCGGTCCGTTTGCGCTCTTTAAAAGTCTGGCGACTTGGCTCGGTAAATCCACAAGACTAATCATATGCACATTCAGTCAATTTGGACGCATCGCCGCTCGTGGTTGTTGATCATGGCAGGTTGCCTTACCATATTTCGTGCAAATGCGACAATTTTTTATGTCGCTACCAATGGTTCCGATAGCTATCCCGGCACGAACCGGGACGCCCCCTTTCAAACGATCCAGCAGGCGGGGGCAATAATCGTGGCCGGCGATACTTGCTGCATCTGCGCCGGGATTTATCATGAAACCCTGACGCCTTTGCACTCGGGAACGAGGAATGCTCCCATCACTTTCGAAGCCTACTCAAATGATGTCGTTACTTTGGATGGAGCGGATCCGGTCACTGGCTGGAGCCCGTTGTCAAACGGCGTCTATCAGGCCTCCGTCAACTGGGATTTGGGAGCCGGTAATAATGAGGTTTTCGTGGATGGTGTCATGTTTCACGAGGCGCAATTCCCCGCTTACGGGGACGGCGATGTTCTGCATCCCGCGACGGTAAGCGTCGTTGTGAACGCCACGAACACGGCGCTGATCAGCAGCGCCGCTTGGAACGGCAAGCCCGATAATTACTGGGCTGGCGCCTGGTTTCTGGGCGGTGTCAATCCGGCTTGGGCGTGGCAGAGCGCGCAGGTCATTAGCTCCACGGGTGACACCATCACGGTGGATCCAGCCACTGAAACCGGCGGTTGGTGGTTCACCGGCGGGGGGCAAGGATTGCTCTGGGGCAGCCCAAGTTTTTTGGGCGCGACTAATGAGTGGTTTCTGCAGTCCAATTCCATCGGTTACACGCTTTGTCTGCGTATCGCCGGCGGTAAAGATCCTTCGTCACACACAGTAGAAATGAAACATCGCAATTGGTGCGTGAATCTTCCTTACCGGAATTATATCAATGTTTGCGGGCTGAACTTGTGGGGGGGCGCCGTCAGGCTTCAAGGTAATGGAAATGTACTACAGAACTGCGTGGCCCAATTTCTCAGCCATTATATGATTATCAGCGCAGGTTTTTTTGAAAATGGCGGTGCGGATCAGGGCGGCGGAGTGACGATTAATGGCAGCAACAACACTGTTCGCGGTTGCACGATTGGCAACACCGCTGGATCCGGCATTTTCACCAGCGGTGCCAGCAATCGCATCACCTGCGACGTAATTTACAACACCGATTATTCCGGCACTTATGCCTCGTGCATCGCCCTCCATGGCTTGGCGGATATTGTCACGTTCAACAATGCCTATTGTTCGGGGCGGGACATTCTGCGACCTGAAGGCACTGAATCAGACATTCGCTTCAACGATCTCTCCGAGCCGGGTTTGCTTTGTACCGACGTCGGCGTAATTTATTCCTGGGGCATTAATAGCCAGAATGCGCGAATCGCATATAATTGGGTCCATGACAACAATTATCCCATACCCTCCCCGTTGATTTACCTCGATGATTGGGACCGAAACTATGTTGTGGACCACAATGTTTGCTGGAACAGCGGTGGCGATTCGGGCATCCGGATTAACGGACCGGCATCCGGTGACTTGGTTTACAACAATACCCTTTTCAACTCTGCCAATGTGGGCGCTTACGATGTCGATACGTGGCCGAACAGCAACCCGGACCCGGCATTCTGGACGAATGATATTGACCAGTATTCAGCATCAAACAATCTCTTTCTGGCTATCGCGCCACAAACTCAACTGGTGAATTTGGCGGAAGACAATTTCAGCCTCCGACCCGCTGCCACGGCCATCGATTCGGGGGTGATCATATCTGGTTTCACCGATGGTTATCTTGGCTCTGCACCTGACCTGGGGGCTTATGAGTTCGGGAGTTTGCCGTGGACCACCGGCGTCGAAGCGAGGCCCTCTCTTGTCGTCACCAGCGCGCCGGACGGCACGATCACCTTAACCGCTTCGCCTGATGCAACCTTTTATTCATTGTTTACCGCCACAAACTGTTCATCGTCAGCGCTCTGGACGCCGGTGACCAACGCCCCTGTTGTTCAGGGAGAGCAGTGGTTTCTGACGTTGCCCAACAATAGGATGACAAACTATTTTCGTTTTCAAACCAATCAAGAATCCGCGTGGAGATTTCCTGGTTTTCCGCCAATTCCCGCTATTGCCAGGCAACCAGCACCGACCATTGCGAATCTTGGCGGGCCCGCCTTGCTAAATGTCGTTGCCGGCGGTGTTGGACCGCTTTCCTACCAGTGGTTTAATAATGGTGAGGCAATCGATCGAGCGACCAATAATACGCTTTTAGTGGATGCCGTTTCGTCGACCAATTTGAGTTACGAGGTGGTGATCAGCAATGCCGGCGGCTCGGTGACCAGCTGCGTTGCCCCGTTGACAGTAAGGGCCCCGTATCCCGTTGCCTATTGGCGGATGGAGGCACAGATCTCCGCACCCAATAATGAGGGGGTTCCGACGTTTGTCGGGGTGGTTGATGCAGACACGAACAGCGGGCAGGGGATCTATGCGACCGGCGCCCTTCCGGCCGCGATTGATGATCTAATCACGTTCAATGGGTTATCCGGCGGGCCGGTGACGCTAAATACAAATGTCGCGCCGACTTCGATGTTTGTGAACAGCCATAATGCGGGAAATTATTCGTATGATGCCGAAGCAATTGCGAATGTGGACGGGTGTTTGTTTTTTCCGCAAGATCAATATGGCGACGAAATGGATTTCACGGGCCCGTTTTCGCTGGAGTTGTTTTTCAAAACCGACGGGATCCGCAGCGGGGGGGGCGTAATGCAGTTGCTTTCGCAAGGGACGGACACTGGGCAAGTTTTTTGCTATGGCATTGATGTCAACGAATCTGCTCCGGGAGGCCTCCGGTTCAAAATTGCCAACAGCGGCCTGGTGAAAACCAACCAGGTTGATTTGGCGGGCGCCAACTATGCGGACGGGCAATGGCATTACTTGTTGGCGGTCTACGATACTTTAAGCGTCCCCAACGGGCAAATACGCCTGACGGTTGCCAATCAAGACGGTTCGCAGGCCAGTGCCACGAATAATCTAGCGGCGGGATTTTTGCCGCTGCCGGCTGAGGACAACGGGAATTTGTTTCTCGGACGGAATACCTATTCAGAGAGTTCGAATCCGGAGACGTTTTTGGGATTTATTGATGAAGTCCAAATTACGGCCGGTGTGGTGCCGGATACCTGGCGGGTTGGTGCGCTTCCATTGACGGACCGTAAATCGCAGATCGAAAATGTTTCAGCTGGCACCAATGGCGTTAGCTCTCAGTGGACGGGCGCGGCGGCCCACAATTTTCTGGTGCAATGGGTTCCGCAACTGGGCGTGGAATGGCAGACCATCGCTATCCTGCCGAGTTCTTGCAGTGTTGCCAGCTACCTCGATACGGATGCCAGCAGGTTGAACGCCTCCACCGGATTCTATCGAGTCGTTTTACAATAGTTCATCTTATGGCGAACACGTTTAAACTGGCACTTTTTGCATAAACTTTATTCCGTCTGGTGCGATATGGTCGATTCTTTACCATCCATTGCCAGAGGCCGACCTGCGATTCGTGGCGTGTACAATGAGTTAAAACTCTGGTCAATCATATTGAGGAAACAGGCTTGAACCTTTTTGATCTGTCCGACGTAGACGGACCTGCCAGCCAACCAACATCCGACCACCGTTTTGTTCAACACGTTTGCACACATATCTCGCTATCCAGAAATTTCATCCAAAGCACGGCGTATTATATCCAGTAACTTGTCTGATCGGTACGGTTTGGCCAAAAAATTGATGCCTTCATTCAGCTTTAAGCCCTGGCTTAATCCGTCAGGGCAGTGACCAGATGTATAAACAACTTTAAGATCACTTTTCTCCATCCGGAGTTGATCGCCCAGTTGCCGACCGGAAATTCCCCCGGGCATGACCATGTCCGTCAGGACCAGGCTGATCTCCGGTGCGTGTTCAGCCCAAATTGATAGCCCCTCCACTCCGGAACGCGCTTCGAAAACGCGATAGCCGCGGCGCTGGATGACCGTGCGTGTGAGATGGCGCAAGGCAGGATCATCTTCGACCAGCAGGATTGTTTAATTACCGGAAACGACCCGTGGCTTCGGCCGAGGGTCGGGTTCCTCCCGGGTTTGTTCGGTCTCAAGGGGCAGAAATATATTAAAACGGGCACCACAACCCGGTCTGCTCTCGACTTCAATCCAGCCTCCGTGTTGTTGCACGACGCCGAGCGCACTCGCCAAGCCCAACCCGGTGCCTTTGCCGACATCCTTCGTGGTAAAAAACGGCTCAAACAAATGCGGCAAAACTTCGGGCAAGATGCCATTGCCGGTGTCCTCGACGCAGACACAAACATAGTATCCGGGATTCACGGTGGCTTGATTGCGAGTTTCCAGCGTCTTAATTTCGACCAATTCGGAGCGGATCGAGAGGCGTCCACCTTCAGGCATGGCGTCGCGGGCGTTGACGGCAAGATTCAACAGCACCATTTCCAGCATGACCGGATCGGCGTGAACCGTTAACGGTTGGTCGGCGGTTTGGATTTCCACGGCAAGATTTTCTCCCAGTAGCCGGCGAAGCATGGTGCCGAGTTGGTTAATGAGGTCGTTGAGGTTCAACCGCTCCGCCTGTATTCTCTTTTTGCGACTGAACATCAACAATTGGGAGGTCAACTTGGCCGCCCGCGAGGCAGCGACATCAATTTCGCGCACAGCCTCCTCCGCATCGGTGCCCGGCTGGATATCCAAAGCTAAACTTTCGACCGAGCAACTGATTACGGTCAGCAGGTTGTTGAAATCATGGGCAATGCCGCCGGCGAGCTGCCCGATGGCTTCCATCTTTTGCGCCTGGCGCAGGCTTTCCTCGGCTTTCGTCCGTTCGGCCATTTCAATTTTAAGTTGCGCGTTGGCAGCCTGAAGTTCGTGCGTCCGGAGGGCGACCATTTTTTCCAGTTGGTCTGTGCGGGCGCGGGCCTTCTGTCCGAGCTCCCATTTCTCCGTCAACGCGTGGGCCAGTTGCTTGACCTCGACCGTATCAAACGGTTTCTTGAGAATGACCAACCGGTCGCTCTGGCCAAACCTCTCGATCATTTCCTCCCAGGAATAATCCGAATAGGCGGTACAGATGACAATCTGGATATCCGGATCGTGTTGGAAAATGCGCTCGGTGGTCTCGATGCCATTCCACCCGGGCGCCATTCTTACGTCTACAAACGCCAAGGCATAGGGGCGGTCGTGGGCGATCGCCTGTTTAACCCGCTCCAAACCTTCCTCGCCGGTCGGCGCACAATCAATTTCAAAGCTTCGGGCGGCGGTCGGTCGCTGCGCTATTTTGAACAGCGCCGAGCGGGCGTCTTCCAAGCCGGTCGCTGCCGGTTCTGAAGGCTGGAGGATTTTTTTGAAATCGGCATGGATGGCCTCTTTGTCGTCAATCACCAGCAAGCGGTTGTTTCTTGGCAAAGTCAATTCAGTCATAAAACACTCTTCGGCGATGGCAGCGGCAGGGTGAGGGTAAACCTCGCACCTTGGCCGGGCCCCTCGCTGTAAACGGTCAACGACCCACCCAGTTCCCGCGCCGCCAGCGCTCCGCTGTGCAAACCAAAGCCGTGTCCGCCCTTGCGCGTGGTGAAACCGTGGCTAAAAATGCGTGTCAGATTCGCTGCCGGTATCCCGATACCGTTGTCTTGGACGCTAACCTCGATCCCGCCCCCGGCTTGTCCAACTCTTATTATCAACTCATTGTCTTTCCGTTTGGCCTCGTCGCAAGCGTACTTGGCGTTGCTGATCAAGTTCACCAGAATCTGTAACACCTTGTGTTTCTCCACCACCACCAAAGGCAAATCCGCATATTCCCGAACCACTTCGATTTCGTGCCGCGCCAGCGCCCCGGCATTCATGCGCAACGCGTCCTCCACCAACTCGGACGCTTGGACGGCTTCCGTAACGCCGGAAATCCTTGCGTAATTCTGTTGCATGGCCACGATATCTTTGATGTGTTCAATGTTTTGCCGCAACAAGCCCAACTCCAGAATGGCGTTGTGCTGTTCGCGAGCGAGCTGCCCGGCGAGTAGATTCAAATAATTCGGCAAATGCCGGCCTTGCGGGTGAGCTGTCAAAAAGCCCGCCAGGTCGGCAGCGTGCTCGGTCACCAGTGCGGCAACTTTCCCCAGATCGGGGATATTGGATTGCTTCATCTGGTCCGTAACCAGTGTCGCGGAGACGTTCACGCTGTTGAGCACGTTGCCAATGTTGTGTAAAACACTCGCGGCCACCTCGGCCATGCCGGCTTGGCGGGACGTTTCGAGGAGTTCACGATGGACGCGCTCGATTTCCAATTCCATCCGTTTGCGTTCCTCGATCTCCTTTTCAAGCAATTGGGTGCGTTCGGCCAGTTCGGCCGTTCGCTTCCGCACTTCGGTTTCCAATCGGCGGCCGGACACCTCGAGTTCGCGCTGCTTAAATTTCAGCCGGCGCACGCGCCAAAGATAAATGCCCACCAGCAGAGCCAGCACCAGGCCGCTAAACAGCGAATAAAATAAGATGGTTTGTTGAAAATGCGGACGCAATTCAATGGTGATTGAGTCACCCGTTCGGTTCCAAACGCCGTCGGCGTTGGCGGCGATGACGCGAAAGACGTAGCGACCTGGTTTGAGATTGGTGTAAAATGCCTGATGACGACCTTCGGAGCTTACCCAATCCGTGTCAAAACCTTCCAGTTGATAGCGGAACTGAATTTTTTCTGGTTCGACGAAACTCAACCCGGCAAACTCAATCTTCAAGCCACCCCGCCCGGGCGGCACGATGATGTTTTCCGCCCGTGCGAATTCCTTGCCGTTGGCCAGCACCAGGTTAATGTGGACTGGGGGCGCGACGCTGTTTGTCGGGATATGGGCCGGATCAATCATCATCACACCCCACGGGCAGGGAAGCCAGATGCGGCCGTCCATGGTTTTACAGGCGGAATATTCCTGGTCGGTACGGCCGGTGGACTTGACGGCTTCCAAACCATTGAACAATTCGTAGTTAACGTGGGCAACCTTTCCGTCGGCAAAATCATTGAGCTCTGTGCGGGGCACTCGGAAAAGGCCCCGGCTGGAGGCGAACCAGAACCAGCCGCTGTCGTCAGGTACCACAGCATAGATCCAACTGTCGGCGAGGCCGTTCTCGGTTTTAATGTTTTTTACCTGACCGTCCTTGATCCGGGCAATTCCGGTGGACAATCCCACCCAGATGCTCCCTTCGGCATCCTGGCAAATTGACAGTCCGTTATCGCCCGAAAGGCCGTTGGTCGTGGACCAATGTTGGACCGCCCCGTCTTGCAGCCGGAAGACGCCGTTTTTGCTGGCCACCCAGATGGCGCCGTCGTTGGCGACGAACAAGTTGTTGATCCAATAGTAATCCGGCGCGGGGACCTTGTATCGGTAATGATTTAATTTGCCATCTTGAACACGAAACAAAGAATTACTGGTGCCGACGGCGACCAAAACACCTTGGGAATCTTCAGTAATAGCCGAAACCCAGATGGAATTGGTCAAGCGGGCTAACAAATGGCCATGGGAGATGATGTTGACGTTCTTTTCCCCGTCTTCGGCATAAACATCGCCGTTGCGAGCTTCAAAACACAGCTTGACGTAGGCATTGGGAAGCAATGATGGTGCGGTGTAATTGGTCGCAGTCGTGCCGTCAAAGTAGCAGAGGCCGAAGTCGGTGCCGATCCACAGCCCCCCGTTCTTCGAGGCGGCCACCGAATGGCTCGATCCACCGCCGATGCCCTCATTGACGGAGTAAACTGGAAACTTCACGTCAAACAACTGGCTCAATCCATCCCGTGTGCCCACCCACAGGCTGCCTTCAGCATCTTCACATAAAGACGTGACATAATCGCTGGCCAGGCCACCGGTTTTTCTCAAAAAAATGAACTTCCCTTTTTCGTACCGGGCCAGCCCCATATCCGGGGTTCCCACCCACAAAATCCCCAGATGGTCCACCAGCAGCGCTGTGACACGCCAGTTAAAGCCCGGTACTTTGGTGGCTTGTCCATTCGCGTAAACCTCCAACCCGAAAGCAGTGCCCACCCATAGCTGTCCTGCCGAACCCGCTGCCAGCGCAAAAATGTTCTGTTTCGTGAGCGATTCATCGTGGATTGCGGCTAGCTTCCCGTCTGCCCAACAAAACAATCCATGCTCCGCCGTACCCAACCAGACG
>Ga0302140_10012184_pt1 | contig 10552 bp, 11 predicted proteins | sample I_Bog_E1_1_FD_202095 | JGI IMG/M metagenome (GOLD analysis project Ga0302140, IMG submission 202095) | Peat permafrost microbial communities from Stordalen Mire near Abisko, Sweden - I_Bog_E1_1 | ecosystem: Environmental > Terrestrial > Soil > Wetlands > Peat | place: Sweden: Abisko, Stordalen...
GGTCCCAAGCCAATATTTGCCAGAAGGTTCTCGAGGCCGGGAAGCGAGGCGGTCGCCATCCCTTTGCTCTGAAGCGCTTAAGAAGGCTGTGGACTATGCGTATGCGGTGAGGAGAGCCTGACTCTGCGGGTGTTGCTCAAGGCTCGGAGGACAGCGATGGTCGTCGGTGAGGCATCCCAAACCATCTTCAGGCCGGGATGTCGGGCGCCGACCTCGACTGACCGCATTTTTCAGTTGGAAGTTAGGCCAGAACGAGCTTCCAGTCATATTCAAGTCATTGTCAGAAGGTGATATCGTGATCATGTTGATAGGGTGAGTGGTATGTGACAAGCCGGCACGGGCTGCAGCTCTGTGGTCAAGTTAAAGCTCGAGCTCGAGACGCTAAGCCGCGTTAGGACGGAACTACCCCGCTATAGGGTATAAATTATATTAGCTATGGAAATGGGTATCATTATCATCATCGTTAAGTATGAATACCAAACTCAATAAACACTTCCAGGATAGCTTGCACACGATCCATATAGGTATTCTGATCAAAAGAAACTTATTCCCGACCCATCAACGTCATTCTTCTTTGACTCCCTGCTCGAGGTCCACAGATTTGGAGGCTTTCAGAGGCCGCCAGGGAATGCGGTCTGGAACTAGTTTGACGAAGAAATCCCACTTGAATAAGGCTGCGACACTGGCTACTATAAGAAACCCCAAGAGGAGCAGACAAAGTATAAATCTTCCAAAATTTGGAGTGAAGGGCAGAACTCCTGGTGAGGTGCTGAACATGTTCGACGCAAGTGCTAGTGGAAGGTATAACTAGTTCACCATAGTCAATAACTACATTGGACGATGCCACTTACTTTGGAAGACTTACAATTGTGATCACTGTAAGAATTTGAATATGGCGCGCCGACTTTTGCTGAAATAGCTGCGCTTCGTGGTTACCATGATTGTAGTGAGCGTGGAGCTGTAAAGGTCAGGAATTGAATATACGAAGACAGCGGTATATTGATATGCAAAGAGCTTACTCCTTGAGGTGAGTCTTGGCGAAGTTCGGACTCCAATTTCTCTAGACTTTTGAGAATATCGCTCAAGTCCGAAAATCCCGTATCGACATCATTGACTAAGCCTTTGAGGAAGGCGAAAGATGTTGGGGAGTCGTCATCGAAGAGAAAATACCCAATGTCTTTTCTTTGAAACCTGTCCCAGGCATCGACTGTTGTCGTAAGTTTGGTGATTAGGTTCCTCAGCAGGCCCACCATTTGCCTGCTACGTTCGCTATACTCTCGAACGCCTTGTCTTATGCTCGATGCATCAAAGTCCAGCGGCAGAGTATTGCTCTGTTTGAATCTAAAAAGGTCATTAAATTTAAAATTTGATGTGATAAGAAGTGAAATAATGGCTAGGGTGACGACCGAATTGTGGGGAGCAGGCTAGTGGTGAACTCAATATTCCAGACTTACTGTTCAATGTCACCTCCTACTTTATCGGCTATTGCGTTCCATTCTCTTCTCAAAACAAGCATGCAAGTTTGAAAAAGTTTGAAAAAGTATTGTCTGGGGTCCTCAATCTTGTTGTGAATGATCAGCTGGTCAGCCGCAAGAGGGCTTCCTCGAACTTCCCTCCAGCGCGAATGGTGGCTTGGCTGCTCATTATCGCTCAACTCATGGTAAGTATCGAAGGAGCTGTAGGCAGTCCATATCCGGTGATCAATGCCTGTCAGAGAGAGCGATATTTGAGCTTCGTAAAGACATTGGCCTTTAACATGGGTAAGTGGTTTGCCACTACCCGAGGACAGGAGAGGTAGATGCAAGGACCGTCGTAAGGGCTTCCCGTCATGTCCTCTTCTGGTAAGAATGGAATCGCTCAGCGAGTCTTGCGTCTTTAACAATACGTAGAATGGAATGTGCAGATCGAAAGTGAAGACTTTGAATCCCCGAGACTAGGTCGAAAAATAGTAGGTCAGTTTGTAAGAGGCGATGAAGATTATATTCGGCGTCAACTTACAGGAATTGTCACCCCAATAGCTGCCTTACCCATGAGATATCTGTGAAAGAAATTCTTTAGCGTTAATGCATGAGTTCGTGGCGCAGTCTCCAGAACTACTTCCATCGTGAAAGGGTCCAAATCTGGGAGAAATCTGTGAAGTTTAGACTTGATCCGTTGGCCCATTGAAAATGCCACATTTTGTAACTTACAAAACCCTTCTCTCTGCCTCGCCATCTTGGCCTGGGGCAAAGAATAGAGAACCGTCTTCTTCTTTCTCGGTGCTGAAACGCTGTTCAAGATATATTAGTATTTGCAAAAACTTTGAGAAAGCATGGAATTTGTCACCTGTTTGCTCAATCTCACTCGCAACTCGTTCAAGTTCAAAGCCGCTTGTGGCTTGTAATCCTCTTGTGAGATGGGGCTTCGTCGACCAGACATCATATCATGGAGAAATGCCACAGGTTTCTCACTTTCTTCAAAGCTCGCCTTCTCAAGAAATCCAGCAACCACATCCACTTGGTCTCGATACGGCAAGATCTCTTCGTTCCCAGTCATACCGAGCATGAAGATCCTGGCCACACTGCGTGCATCGCGAACTTCTTTCCCGTTCTCAGTGTCTTCATCGCATGGTGCCTTGCTTTGTTCTCGTCGCTCGTGAGTTTTCCCATCCGCCTTCTTGACACTGTCGAAGTATTCTGAGAATACGCTGTGGAGTCTCTCGATATATCTCTGATCATCTGACTTTGTCTCACTCTCGTCTTGAATCCCGATGCCATTGACTTCATCTCCCCCCTCGACTGCATCAACCGCATCGACTTCATCTTCCTCACTTTCTTCGTTCTCTTCATCATCTTCGTCAACCTCCAAACCACTAGCATCGTCGACAGCTTTGAAAGCGCTGCCCAGCCATGCAATGTAGGGTTGGTTTTCGGAGTCGCGATAGAAATGGCCTCGTTTCTCAAAGAACTTCACGGGCCAAGAGCACTGCAGGGTTTGGCGAGACGCTCCCTCGCCAGGTGTCGCTACCATTTGACCACGTGACTGTCACCAGTCATTTCCAAGACGTCAATGCATAGAGGAGTCGAGTTGTCACAAGAGACAAGTATCGCTGCGTCCAGCTGAAAGTGGGTGATGTGCTGTACTCTTATCAAAACAGAGGGGGTATGGTAGTTGCTCAGGGCACCTCCATTGCTTCAGAGAAGGACGAGGCCCGAGTAGATAGTAGCCATAGCTACAAACGCCTTGGACGCCTCATCGAATAGAGCATCGTGGATTTTGATCATATGGTTCTTTGCAGTCCAGTAAGTGCCGGCAAAATGAAAATGAGCCCGATAGATGAAGGAGGCCCAACCCACCCCTTCTATGCATCGCTCGCAGTCCACTCAAGAGACACGAAGGAAACGAAACTGATAGAAAGTGCAAGCAGACAGTATCCAATAGTCCACTTCTGCTAAGTTTGGCCAAAGAGTTGGTATGCACGAGGTTCTGCTGGAAAAGCTACTGGGTGAGCTCTTTGAACGTTGCGAGCACATCGGGACTTGCACTTGTGAGGCTGTGCGATGTGCGATGAGATGCACATGCTTCACAGCCTCGCTCGGAATAATTCCACATGGCAATCAGTTAGGGGAGGAGGATTGACCAGTGGATGCGAGAAGGGCCGCACTTCTCAGTATCTCGGCTGGGGTGGTGCGCAGAGTTCGGGATACCCTATGAAGGACTGCCCGATGGATGTGTGAACTCCAATGCCGTAAATTACCGGCGATGTACTCTCAGAAATTATCAAGTAGAAAGAGCGAGCGGATGAGGCTGAGCCAAAGCTTTTGACTGCGGACGTCGATGCAAGATGACGTGGTGCGTCCCAATGCACGACATTGAAGTTTCGCCCAACACTTCAGGGCTGACTAGTGCTAAGTTCAGAGCCTGAATCCTTGAAACACTTGAAATGAAACACCAATGAAAAGAAGTCTTCCGTCCTTGAGTGCCCAACGCGATATCTCGGGCGTGCACGCGTGGCAACCCGAAGCGATTTCCCTCGAGCCTTACAAGACCAAAACAGCAACTATACCCAAGCGAGTCAGATCTCGAGATTAAGTAAAATTACTTTTGAAAAGCTTATTTGTGCATCGCCAAGCACAACCGGTCAAAAGCATGGCTCCGAGGAATATAAAGACTCTTATAAGCCTCTCGATATCTCCAATCACTTACAACAAGAACAAACAGAGCTCTCAAACGTGGCCTCTGGATTAATCCGAACACCCGAGTTACCAATGAACGTTAAGCACAACAAGAGGACAATCCGCACAGCCTGACGGGCTTCGCATCGGGCACACTCCATGGAGGCGGTCAACTGCAACTCGCTCCCACTTGTCCCATGAGTTTCATATGCGAGTGAAGCCATTTTGAGAAGCACGAAATTTTGATCGGAAGAGTGGCCCAATGACACCGAAAGAGCGAGCAACGACAATCGAACCTATATGCACGAGAGAGAATGGAGAGCAACTTTGCTGGGTTGAAAAGAGTGTGGCTTAGACCAAGATTATCTGGCCGCGCTCCAGGGCTGGAGCATTGTAATTTGTACAGTGAAAAGGCCCCCCAAATGGCCTGTATTTGACACCAAATTACTTTTTCGAATTTCAAGAGAATCAAATCGCAACCTAGACCCGAGCAGTGCCCATTGTCGTTGCATTGACAGCCCCTCCGCCCCCGCTCACACCACTTGCGCAGCTCATCTGGCTGCATTGAGCCTCAAGGTTCGGCATCGAGACGGCCCCTGCTTTCGTTTGATTTGATGCCGCGGTCCAGAGTGCTCCTATGGCGGGCAGCACTGTGCAGCATCGGTTGAAATTGATTGCGGCAGTAGCGTCCTGCGTTGTCATTGCTCCATTTTGGATACTCTGCAAGTTGCTGACAATGCTGGGAAAGTTGCCCATCAAGACGGTGCCGGCGTTGACGCCTGTTTTGGGAAGCGCCGTAACTTTCATTAGAGTTGCCAATTGCACAGGCTCATCTTTTGCGAACACAATAGCAGCAGCCAGCTTTGTTTTGTTCTCGGGGTTGTTCTATGTGTCCAATCAGCAATTTAGAAAATGCGCAGGCCGCGATGTCTAACCAGATAATCGTTGACGGTGTTGACAGAAGTGTCCCAATTGAGAATGGAGTTCTTTACATCGGTGGCTGTTGGAGGGGAAGCTGGATTCAGGACCCGGGGAGCTGCAACCTTTGCAGCTGTTGCAGACGGCGGCCTCACGGTTGTTCGTGTTGACGTAGTTGCTGAAAAGACGCTGCCTGCGAAGAGCACACAGACGATGATCGAGAAATGCATCATGGGCTAAGAAGAGTAAAAGATATGTAGATAACCTTAAGGAGTGACCATAGGAAAATATACTGACGCAAGCTACCAGGCTCGACGTCGTCTAAATAATTACAAAATGAATAAAGAAGAAGGATTTGCTAAAGCTGAGGACGCAGCCCTGCAAGGGACATTGACACCCTAAATCGACTTCACATCATAGATATGGCAAGCCAAGCCGCCAGAGATGTCAGGTTTTCTGCTTTGATCTTCCACTCGTAAACCCCGCAAGATAACGCGTTCATCATCAGCCAAGAGTAGTTGAAAGTCTCCTCACTGGTGGAAAGTGTGTCTTAAACAGCCAAGTTGTACCGAAACTTAAGACCCTATGCCGATCAAAGTTGATCAGCCCTGCACGCCAAGATCAATGGAACGCCTTCTGTGTGCAAAAGCAGAAGTCAATCAGTCTCATATGGAGGTGGTCCCAATCAGCGCCACTCATCGTTTCGAAACAAGATGGGTGTTTCTACTCGGAGACACCAACGCCCAAGCGTGCCCTTTGCGTAAATCCCCCGCATTGTCAAAACGGCAGTTCCACTTGGGAAATGCCTAGAATTGAAGAATCTTAAACCTGTTCTCCTCCTCATAGATTCGCGGGTCTAGCGGAGAAACACCACGTTTCCACTCGCGCTTGACTGGGGACGATCATTTTTGCTCTCCACACAGTGTTGTTACTACCAAATGCACGACACGTTGCAAAAAGAAGAAAATGCATCGATAATACTTCAATCAGCTGCGCTGCTCTCACTCGGAGGCGGAGCCGTGAAGCAAAGAAGAAAAGCTAAGCTATACAAGATGACTTCTCAGCTCATTGATGGGGACCCTAGATAAGTTTTGAGCGTCTTTACCCATCTCATTGCCCGCGAAACGAAGTGACACAAGCATAAAGATCAGACAAACATGGTGATTGGGCTCGCAAGAACAGATCCAGTAGTGAAACAATCAAATGATCTCACACGGCTTGTGGTTCGACTTGACCAAATTATCGGCTGCTGGGTGATTCAGAAAATAATTCCTACGTCTAGTCGTTGATGATGTTTCTGACTTACCGCATGTCGCAAATGCTGATGTTCGGATTTTTTTGGGTTGTGGACGTTGGGGAGCAAGCTGGCTTCTGTTGAGAAATTTGACCTCGCTAACAACTCACGTGACGCAAACCAAAATAATTCATGTAAGCTCTCGAACTTCATTTTTGATGAAATGCTCTCCACGCATTATTGTAATAACGCGAGCACATCCAAATCTTCACTATTGATCTTGTACATACAACCAGAAAACATTTGCGCTCCCAGCGATCAGGCTTAATGGAACAACGTGGCTGCTTGGCTGTCCTGACTCGGTCAAGTCGACTTGACACGTTCAGTGAGAGACAGCTGCATCCACTTCCGTACGGCCTCCATCCTTCATGTCATTGCTGAGGGCTTCGACAAACGCGCCACTGAGTCCATTGACAGCAGAAACTTCGGGAATTTAGTTTAAAGATTATGTTGGCTTCAGTTGGATGAGCCATAAAACGCCATACCCTGCTCTATACAGTGGTCTCGCACACCACTGCAGATATCTTGACAACGAGTTTGACGAGGAGAACAAATGATTTTTGGAGACTTGCTGAGATCCCGGGCAAACGAGTCCGAACGACGCCAGCGATTGCGTGAGTCGCAAGCTCGTGACCGACAAGCACACAATCGACTATGGTTGCACACCTGGTGTGCATATGACGGCGAGTCTCTGCTCCTCATCCTACTGGGATAAGGTGTGATGTTCTACTCAATATCCAAATAGTTACGAAAAGAATTGTCCAGATGAAACACGGCGGAGATGCAACCGCCTTGCTTTCGTCCCTTACTTGAGTCCACATATGACCCATGAGTGCAGGAATGCAGTCGAATCGTGTCCTCCATTTTCGAATCTGAAGGTCTTGCCAAGAGGAGCACCAGATAAGCCTCGTGCCTCCCCCCAGCAGCAAGCGCCCTAATGCTTCGGCCTCCACAAGAGCAGCCGGATAAGATCGCCAGCAAAGGTGCGTCGTCAGAAGTTCGAGTCAGACCCTTTGTACATGCTACGGAAGTGCTTGCTGCAACTTGCTTTCTGCTTCTCTGAACCTGCTGCCATTTCGCCACTGTCATTGGCTGTGCTCGTTCACGCAAACTGTCGCCAGTGCTCAACAAGGTTCTCTAGACGATTATGCCGAGGAAGGTAAAACCAATAACCGCCTCTCTCGTATATCTGTTTCTTGAGTGCGTTTTTCTTAAGGGTGACGGGGGGTCGAAGACTGAGGGGAAGCTTTTTCACAACAAAATCAGAAAGGTAGCGATAAGAGACAAGTGTGGTTCCGTCGTTATTTAAAAAACTCCTTATCCATGCATTCGCAGGTATGATGTCCATATTTACACAACAAAAGACAAACTCCTTCTTTTGTCTAACCGAGCAATTTGTACAATCTTCGTGTGAGTGGTTGTAGCGCGAGGCTCTCGTCATCGAAAGCAGTGGTCGAGGGCATGTCGAATATGCGAGAGTTATTGGAAGTGATAGTATTTCAAAGGATTCGCAAGGACTGAGATGTGGAGACGTGTGTGTAGATGTTGAAAAGTTGTGGTCTAATCGTCGAAAATGCGGACAGGTAGGCCTGTGAGACCGTTGAAGGGTTGTCGAAGTCGGCTGAGGCGTGGTACCTGTCGATGTGAAGGGAATTTGGCGGTATTGAAGTAGTCCATCCTCGTAAGTTGAGTTGTGAAACTGTCCAATGAAGTGAAAGAGAGGTCCTCGTTTGCTGATGGGTGCTCGAAACAAAAAGGTGTGACCAATGTTCAGCTGGAGCAGAATATACAGCTTTTGGGAGCATGGAAATCGAGCTCCGAGGGACGCGGTATTCATCGCGTCTGCTTGAAGACGTCACAGGTGGCACATCTAGGCGTGGAGCAGTTGGGGCATCTCTCAGTGAGCAATGTCATGCCGGAAGCATTGCAGTAGCACTAGAAGTTCTCTATCAGTCAATCGCACGTTTCAGTCAGGAACTTCGAGTGCTCGTACGCAGACCCAGACCCAGACCACCACCTTCTTCTTCTTGGGTGGCTTTGGCGCCTGTATCGGTGTTAACTCATTGCTATCCCCATTCGATTGAGGTTATACTTTACCATTGACCGTCAAATTCGCATGTGGTAAGCACCAAGGACACGTAAATGCATAGATTGTTCTTGAAAACGCCTTGGTTAGCTTGTGACGCGTGAAGACGTGAAGACGACGCGACCTGGGCATTGAGCTGGATGGAGCAAGGCGAGGCGCAGTGCAGTGCAGTGCATTGCACTTGCATACAGCGGGGGCGGCTGCCATGACCTCAGGTAGGGTTGCTCGGCTGTAGATCCGGAAAAGGGGGGTTTCGTTCGAGGCGGCCAGATGCCGATAGATTGGAACGCTAGCCGCTTCTGAAATCTGAGCATGCAAGCTCATTTTGACAGACGTGGGTGAGTGGTCGGCATCCTTCGCGGCTTGCGGTCATGTCCGTGCAGCCTCATTGGCACTAGCGAAAGTCTCTCCACCAAAAACAAACGGATTATCTTACCAATATAAGAATGCTCTGGGATTGAAGGTGAAGCAATGAAGGCGCTTCGTGAGCAAATTCAAACAAGCAAGCTGAAAGTTATAAAGAGATTTCCCCATCCCTACCTAGGTAGCTTGTCCTCCCTTGCACCGAAACTTTACTCTGTTTGAAAGTACGTCTCATCTAACGTAGTCGACACGTGGACTTTCGCGTGGCATACCTGGGTGCCAATACATAGAGTGCGCTGAATGGAAATGCTCGATGGAAACGGACAGTGACAGCCAAGTGGTCTATTCGGCAAGCAAGCGTCGCCCTTCAGGCGGGAGGGTGGTTTTGTTTGCCTAGACATGATCCGGCAACTGTGGAACCAATCCGGTGGCAAGAACTGCCAGGCGGGAAATACTTCCACCTATGTACAAGGTCAGTGTCAACCAAGGCGTCGGACGTACAACACGCTCTCGATGGTGGGCTTCTGCAAACGGGCGATGCGTTGGAGGTAATTATTCATCCTCGGATTGCCAAATCCAAGAATTTCGAACAGCGGATTGGTGTAGGATCTCGCGGAGCATGTATAGAACTCAAGCACGTGGTCAATGTCCCAAAAAAAAATTGTTTGCTGAACGCAGTTATCGTATGCCCTCTGCCAAGTGACTGAACTACGCTCCGTCTGGTTTGGCTGCTTTTAGGGCTTCACTACTCCACGAGGCCACCTGCAAGAACCCGTTGGCCAATCGAATTGATGTCAGCTCACTCTCTTCCCGGGTTGATACAACTTCGTGCCGTACTGGTATTTGCATTTGACAGAGGCCCATTCCCGCAATTTACGACTTGTACAACAGGTGCAGAATCCAATTCCTGGAGAAGTTGCGTCCCTGAATGAGATATGGACACCTGAAATGGAATAGTGTCCATGCGCGAGATGGTGATCCGCAGGCAAGATGAGAGGTTTGTTGTCCCAATAGCCATCGGCTTCTAGCTTCAGTGTCCGCTTAAGAAAAATTCCCTACAAACGCTTAAAGTGGTTCCCAGACTAAGTATGCACACCTACTTCTGTGTCGTACGGCACTTTGGGGCTAATGCAGCAAGTGTTGAACAGGTTGATGCTGCCCCTTCGCGTCCATCATGCTCACAGCCGCTGTGATGTTCCTGCCAGCACTGCCAGCACTATTATCACTACCCATCACTTGACGAGAGCTTTCAATGATTGCCTTCATTCCTCCGTCCTGATATCACTTGATATAACCTCTTACTCCTCAAAATATTCAAAAAGAACTGAAACATTGAGATAACATAATAGCATAAATATGAAATCCGCATTCCTCCACTGCAAGTACAACCCATTCAGTACCAATAGAGTATTCGTGCCCATAAATTACACGAGGTCCAGCGCGTCTGAACTTTTCAGGAGGTTCGGATTGAGCTAGCTTTAAGGCAACCCGGGATTGGGATGATATCGGCTTCAAGCATCGGGCCTTGACGCGTGAGAGAAATGGTGTAGGTTGCAGAGTCTTCGGTATGATGGGGGCGCGCATCGTGGACGCTTCGAGGCCCAACTAAGGTCCGCTGCTTTTCGAGAAGAAATTCTCCAGTCTGAGACCGACCGTCGTGCGTATGACGCGCGAGAAGAGGTTCGACAGAAACATTGTGTTGAGAGATCACTTGATGGAGGAATGGTTTGTTGAACA
>Ga0302140_10012186_pt1 | contig 10552 bp, 12 predicted proteins | sample I_Bog_E1_1_FD_202095 | JGI IMG/M metagenome (GOLD analysis project Ga0302140, IMG submission 202095) | Peat permafrost microbial communities from Stordalen Mire near Abisko, Sweden - I_Bog_E1_1 | ecosystem: Environmental > Terrestrial > Soil > Wetlands > Peat | place: Sweden: Abisko, Stordalen...
CACAAGATATCTTTCGTGTGTGATAATATACAGTATTCGTATTCTTCTCTCACTTCCTAAGATAAATTTTCAACCCAACTGAAATCCCAGCGACAGCTAACCCTATCACAATAAGTATAATAACTACATTCCGAATAATCTTATTCTTTCGTTGTTGCGCAAGATATTTATTGTCCTCCCGTTCTCGATATCCCTGCCTCGCGTTGAAACTGGCCATAAGGAGTTCCTCATCGCTGGACGTGTTGTATGACGGCGGAGGATTGATCGGTCTGGACATGTGCTGATTTGGTCTCTATTTTCTATTAGATGGTCATCTTCGTTGATGTGCCTTGTTATAAGGACATGGATGGGGGGGTTGGGTTGAGGAGCGAGAAAGGAAGAAATACCTTCGGCGGCATCGCCGGCATCACGTTCCCGAAATCGGGATACGGACCTGACATCGTCGATGCTTAGGCGTTTCCAAACGAGGAGCAGAGTACCCAGATGCCCGATACCGACGGTTTGGTGTACCGCTGGGGGCAAAGCTCTCGGATCAACTGCCCTGGCTCCAGTAATAAATATATCTCGTCCCTCAGGTTGCAACTATGACCCGGCCACTTTTGACATCAAAAATCTAACCCGAGTGGCAAAAGATGAAAGCAATTTAGAAATCGCCTCCTCTTTGTATGCTGAAAGCGCACGCTTGCATTTCCCCAACGCAGGAGGTTTTGAATGAGGCGCGGTTGCGGCACAGTCGAGGCTGAAACGCCTAAGCCGATCCTAACTAAGTAATAATAGGTAACATCTGTTCCTACGTTCTCGCTTCTCGCATCTTACACAGCCTAAAGTGCTGTTTCCAATTATGTTGCCATTAATACGTTGGGAATATTCTGGGATATCATTTGTTCTGCGCGTTTCCGTTGTGGCTGCCATTCCGTGGCGTTGTGAGTGCTTGCGGAAGGTGCGAGCTCGTACTCCACCTCGCAGGGGCAGCCAAATGTACCAAATAGAATGTTGGTGGGTATGGATATAAGCTCGTAGTGAGTTTTCCTAGGGACTAGCAGTCGCAGCTTCTTTGTTTTTTCTTTCTCTATCCATTTTATATCATCATCTATTGAACCAAGATCTTTCATGTATTCGAGTACACTGCAGGTAAAAGATACCTGGGCTATCCAAGAAACCCTAATCTGACTTTGGATTTCGGATTCTATAATACACCCAGGCAATTTTTGTAAAGGCTAACAGAAATGAAGGATATTATTGTCGTTTGAGCGAAATGGAGTTTGAAGGCGAGGCGCGCCTAGTGCCATCGCCCTCCCATTAGTAAAGAGCGAGTGCCTCTCGCCGCTGTAGCCGAAGTCTTCGGGGACGCGGCCGTACGTATAATTATACAGAAATCCCTCTTAATAGGGTTTAAAAAAGGGGGATGCGATACGGGGATGAAACAGACCTGGGAATTAGTATAGTCACAATACTTTAACTACGCCGGTGAATGCTTCAATTAGCAAGAAATTAGATTTAGAGTTTGTTGCGATGAACAAAAAGCTCCCTTATAGTGGGTACACGACACTGGGATTGACTCGAGAGTATTATTAATGGCATCTACTACACTTACTACATGATCTGTAGTGTTGAAAATACTGAGATATAGTAATACTATATAATAGATTCTTAAGCTATAAAAATTGCCTATCACCTCTTGTGCGATGCACTAAATACTGTATCTGCGTATTAATCAATCAACATCCCCACCGCAATATCTAAGATCTTAACTATATGCACCCTTGTTAATGGCAAAGCACAATCATGGTTTCTATTACAATCAGTCTCGTCAGTCTAAAGACGTCCCAAACTCCCTGTTGACGGCTGACTTGAGGTATAACAAAACTATAGCTCAGCAAGAGAATATGCCTAGCCGAAGGTTCTCTTCTCTTATTATCTACTTGCAAATTGACACGACTTTTTCAGCCGCAACCTTCGGCCACGATAATGTCGTCGAAGGAAGAGCTCCTCATCTCAGCGAATACGGAAGAGGAAATTAGCTGTAGTGAAATATTAAACGAGGATTTCTTTATAAAAACACCCATAAGCAAACCCTAGATGTGTCAGAGAAGACATCCTTCACAAGAGGCGATACCAAAAAAGAAAACAGGGCTAGGGAAGAGTTCCACCTCGAGACATTAGTACGTGGAAATGGGGAGTAGTAGTATTCTCGGTACTCAGCTCAACCTTCCTTTTTGCCCTTGACAACTCCATCGTTGCGGATGTACAACCCGTAATCGTCACAGTCCGAAAACATGGTAGCATTGCGCCCTGGCGAAATGTGGCGTTGAAAAGCAGAAATCTACAGCCCCACATAAATACACGTACGTGAGCTCTGACTTGCTTGCATTAGTAGGAAGACAGAAGAGTATCACAAAGAACAAGTCACGATCGTGGAGTGTTGATCGGACGCAACGTACTCAGCTACCTGGTCAGGTCTTTGGTAATGGCTCTCGATCAATTTCATATCAAATCGATTGCATACAAGGTCCACGGACATGGATCAATTTTCCTCGACATCATGTTGCCCAACAGCCTATGCTCAGGTCAACATCCAATCAACATCCGTTTCCATAGAGGCTTCTTCATTGCGGGCTCTCGAAATCTAAAAGACTTTTTCCCGCCTCGACATCTAAAGCATGCTTTAGCTTCGAGCGTTATGCTTGTCAGTCCAGATTACCGTCTACTCCCCGAGTCCAGCGGAAAGGAGATTCTCGAAGATCTGGAGGATTTATGGACATGGATTCATGAAGACCTCAACAACGTGATTGCGAGCATGTCAGACAACCGAATCTCAGCAGATGTCACCCGGATTCTTGTCTTGGGAGAAAGCGCAGGTAGGTCCACGTCGAAAATATGAAAAGTTCACCACGCTCCCTATACTGACACAATAGAATAGGCGGATATCTTGCTGTGCAATTGGCGCTGTCCCATAGGGAGGCGATCAAAGCAGTGATTGCATCTTATCCAATGCTTGACTTGCGCGCTGCCCATTACAACGTTGACTACCTAAAGCAGATGGGCGCGTACCCTCAATTCTCGCATAAGGTTATCAACAGTCACCTGGCAACATTACCAGATGGACTTAGTCCTTCTGCGGGTATCTCTTCAAGTAGACTTGAACTTATGATTGCTATCCCGCAACGTGGAAGACTTCTCGAATTTTTGGGTGGGCAAAAAGATTTTTTCCCTATTGAAAGATTTGAAAACAGCCCTGATCTTGCTTTGGAGGTACCGCGAACGTGGATATACTATGGGAGTGATGATACAGAAGCCCCAGTCTATGAGACGAGGACTTTTATGCGGAGGCTTCTGGAACGCGACCCGCAAGCAGAACTCAGGTACTGTACACCGAGTTCCAAGGTGCAGATCACGGCCTACCTTGTGAGATTGCTTTGCAAACGACTGGTGAACATCTCAAAGTGATCAAGTATATTGACGAGGCACTGTTCACATTAAATGTTATGAAAAGGGATATTCATTGGATCCAATGCCTGGGTGTTGCCGATGGCGCAATTTACAAACTTCTACTCCGTATGATTCAATGAATTTCACATATTTGCTTTTCAACACTTCATATCTCTTTCATTTTTACCATCCACGTCACTGAAACTAAGCTCCCCACCCCCAAGTGCGAGATATGACCACAGATTCTCCAATGCATGAGAGCTGGCCTATATCCGTAGTCCATCGGCTAGTCAACGCGTCAGTTTTATAGGCTGAAAGCGCGACTTTACAAGATAATACTTCGTAATGTTTTATTTATAAGAATTAAATGATACAATGGATTCTTCGTATTAAAAATTGGATATGTTTGGGGTGCTGCTGCGTCGTCTAGGATACCCTAACGAGAATCTTAACGTGACTCTCCTTATCATTTATCAGAGCTTTAAGGCCCTTCTCTTCCACCTCGTCCAGCTCGATAACTGCTGTCACCATGCCCTCTGGATTGAGTGCTCCTAGAATCGAGCATGTTAGATACTATAAAAATCAACTTTGAGACTAGAAGCTCATTTACCTGAGCTTAGTGCGTCGATGACTTCTTGAAAATCTCCGTCACAGTACGTAGCGACACCCATGTAGCTCCTCTCCTTCAATACCAGGAGGTTCGGCTGAATGTTGGCCCGTTGATCCCATATAGCAATATTGACAATCATTCCTCTAGCCCGAACGGCATTCACTGCTGCGTCAAGGCCTGCTTGGGTTCCAGCTGCATCAAAAGCAACATCAACACCTTCTCCGTCACAGGTTTCTCTGCAACGCTCGACAATATTATCCTTCGCTGGGTCAAGAAGAATTTGTGCTCCAAAATCAGAAGCAAACTTTCTTCTCGTTGCTGATATCTCGGAGACAATGATCTTATTGGCACCTAATGCTTTCAAGATCTGGACGACTGCGAGACCGATAGGACCGCCGCCAACCACGAGAACAGAATCACCCTTTTGGAAGGGTGACACCTTGATTGCATGCCACGCCACTGCTAGAGGCTCAACAAGAGCTGGAAAGTGTCAGATCATGAGTAAATTTCCTGGTTCAAGATACAATTACCTCCCACCTGTATCGGTATATGGTCTGGAAGCTTGAAAACAGCGTACTTTGGCACCACAACATGCTCCGATAGGCCACCACCTGACCCTGTGATGCAGTTAATTTCGGGCCTGATATCATCCCCTTGTTTATTTAGTGCATACCGCTCAGTCCAATGAAGCCACCAGTACGGCAACAGTTGATTAATCCTGCCTTGCAGGAGTTGCACGTGCCGTCGTAAAGAATTGGCTGGACGACAACCTTCTCACCGACATTGAATCCCTCTACACAGTCTCCAAATTCTTCGATCACGCCGCTGAACTCATGGCCAATGACTACAGGCAAAGTTTCACCTGTTGCGGGGTGAGGAGTATGTGGAATGATATATGGACCGTGAAGGTATTCGTGGAGATCTATAAACGATTTAGCACTGCTGTTCCGGGATTCTGGATAGTTCTCAATGTTACCCGTTCCACAGATGCCAACGAATGCAGGCTTTATCTAGCACAAGATATGTCAGCAATGAATGTTTCGCTTGTGCTCGTGCTGATTTTATTCTGGCAATCCCAACCTTTACTTGATCTTTGCCACACTTTGGCGTTGCGATACTTTCCAGTCGTATGTCAGTTTTGCCGTGGAATCTGACAGCTCGCATAAATTCTGTCATCGTGACCTCCAATTCTGCAATCCAGGACGTTGTTTAAGAGGGGAATGTAAGTGTTTGGTCAAAGGTTGATGTGCAGACATCTGGCAGGAAGAATTAATGCGGTGGTGCGAACAAACTTTGAAAATGGAGATCCTGGGGGTATTGCTGAGCACGCCCCAGTTTTGTTCCGTAATCTATATCAGCTTATCGCATATCTACTCGTACAAGGTAGATGCGTTGAAATGACATCTTCTAAAAAAAGAAAAGTCGAGAATCGGAGTAAACAGGAGTTCGGGGGCGGGGTGGTTACCGTATCCGGACTTGGGTCTCGTTGACGGCCGAGGTCTCCTGCTCCGCGCAACGATTGCCGAATGAGGGCAGGCTTAAACCCTACTCCACTCTGGAACGTCATGCTATTGTGTATCATAGAAGAGCGAAGATGTTGCGGGTTGAGTAACTCGAGTAATTCCGCACGAGTTCCGAGAATACCATGCTAGCACCGAGGTGTATGGTGTGAAACATTGAAAGGTCTTGCTTCGGCTCCCCCAGCTTTATGTTCTGGGTAGCTCTCTTTGACTCTCTTCTAGTCGTTGTTGCTTGGTCGAAAATTGACTCGACCATGGGGTCCAATCCCGCCACACATTACGCCATTCGAGATGTATCTCATTCCGAACCAAGAAAGCTAAAAATTATTCACGTTGGAGCGGGGGCTTCTGGATTATTGACTGCGTACAAATCCGAGCGGACGCTGGAGAATTTTCAATTGATCTGCTACGAAAAGTATGCTTAGACTTGAAAAGAACTTAATTTCCTAGGTTTTAACTAATGCGTTTAAGGAATTCTACGATAGGTGGAACATGGTTTGAAAATAGATACCCTGGTATGTAAAAGCCCATAAAATTGATATTTCTTGGCTGCTAATGAAGAGAAATAGGTTGCGCTTGCGATGTGCCTTCTCATATCTACACTTATCCTTTCGAGCCAACTCCAGAATGGTCTGGTTTTTATGCTCAAGCACCTGAGATTCAACAATATTTTGCCAACTTCTACAAGAAATACAAATTAGAATCCTACATGCGCTTTGACACTAAAGTCACCAGGGCTTCGTGGGTGGAGAAGGAAGGCCAATGCAAGTTCTACTTCCCGAGCTCTGAATAAAATCTTACGTGGTTAAAGGGATTGTGACGTTGGAAAAAGGCGGTGAAACGTTTACGGATAGCTGCGATGTGTTGATTAATGGTTCTGGGGTAGTCAACAACTGGAAATGTATACAATCTAAGTCTACTGGCGCGATTTCACAGACTCACATATGCGTTTCCTAGGGCCGGATATTCCAAACCGCGAATCATATGAAGGTGTTCTTGCTCATTCTGCTGATTGGAAGAGTGATATAGATTGGAGCGGTAAACGAGTTGCCGTCATTGGAATTGGCTCCAGTGCTGTTCAAATGGTTCCTGAGTTAGCAAAAGGTTAGTGGAATGCCAAACTGTGCAGAACAAAACCCTTGGCTCAGACGGCTTTTCTTTTCTAGGCTCTAAAAGTTTGACCGTATTCGCACGAAGCCCTACTTGGATTGCACCTCAAGTGGCCTCCGATACCCCAATGGTTGATCCAAAAGGAGCAAACCCCCCTGAACATAGGAAACACTACTACATAGAGGACGAGAAGAGGCGCTTCCGCGAAGATCCTGAATTTTTCTTGAAATATAGAAAGGGCTTGGAAACAAAAATTACAAAATCATTCCCTCTGTTTTTGCGAGGATCGCCATTGAACATCTACGCAAAAAAAGCTATGCGTGAGCGAATGTTGAACTTGATTGGGACAGGTCATGAGGAGCTCAAAGAAAAATTGATTCCGACGTGGTCACCAGGGTGCCGTAGGCTTACTGTGAGTTGGGTCGGTAGAAGGCAGACCGAGAGCCATGTACTAATTTTCGTGCATTTCCTAGCCGGGTGAAGGTTTCTTGGAAACATTAACACTTGGCCGTCCGTCCTCAACCATTTAATAAATTGGATGTAAATACTTGCTGACATGTTCGCAGATGTCAATGTGATACATCAAGGGGTTACTGGATTTACTCGGCATGGACTTGCAACGGAAGATGGTCAGCATTTTGACTTCGATCTCATTGCTTGCGCAACAGGCTTTCAGATCTCATATGTCCCTCCTTTGTAAGTAATTTAGGAACAATCCTCAGACTGCTTCAACTGATGATATGTATAGCGAAATTACTGGTGTTGATGGTGTTGTTATGCAAGAAGCTTGGGCCGAGGTATTTTGCCAACCAGTTCCAACAATCTGCTGCGCCTGTGGCTCAAATATTCGCTACAACAGGCCCCAAACATATATTTAACCATCGCTGCGCCAAAATTTCCCAATTACTTCGTTATCAATGGACCAACTGGAAATTGGGCTCAAGGTTGTGTTTTGCCATCGGTGTGTCTTCCTCAACCTAATTGGCGAAAGACGCTGATCTATCCATCGCAGCACGAAGTCCAAATCGAGTACGCGCTACAGTGCTGCAAGAAGATGCAGGAAGAAAGAATACTGTCAATGGAAGTGAAACAACTACCTACCACTCAGATCAACCAGCATCTCGATGAATGGCACACTAGTCTCTCTGTCTGGGCAGAAGACTGTCGATCGTGGTATAAAGGCAACAAAACGAAAGGACGTGTCTACATTTGGCCCGGCACCATTCTGCATCTTCTGAAGACGTTGCGAACCCCAAGATATGAGCATTATGAAATGAGATACTTAGATGAGAACATGTGGTCTTTCTTGGGCAACGGAAGAACGAAATTGGAAACGATGGGTGAAAATGATACGAGTGTGGACATTGCACCCTATATCCGGAATCAGGATGTTTGGTGGTCTCCGGATCCATCAAAAGCTTCACTCTAGATGGCGATCTTTTGTTCCTGATACTATTCTTGCCTTTCCTTATCACTTGTCAAGGCTCATGATGGTATCCTAGCAGAAATCTTGAGAACAAGACTTTTTATTTATTAACCTGTGATCCATGTAAATCAGTGTGACTTGGCAGTGGTAATGTTTCCTTAGTTTTATCCTAGAGAGTTTACAGACTTACTGTACATTAATATTTCCAATACAAAACTCGTCACGTGTAAGAGAAGTACTCACCTGGTCAGGGCCTCGCTCGAGGTGCCGCACGCATCCTCTAGAGAATCTCCAACCAGCTTAACCCTGTATCATCTCGGTCACTGCTGCGGACCAGGCGGAAAAGCGAGGTAAGTGCTTATGCGTTAGTCACCGTATTGGATTGCTTCTAGAATACTTTCGTGGGGAGGGGTTCGGCTTTGGATGACTTAGCCCAGACCTTGTCATTACCCCGCCCTGCGTGGACCCGTGCTACAAAAAACATCCCTGGCAGTCTTTATCTCGAAGCTAACTCATTATGGGGAGCATGAAGCACGCCAAACCAGCCAGGCTCCAGCTAGATAGATACACATCTGGTTGTTTCGTGCACAGAACCAAAAGATGTTGTCTGGTTCCAGCCCTCAAGTTCTTCTATCTTAATTGTCTCGTGCTGCTGCAAGTGAGAACACAAGGTGCCCACGTTTGGCCCAATTGTCAGATTGAAGAAATGGTTTTCTGCGGGAAGCCTAGCCAGGGATGTTTGCCATGCAGGAGTAAGAAGAAAAAGGTATGCAAAGAGCGCAAAAGAGCGCAGTGCTATCCCTTTAGAAGTTCCACCCTGCTAACCTCACTCTAAAGTGTGATGAGACAAGACCGATGTGTGGCCGATGTACCCGAGCCGGTGCTGTATGCCCAGGCTATCGAGATCAACTGTCCTTGATCTTCCGGGATGAAAGCGAAGACGTCGCCCGCAAGTACAAGAGTGGCGTTGGCATGATCAACCAGGATGGAAAAGCATCCGAGGCTCAGAGCTTGAGAGCAACCCCTTACGACAAGGACGGTTCTCTCTACCCAGAACTTTGGTATTCCGGGGTGTACAACTCACGACTACTTGACCCACTTGAGCAGCAAGGGATATCGATCTTCTTCCAGACCTTTGTACGAACCTCATCCGATACATGCAAGGGAGATTTGGAGTTTCTGCCTTCCATGCACAATAATGCCAATTCAGACGATGCCCTGCCTGTTGTTGTAACCTCGGTTGGCATGGCATGTCTTTCTAATCTAAGATTAGCGCCAGAAATTATGGTCGTCGCGAAAGCAAAATATACCGAAGCGCTTCGTCTGACCAACGAGGCACTCAAGGATCCCACCAAAGCGCTAACGGATCAGACTTGCATGGCTGTCATCCTCCTTGGATTATTCGAAGTAAGCAGTTGCGTCCACTATGGATCAAACTTTTTTGACGTGACTGGTGATAGACCGTTACCTGTTGCGGCCCAGTATCCATGAGGTCTTGGGCGGATCACATTAAAGGCGCAGTTACCCTTCTGGAACTTCGAGGCGAGGACCAATTTTGTAACTCCATTGGAATAGAGATATTCTCACAGCTCCGGGCTCAAATTGTAGGTCTATCCGACCCGAAGCTCTTATCGTACTTACCGAATCAACAGACCATCAGCTGTCTTCAAAGAGAAGTAGCTATACCTAACACAGTTGTGCGATGGTCAAACAAAGTCTGCAGCTATATGACAGGCCATGATTCAATCTCTCATAACCTCTCAGATATTCTAGCTAGACTATGCTCCATCAAAGAAGACATCCATACCAGACGCCGTGCCCCGGTGTCCGCTCTTCTGAAGATCCACGAGGACCTCCAGAATTGGGTTACTACTATCCCAGCAATCTACATATATACCACGGTCGTCGTGGAAACATGCCCAGAAGTTCTCTCCGGCTACTATCACATGTATCATAAACCCTGGATTGCTGCACTGTGGAACAATTACCGTTGCGCCACAATACTGGTACACGACCTAATCATCTACACTCTCTCCACATTGAACCCGCCTTCACTAAATGACAAGCAAGATATCTTAGACCGACTCGTCATCTCTCAGTCGATCATGGACAGGCACTGTCTTGAGATCTGTGCCAGTGTTCCTTATTACTTAAATTTTCAGAACTGTCGAGGAACATGCCCAGATTCTCCGGATTCGATGTCACGTGTAGCTGACTGCCAATCTCTCATTTGGCCTGTTTATGTGGCTGCATCTATGGACAGCTCGAGCGATATGATGCGTGGCTGGGCAATGGTACAGTTGATTAGACTAGGAAGGATGATTGGCACACAACATACGAACGTCCTGGCTTCTTTGCTGAAATCAAGAGGCGAAATCTCGAAGTGGTTGGAGGGCGAATAACTTCACCAAATTATCACATAAACACCATCCCGAGTTTCGTTGAAGTACTAATTGT
>Ga0302140_10012187_pt1 | contig 10552 bp, 9 predicted proteins | sample I_Bog_E1_1_FD_202095 | JGI IMG/M metagenome (GOLD analysis project Ga0302140, IMG submission 202095) | Peat permafrost microbial communities from Stordalen Mire near Abisko, Sweden - I_Bog_E1_1 | ecosystem: Environmental > Terrestrial > Soil > Wetlands > Peat | place: Sweden: Abisko, Stordalen...
ATCGTATTGGCGCGGTTTGCTCATGAGGTCAGATTTTAACGCAACCGACGATTTCAGCGAGAGCTGAGTTCAGCCAGCGCGCAGGGCTTCAGGCGCCCATCGAGCCGCAAAGCGGCGCAGGCCAGGAAAGAGCCTCGTGACGCTCGCGCAGCGATTGGAGCGCGAGGCGAACGTCTTCGGGCCAGGGAGCGCTCTTGCGCCGAGTCAGATGGACGAAGGTGTTGACGCATTCGAAGATTGACGCGACCTGGCCAGTCGATTCGTTCAGCAGGAACATCAGGTAGTGGAAGCGCTTCGGGCCGACTCCAACGATCCGCAGATGCACGGAAAGCCGGTCTCCGGTGCGCACTTCGCGAACGAAATGGATGTGGTGTTCGAGATCCATGGTGCCGGATTCGCGGCGGCGGTGGTCGGCGTCCGAGAGGCCGACGGTTAAGTAGAAAGCATCGCCGGCATCGTCGAAGATGGCTACAAAATGGCGAATGTTGACGTGATCGTTGCGGTCGGTCCATTCGGCTCGGGCGATGGTTTTGAAGCAGGGCAGTCCTGTTTCCCGAATTTGCGCGGGTGTAAGGTGCGGCGGTTTCATGGCAACCCCATCGAGAAGTACCGAAGAACCTAATGCGCGGTGGCCGCGACGACTTTGCGAATCATGCCGTCGCTCTTGCTCAGGATGTAGAGCTCGCCCGTCGAATCGGCCCAAAGGTGAATATCGGAACGGCCTCCGGAGACCTTCGCGGCGCCGGGCAATCCGGTTGCGGTTCCGCCGCGGGCGTGATAGACGAGTTCGGTAATTGGGTACATTGAACCGTAGACTTCGGTGCTGCCGCCGGGCGCGGTCCACCGGATCTTCACCGGGTGCATCTCGGGAACCGTGGCGGGCTTGCTGACATCTGACGTCAGCATCTTTGCGTAATCGACCCACCATACGTTCCCGGTCGAGATGTCGCCGAAAATGTACTTGCCCGCGAGCGACGGAACAGCCTTGCCGCGATACACATAGCCGCTTGAGATGGCATCGCCGCCGCCTTTCACGTGTCCGTACTGCAGGACGGGATACGCAGGTGTAACAACGCCGTCGGTCTCGGTCGCGTTCAACTGCACGGGAATCGTGTCGTCGCCGCTCAGGTCGCCGGTGCGATTGGTTGCGTCCAGCTTCTGATTGCCTTCGCGCAGCGAATAGCCGTAGTTAGCGCCCTTCTTAACCAGGACGATGGTTTCCCAAGTGTAAAGGCCAATCACGTTCGCCAGGAGATGGTTGTCGCGCGGATTCTTCGGGTCAACATCCCATGTGAGCCGCGCGGGATTGCGCAGACCGTAAGTCCAGATTTCGCCACGCGCGCCGGTTTTGGAGGCAAAGGGATTGTCTTTGGGAATACGATAGCGGCCGTTGTCACTGACGGTGCTCGAGTCCTTTTTATCGTTGAGATCGGGCACGATGCGCAGGATCTTCCCGACCATGGTGTCGAGACGCTGCGGATTCGAACGCATCTCCGCGCTGCGCGACTCGCCCGACCCGCCGTCTCCGCACGCGATGTAGAGTACGCGCCAGTCGGCGTCTCCGGCGTGCGCTGTGGGATTGAAGATCAGGTCACCCATGGGATGAATCTGCCCATTCATGCGCACGCGCATCAGCTCTCTCGCCGTGCCTTCGAAGGTAGTGTTGGAAGTGTCGGCGTCGGTCCATTCGATGAGCACGGCCTCGCGCACGGTCTTGCCGGGAGTCTGGATTGCGGGGGTGGTTTCGTAGCCCGCGCGCAGACCCGGGAATTGGGTGTTATCGGGCGTCGCGGCGCCGGGCGCTTCGGGATCTTCGAGATGAATCGTGTAGAACTTCCCGTTGCGGGCATAGTCGGGATCGAAGGCGAAGGAGATGAAGCCGTTGGCAAAGCCGCTCTCGGTGGGCAGGCGGCGGAAGAGTCCGGGCTGGCCGTTGCGGCCATTGAAGTTGAGGTACGTGGTGAATTTCCCGGACTGCTTGTCGAGGATGTAGAGTGGTCCGTTGAGGTCGTTGACGAAGATGCGGTTCCGGTTGGCGCCCGGTTCTTCCCGCATGAAATTCACCCGTGCAAGAAGGCCCATGATCTGGCCCTTGCCATCGACCTTGCCGGTCATGGGCATTGTGGCGAAATCGCGGATTTCGAGGGTGATATCCTGGGCGGCGGCGCGGGAAAAACAGAGAACTGCCAGCAGAGGCAGTGACGAACTACGCATGGGGGAATTGTACTTCGGCGGACGATGCAGAAGCCTCGCCTGTCTGTATACTGTGGGAGGCATTCGAAGCCCTGGCACTCATGCAATCCTCTGTCTTCATCAGCTATGTGAGGGAAGACAAGGCCGCTGCGGACTGGATTTGCGGCGCTCTGGAACGAAACGGGCTGCTTTGCTGGATGGCGCCGCGCGATATTGCGAGCGGCCTGGAGTGGGGCGCGGCGATCGTCGATGCCCTCGATCGGGCAGGGTCTCTCGTGATTGTGTTTTCCGGCGCGACCAGTTCCTCAAAGCATGTGTCCCGCGAAGTGGAGCGTGCGGACCGAAGGGACATTCCTTTGGTGCTGGTGCGGCTGGAAGACGCGGAGCCCACCGGCACCCTGGCTTACTTCCTGAGCAACCGCCAGTGGCTCGACTGTTTCACAATTGCGAAAAGAGCATGGCCGGACCGGATTGCCGCCGCGCTCCGCGAACCTGGAAGCGATGGCGCGGTTGCGAAGCGCAGGGAACGGAAACCGCGCAAGGTTGAGGTACAGCTAACGGTCCGTGTGCGAAAGATCCGGCGCAAACTGCCGGCCGATTTTGCGAAGGCGACCCTCGACTACGAAAGCTGGCTGGCGAAACATTCGGCGGTCGTACCGGCCGAGCTTAATTTGAAGCACCGGATCATGCGAAGCGGTTTCTTTGGCTGCGTTCGCGCCACGTATTATCGCTGGTTTCAATTGTTCCCCACGATCTGCCCCGACCTGATGTCTGCCCCGGCGGTGCTTGCCGTCGGAGACGCGAACGTAACCTCCTTCGGCACATGGCGCGACCGGGATAACCGTCTGATATGGGGGATTCACTACTTCGATGAAGCCGATGTGCTGCCTTATGCGAACGATCTGGTGCGGCTGGCGGCTGGCATGAGAATCGCGGCGGAAGAGTCGGGACGCAGGCACGATGGCGAGAAGGCTTGCGCCGCGATTCTTAACGGCTACTCGGAAGGTCTGAATGCGGGCGGGCGCCCCTTCTTCCTTGAGGAAGACCACGCCGGCCTGAGAGTGGAGATGATGCAGCACGCGGATCCGATTCGGTTCTGGAAGAGGATCAGGGAGATGTCCGCTGTGACGACTCGCCTGCCGGGCCCGGTATTGCGGCTGATCGACAAAGCGCTCCCCCATCCCCGTCCGCCCTACGATGTGGTGGCGCGTGCTACGGGCCTGGCAAGCCTGGGCCGGCAGAGGTACCTGGTGAGGTCGACGTGGCAAGGGGGGACAATCGCGTTTCAGGTGAAGGCGCTGACGCCACCGGCGAGCGCATGGATAAGCGGCGACAGGAAGCGGGCGGGTTCGGCGTCGCCGGAATTGCTGGCGCGCGCGGTTCGCAGCGGAGACCCCTCGATCATGTTCAGGGACGGATGGATGATTCGGCGAATCGCACCGGATTTTGAGCGCGTGGATCTGTTGCCACTCAAGCCGAAAAGCGAACGCAGGCTGCTTGCCGGCATGGGATGGGAACTCGCAAACATCCACCTGGGTACGAAAAAAGCGGCGGCCGCGATCGGGAACGACCTTAACTCACGGAGACCGGGATGGCTTAACGAATCGGCGCAGGCGATGACCAACGCGCTGTGGGCGGACTGGGAGCAATGGTCGAAGGAGGAACTGAAATAAATCAGCCTTTTAAATAACGATCGAGGAAGTCGATCACGGTTTGCCATGTCGGCGTATAAGGCGTTGGGTTGACCACGGCACATCCCGAGGCCGATGTCGAGCGCAGGGTTGCGGCTTCGCGAAGGCGGTCGTCTGTGAGGAAGCCGTTCCAGTTCCCGTGGGGCGCTTTGGGCAGAGTGATGAACACAGCATCCTTGCAGGCCTTGTTCAGCGCCATGTAAAGCTGCTCTCCCTGGTTGTGCGGAACGAGCTGGTCCGAATCGCCATGGAGGATCATCATGGGCGGAGTCGCCGCGGAGATGTAGCGCATGGGGCTGGCTGCCTGCACCTTTTCCGGGCAGGTCTGAATTGCGCAGCCCACGAGCAGCGATTCCGGCGAACCTTCGTTGTCGTGGCAGTCGGGTCCGCCCGAGCATTTGCGCAGAGCCCAGGCATCCATCGTGAGAAAGTTGGTGGGAGGATAAAACGCCACGGCGGCCTGCACCTGACTGGAGACGCCGGTGACCCCGACCGTGCCTTCGAGGTCGGGCTTGTTGCCGGTTACGGCAGCCATGGCCGTCGTCCAGCCACCCGAACTATCGCCAACGATGCCTATGTGAGCGGCATCGAGGTTATATTTCGGGGCGTTGGACCTGAGCCAGCGAATGGCGGCTTTGATGTCGTACAGTTGCCCGGGAAACTTCACTTGCGAACTGGATCGAATGGAAACGCCTGCCACCGCGTAGCCGGCGGGGTTGAGTTGCAGCGCGAGACGACCGGCAAGGTTCTTGCCGGTATCGGCCTTCCATGCGGAACCGCCGGTCCAGATGACTATGGGGAGCGGGTGGGTGGACGCGGCCGGGATGTAGAGGTCGAGCATGTGGCCGTTGCTTGTGGCGGGATCGGCCGGGGCGTATTCGAGGTTCGCGTAGGTAGGTTGAGGGCCGGCGGGCTGGCCCCACGCGATCAGCACCGCGCCGCAAATCGTCGGCAGAATTCGAGAGGTCCGCATCAGACACTCACCGATTCCATTTGCGCGGCGCCCGGTTCGCGGAGAGTTCGAATATCGCGCATGGGCGGCTGGCCAAAGAAGCGGCTGTATTCGCGATTGAACTGGCTGGCGCTTTCGTAGCCGACCTCGAAGGCGGCGCTGGCGGCGTCGAGGCCGTCGATGAGCATGCGGCCGCGCGCGGCCTGCAATCGGAGCTGCTTTTGATACTGAACGGGGCTCATGGCGGTGAGCGCGCGGAAGTGATGGTGCAGCGTGGATACTCCCATGCCCGCGACTTGAGCGAGATCTTCCACGCGCAGCGCCTTCGCGTAGTTCGCCTTGACCCATGCTATCGCTTTCGCGGTGCGATTGCTCTGGTCCCCGAGAGTGGCGATCGCACGCAGGCGCATCCCTTCAGGTCCGCTCAGAATTCGGTAGACGATCTCACGCTGAATCAGGCTGCTGAGAAACGGGATGTCGCGCGGGGTGTCGAGCAGGTCGATCAGACGGCAGCAGGCGCCGAGGAACTCGACGGTGGTTTCCCCGGTTGCCATGGCGGGGCTGTCCGAGGGCGGCTCGACTACCTGAATCTCCTCGCAGGCGAGGAGTTCGCGAACCACGGGCATTTCGAGTTTCAGCGACATCGCAAGACACGGGACGTTTTCGCTTGCTTCCACCACCTGGCTTACGATCGGCAAATCGACGGAGGTCAGCAGGTACCGGGACTCGCCATAGAAGAACGAAGTCTGCCCGAGGTCAACACGTTTCCGCCCCTGCGCGATTACGGCGATGCCGGGTTCGTAGGTCATGGAGCACGGCGCGGTGGGAGAGGTTCGCCGGTGGAGCGAAAGGCCGGAAATGTCCGTTGCCCGGTTCTCTGCCAGGCCCATGTACAGGGCAATCCGGCGCGCCAGTTCTGTACGAAGTCCTTTCGCCGTTTCATTGCTGTTTGGCATGATCTCAGGATAGCGGTTCATTGTGAGTTGCTGAACAGTTTTTTCATATTGCAAGAGAAACAGGCAATCAATCGGCAGGATCGGGATACCGGGTCCGCGGCCTCCGAACCTAACATGGAGTTGAATCCAATGCAGAAACGCAAGTTAGGAAACAGCGATCTGGAAGTTTCGGCGCTCGGGCTCGGGTGTATGGGCATGAGCTTCTCTTACGGTCCGCCGAAAGATAAGACGGAGATGACGGCGCTACTTCGGGCAGCCGTCGAAAGAGGTGTAACGTTCTTCGACACCGCGGAGGTCTACGGCCCCTATATCAACGAAGAACTGGTGGGCGAAGCGCTCGCACCGTTTAAGGGTCAGGTGGTTATAGCTACCAAGTTCGGGTTCCGGCTCAAGCCCGATGGATCGCCTGGCTTTATCGGTCCGGACAGCAGGCCGCAGCGCATTGAAGAAGTCGCCGAAGCCTCGCTGAAACGGCTCAGGGTCGATGTTATCGATCTGTTTTACCAGCACCGGGTGGACCCGGAGGTGCCGATCGAAGACGTGGCCGGGGCGGTGAAAGACATAATTCAGGCGGGTAAGGTGAAGCACTTCGGCATGTCGGAGGCGAGTGTGAAAACGATCCGCCGGGCGCATGCGGTGCAACCCGTTACCGCGCTTCAGAGCGAGTATTCGCTGTGGTTCAGGACTCCGGAGAAGGAAGTGATTCCGATGCTGGAAGAACTCGGCATCGGCTTCGTTCCGTACAGCCCGCTGGGGAAAGGATTCCTCACCGGCAAGATGGACGAAAGCACGAAGTTCGACAGTTCCGACTTCCGCCACATGCTGCCTCGTTTCACGCCGGAGGCAATGAAGGCGAATCAGGCGCTGGTCGATTTGCTGAGCAGTATCGCGCAACGCAAAGAAGCGACACCGGCTCAGATTGCGCTGGCATGGCTGCTGGCTCAGAAGGCCTGGATCGTTCCGATTCCCGGAACGACAAAGCTGAATCGCCTGGAAGAGAACATCGGCGCGGTATCGGTGGAGCTTACGCCTGCCGATCTTCAGGAAATCGAGATTGCCGCTGCGGAAATTACCGTGCAGGGCGCAAGATATCCCGAGCACATTGAACAAATGACGGGACGCTGACTATGGACATAAAAAGAATCGGCTCTCAACCTTCGGGCAAAGGCCCGGCGGAGTACTTTACGGGCACCGTTCGCATCGACCCGCTGTTCAGTCCGCCTGCTCCGGCGAGGGTGATCGGCGCCAGCGTGACCTTCGAGCCGGGCGCTCGCACGGCGTGGCATACGCACCCACTGGGCCAGACGCTGATCGTGACGGCAGGCTGCGGCCGAGTGCAGCGCGAAGGCGGACCGATCGAGGAGATTCGGCCCGGCGACGTGGTGTGGATTCCGCCTTCTGAAAAACACTGGCACGGAGCTGCGCCCACGACGGCGATGACGCATTTCGCCATACAGGAGCAGCTTGAGGGCAAGGCTGTCGAATGGCTCGAACACGTCACGGACGAACAATATTTCAATAGCTCAAAGGATCATTAAATTATGTACAACGCGAAGGCTTATTCCGCCGGCAGCGCGACGTCGCCGCTGGCTTCCACTACAGTTGCGCGGCGCGATCCTGGCGAACACGACGTCCAGATCGAGATTCTGTTTTGCGGCGTGTGCCATTCCGATCTTCACCAGGCTCGCAACGAGTGGAGCGGCGTGATGCCGACTGTCTACCCGTGTGTTCCCGGTCATGAGATCGTTGGGCGGGTGACGCGGGTCGGTGACGCGGTGAAAGGATTTAAGACCGGCGACATGGCCGCGGTGGGCTGCATGGTGGATTCCGACCGCACATGTCCCGAATGCCTGGCCGGCCTCGAGCAGTTCTGCCCGAACCTCACGCTGACCTACAACTTCCCCGATAAGCATCTGGGAGGCGTTACCTATGGAGGTTATTCCGAAAGCGTGGTCGTCGACGAGGGCTTTGTTCTGCATGTTCCGGCTACCCTCGATCCTGCCGGCGCGGCTCCGCTTCTTTGCGCCGGAATCACTACCTACTCGCCGATGCGCCACTGGGGCGTCACGCAGGGAAAGAAGGTGGGCATAGCAGGGCTGGGCGGATTGGGCCACATGGCCGTTAAGTTCGCCCATGCTCTCGGGGCTCATGTGGTGGTCTTCACGACGTCACCGGGCAAGAGGGACGATGCACTGCGGCTGGGCGCCGATGAGGTTGTGGTTTCGCGTGATGCCGGGGCGATGCAGAAGCATTCGGGCAGCTTCGACTTTATCCTCGACGCTGTTTCGGCGGATCATGACATCGAAGCATATATTCAAATGCTTCGCCGCGACGGGAATATCACGCTGGTGGGCGCGCCGGAGAAGCCTCTCTCGGTGTCCGCCTTCGGACTGATCATGGGCCGCCGCAGTCTTTCGGGCTCGCCGATCGGCGGCATTCGGGAGACGCAGGAGATGCTGGATTTCTGCGGTGCGAATAACATCACTGCAGATGTGGAAGTCATCCCGGTTCAGAAGGTCAACGAGGCTTATGAGAGGCTGCTGCGGTCCGATGTGAAGTACCGGTTCTCGATCGATATGGCATCTCTCGGGGCGGAGTAGACAGGGACCCGGGCCCCTGCTATCCTGCAACGCATCTATGGTCCGTGCCTTCCGCATGATGCTGCCGGTATTCCTGTTTGCCATTGCCTGCCGGGGCCAAACGGTTTACCCAGACCAGACCCAGAGCGATTTCACGATTCCGAATTTCGCCTTTCAATCGGGAGAAACGCTGCCGGAACTGCGCCTGCATTACACGACCATCGGCAAGCCGATACGAGACGCGGCGGGTCGCGTGACCAACGCGGTCATTATTATGCACGGGACCGGCGGCACGGGCGGCGCTTTCATATCGGAAGGTTTTGGCGGCGAGCTGTTCTGGCCTGGCCAGCCGCTCGATGCCGCGAAGTTTTTCATCATCCTGCCGGATGCCATTGGACACGGGAAGTCGAGCAAGCCAAGCGACGGTTTGCACGCTCGCTTCCCGCATTATCGCTACGGCGACATGGTGCGGGCCGATTATCAGCTGGTGCAAGACGGATTGAAAATCGATCGCCTGCGGCTGGTGATGGGGACCTCCATGGGCGCGATGGAAACCTGGCTTTGGGGCGAGATGTATGCGGACTCGACGGAGGCTCTGATGCCGCTGGCGAGCGCTCCGGTCGAGATCGCGGGCCGCAACCGGATGTTTCGCGCGATGATCATCGACGCCATTCGCGGGGATCCGGCATGGAAGGGAGGCGAGTACACGACGCCGCCTGCAGACGGGCTGATCGCCGCCCAGTACGCGCTCTGGATGATGACGAGCAGTCCTCTGCGCCTGCACAAAGCGAACCCGACACGGGAGAAGGCCGACGCAGCGGTGGAGGCGCTTCGAAAGCGTGCTCCGAGTGTGGACGCCAACGACATGCTGTATCAGTTCGAAGCTTCCACAGATTACAATCCCTCGCCGCTGCTCGAAACGATCCGGGCGCCGCTCTATGCGGTCAACTCGGCTGACGACGAGGTGAATCCGCCGGAACTGGGGATACTGGACCGTGAGATCAAAAGAGTCCCGCGCGGCCGGTATATTCTTATTCCGACCAGCGACGAAACGGCCGGACACGGAACGCATTCGCGAGCGGCGGTGTGGAAGAAATATCTGGTGGAATTGCTGCGGGAATCGGAGGCTTCGGGTCACTGACACAATAAGCATGTAACGAATTGCGCTTTACTAACATTCAGTGATCGCACAGGCTACCTGTGCGGGAGGCCGATCGATGAAGCGGAAATACCGGATCCTTCTGGCTGTCGCCGCGCTCGCGGCCGTCGGCGTATACGTTGCGGTTTCGCGTTCAAAGACTCCACTTACGCGCCTGATTCAGGGTGCGTTCGGCGTCACTGGCGGGAATCCCGCGGCTAACGTTCTGACCGGCAACTACGATAATTCCCGCAGCAACGCTTATCTCTACGAGACCACTCTAACGCCGGCCAATGTGAAGCCGGGCTCCTTTGGGATGGTCTCCTCGCTGGCGGTAGACGGGCAGATTTATGCTCAGCCGCTCTATGTTCAGAACGTGACCCTGAGCGATAACAGCACGCACAACATCGTGTTTGCCGCAACTATGCACAACACGGTGTACGCCTTCGATGCGGATACGCCGGGAATCCCGCTGTGGAGCGTGAATCTGGGCCCTTCGGTGCCCACTTCGAATTACCTGTCGGACACGGGTTTGTACGACTACTCGGACATTCTGCCGGAGAACGGGATTCTGGGCACGCCCGTCATCGACTCTTCCACGGGAACCCTCTATGTCGTCGCAGCAACGCTTGAAGATAACAGCTACTTTTATCGCCTGCATGCTCTCGACATCACGACCGGCGCAGAACGCTTCGGCGCGCCGGCTGCGATCGCGGCTCAGGTCTCCGGCACGGGAGACAACAGCACGAATGGGATGGTTGGTTTCGACCCTTCTCAGCATCTGCAGCGGCCGGGCCTTCTGCTCCTGAATGGCAATGTCTACGTCGCGTTCGGGTCGCATGGAGATGCAACTCCTTTTCATGGCTGGATCATGGGTTACAGCGCGCAGAACGTGCAGAACCAGATTTCGGTTTTCACTCCTACGCCCAATGGAAGCGGCGGTTCGTTCTGGCAATCCGGGCGCGGGTTGACTGCCGACAGCGCCGGGAACATCTACGGCGTTCCCAGCAACGGCGACACCGATCTTTCGTCCAACTTTGGCG
>Ga0302140_10012189_pt1 | contig 10550 bp, 9 predicted proteins | sample I_Bog_E1_1_FD_202095 | JGI IMG/M metagenome (GOLD analysis project Ga0302140, IMG submission 202095) | Peat permafrost microbial communities from Stordalen Mire near Abisko, Sweden - I_Bog_E1_1 | ecosystem: Environmental > Terrestrial > Soil > Wetlands > Peat | place: Sweden: Abisko, Stordalen...
GTATCTTTACCGTCATCGCGTGTTCTCACCCTTTCCCATGGTGCAAGAGACCTGAACAGGGATAATGAGCAATGCGAATGGGCATCAATCATCTGAATCTGGATCTCAATCATGACTCGTCTGATAGCCCTCAACGAACCGATTGATCCGTTTGAGGAAGATGCCGTTAAACCCTAGCAGGTTCACTGTGAGGAGATTGGTAAATGTCCTTCGTAACATCAGACTAACAGATCTTTCAATGAGAAAATATGCTCACCTGCAGAGTGGCGTCTCTGGGCTTCACCCTCTATCAAATATCATCCATCAACGACATATTCCGGATAGCCACCAACTCAGTACTATGCACATACTAAGCATCCTCATCCTCATCGTAATCATCATCGGATATCTCGTAACCAACAACAAAGCGCTCAATTCGTTTCAGAAAGCCGTCATTTTCGCCACGCTCTTGATAGCCTTACAATCTCCATTAGTTAGGCTGAAAGGGAATGCATGTGTAAGACGTACCGGCATTGACCCAAAGGCCGTTAAGGACTTCAAAGTGTTCCAGCGCAAGTGTATGTGATCCAACAAGGGCAGCATACTCGTCCCGGTCCCATACATCCACCAGGGGATTATGGCCTTTGCTGGCAGCGTCGTATAAGCGGCAGATGTTTTTGCAAACGTATCCGAAGTTTGCGTAAACATCTGGCATGCACACATAAGGCATGTTGCATGAAATAGAGCGGTGTATCAACTTCAAGAGACATATGACACAGAACAGAATTGGCAAATCCCACGGTCTCCCACGGAGCAAAAGACGTTGAGTTTTGCTGACCAGCTCGTGAACGAGAGTTTTCAGTAGCGTACCATCCGTTTCTGCAAGGCTGTCCGAATTGGGGTCGTGCCTATGGATTATTATAGAAGGATTTTCGTCGATCGAAACTTCTTCGGGCTCTACAAACACTTCTTTCCTGAGGAATTCTTCTTCCGACATGTAGCTAAGATTGGCTTCCACATTGGCGATGTTATGACACAAGCCGAAGACCCTAAGAGCAGATACGAGTATGAGGTGTATTTCTGAAAGAGGCTCACGTCCCGGACGGTGTTCTCTGAGGATATCCTCCTGCATGGCCGCGCACATGGTAATGAAACCCTCTGTGACAGGCTCATACCAATTCCCCCATCGGTTGTTAAGGTCATGAAATTGCTGGATGAAAGCAATGATTGCAGGCTTGGTATGTATATTTGACTCGCATGCATAGTGGTCCAAATCTTTGATCTCCACGTCCGGGTCTTCGTATTCCATATGTATCTTGAGATTGATGCCGTTGGTTGCAGGCAACAGCCAGTCGCCCTGGCCATATCCATGCAAGACTTTAAAAGTATAGGTCAGCTTTGCGCAGCGGAGAATCCGTAGGAGCTGGGCTACCAGGTATGAAGTTCTTTAATTGGTCTGCCAGCTCTCCTCGCTTACAACCAAGTTGCGATGCTCTGCCTTCATTTGTATCGCATTCTTTGCACGGAGACTCTTCATCACACTTCCCCAAAAAGATCAGCAGAGCTCTCAAGGAATTGAAATGGACTTGTAACCTTTTTCTTGAGTATGCGACATCTCCAACACGGAGTCTGGTCGTGTTTGGCTCGTTTCTCTCCAAGACGCGTTGCTGGGTCCTGCTGCTCTGCCAGCGCGTCATTGTGAGCTTCTTTCGCAGACCCGTCTACTGCTTGAATGAATTCGCTGTGAGAGCGTTTTTTCGAAGTCCCGGCTACCGTCACGGCCTCATCGGAGTGCTGTTGACACATGTTTGTGCGTGTTGTTGGTGGGATACTCAAGTTCGACGCGTCTGGATTTGGCGTACTGTTCAGTGATGTCAGAGGCCAAAATAAGCGACTGCCCCTGAAAAATTAGCGAGTTCTTGGCTAATGTAAAGTCAACATCAAATGCCCCTTTCTGCAAGCTGGCGAGAGATATGACATTGTAAATAGCCTAAAGTGCTGATTTAACCAAGATCGCTTTGATAGGGCTCAGATGTTTCGAGTAACTTGTCTTATGCGAGAAAGGAAAAGCTCTGTGTTAAGCTTGCTGAACTGTTTCTATCCGTGCTTTTGCACCTCCAACTGAGGCTTTCTCTGCTATTCTTCTTTGGCCATATTGCATATCAAGAAGTATCTAGAAAAAGCCCGCTTTTACAACTTGGTGGATTATGTCGGTATGCACTTTTAATATGTTCTTTGTGTAAACACCCACCCTTTTACGCGTTTTCATTGTAGCAAATTAGCAATCCTCAAAATGCTTGCCCAGTCTTTGCTGAATAAGTGGGCTCTTGTCTCAAAGTCCAGAAGGAATATTCACAATAAACATTCTATCCTTTACTCTTCTGCACAATCATTCCATCAGAGTCCAATCAATAGTTCTTTGTGGAGAGAGTAATAGAAGGTTTCTTGGTCTGTCTCCTCATATATCTATTGGCAACATCTCCGGCATATGCTCATAACAAGTCATCCCAATTACAAATCATCTGGACGCAAAAAATCAAATCATCTTGATTTATGTCTTTCCTGACTGCCAGCATGGAAGATATCGCAGCACGAATAGATGCTGCTGCAGTTGCCGAGATTCGAAACTTCCTCCAAATCTACACTCTCGGTCCGTCTCTCGCCCCTGATCAAATCACTCATAGACAGGACGAAAAGTACGGCACGGTCATCCTTCCACTCTGGCAGCAGACAGACGACTTCCGAGTTGGAACTCCCCACTGGCCAGCATTTGTCAGACTCCTCGCTGCCCTCAAACCATACGCCGAAGTCGCCAGTGCGTTGTTGTCCATCTCTCATCCCGAGGAAGTTATAAAATCAAAAGGCATCAGAGAGCGTCAACTCGCAGCACAAGATCCGGCCCCCGCTACTCCTCATGGCAGCGCTGAAGATTGCTCCAAAACTGTCAGACTGTCCGCAAACATCGCACCCACGACTCATGCTCTCGCGACTACCCATCCAAGCAAACTTGCAGCATTCGCTGTGATCGGGCGGGGATTGTTCACTGGAGGAGACCTTGCACTTCCGGCCTTGGATATGCGTCACACTCTGAAACCTGGAAATCACGTTGTTTTCCACACAGCGTTGGATATTCACAACACGCCTTTCAGTGGGGAGAGATATGAGTTGCAGTTTTTCTTGCCTGACTTGGAGGAATAGGATGCTCCGTTTTTGTTCAAGGTCAATTTGATGCTGGAATAGTCTGATTCTGGCTGCGGCGGTGTTATGGGATGAGAGTATGGACTGAGGTATTTGATTAGGACCACACTCTGAAGCTCTAGTATGGTTCTTATGTGGGAGAGCGGGTACCAGTTAGAAGTCTTCAAGCGAATTTGGAGGCCTTTGTACCTTAGCTCTTGAAAGCATCTCGTTCTTTCGGAAGGGTGCTGAATAGCTGGAGCAAGCCTTGAGCGAGCCAACTCAGTACCCATTTAACTCATAAGGCTAAATTTTAGAGCAGCCAGCCAATGATGCCATTTTTGTGAAGTTCTATATTATTATTTATCTAAAAAGTTGTGGTACAAGTTGTGGGATGGGTTTTGCGTGCTTCTAGCTCTCTAATTGGCGTTTAGAGCGGGGGAAAGCATGCCGATGCCGATAGGTTATTCGATTTCAGCTAGGCCTGATATGACTAGCGTACTTCTAATGATTTTAAAGCTTGCTGCCTAATTTCTCCAGTGTGAATTAAAGACTTTGCCCTCGAAAAAGAGACACCTTCTTTGCAGAAAACTTTGCACGTCCCAAGCCTTAGTCATCTAAACCTCAAGGCACCTTCTATGCACAGGGATTTAGTACCTAACGACTCCCTGCTATGGCCCAGAGAGAAGGGAATGATGGAGTGGATGAGATGGTCCTTGGGTCTGATGCTCAGCGACATAGTATAGCCACAGATGACCCCGTGAGTCTCACCAAAGCCTCTCCAATTAATTTCGCGCTAAAATGACTTTACTTAATCCCTTCCTACGCGTAAATCTTATTTTTATATTGTCTATTCTCAGATTCCGGCAGGGAACTTCATTCCATACCCTAATTGGATCTTGGTAGACTGCTGACGAAGAGAATCAGTCCACATACTGCAGAGTCTGCGAGAAACTATCAGATCTGTTTCAAATGCCCTACCATGTCAATGCAAGTGTCGAATTGGGCACTTACAGAGAACTTGTCGTTTTATCGGCATGCTCCACCCATGCCCGACTAATACGCCTACACTTCCCAAATGAGCATACGGAAAGTGAAAATTCCATCTACGCGAAGAAGTTTAAGGATAGTTTCGTGGTGGAATTAAGATTGCGTCTGACCGAAACGATATGGAGCCACTCCGAAGTTGGAGAAGGCCTTATTCTCGCATCCTCGAAGGGGTCAGATGGTGCTTGGAGCACCAAAACGAAGATAAATCAAAATTGGATAGATATAGCGAGACTTAGGGGATGGAAAACAACATGCGACACACGTCATGGCAGCCACAAGAAGTTGTATAGCCCGGATTCATTATCACCGGTTCTTCCCAAGTTGCTGGTCGATACATGGAATCAGTGCCTAGCTCCGGCCTGTCCATCGAGTTCCTACATTGCACTGAGCTATCTGTGGGGACCAATTCCTTTCTTCACGTCGCTAAAACATAACTTGGAGCACTTGCAGAAACCCGCTGCCCTTTCGGAAGAGGGGCAATTTGGGCGCATCCCAAACACTATTCGACACGCTATGGCATTGGTGAAGCTGCTGGGTGAGAGATATCTCTGGGTGGACTCATTATGCATTCCACAGGATGACGGGGAGACGAAGCATGCAGAAATAAAAAACATGGGGGCAATATATGCAAATGCTTCATTGACCATCATAGCCTCGCAGGGCAAGGACGCCAATTTTGGTTTGCGTGGCTTGGAAGGAATATCTCAAAGTAGAAACTACTATGAGGAGACTTTTGAGCTCAACGGAAGATCACAAATTGTAAACTACCAGCAAGCCGACATACTATTGGAATACTCCACTTGGAGGAAAAGAGGGTGGACATTCCAAGAACATGTTTTCTCAAGCAGGACACTCGTCTTCGTCGACAACACTGTTTTCTGGAAATGCCCCCATAGTTTCTGGGACGAGCAACTGGATCACGACTATGATCGTCCGAGTACTTTTACTGAAGGGATCTCAGACTGGAACGAATTGATTTCAGCAAGAACACCACATCTTCCAATACTAGGTCTCATGATTTGTCGATACAATGAGCGCGAATTAACCTATCCTGAGGACGTCTTGGATGGATTTGCAGGTCCAGCCTCAGTTTTGACCAAAAACTTCCCTGGTGGATTTCTTTGTGGGATCCCGGTAACATTTTTCGACATTTTTCTTCTCTGGCGACCAGTGGACAAAGTGAAACGTAGAATCCCAAAGAATCCAAATTCCCAGAGGATATGCCTTCCAAGTTGGAGTTGGGCTGGATGGCAAGGGGAATTGGACGACTTCTCCTTCTACAGAGGGTTTGATTTTGCTAAAGACTACCCAAGTTTTAAGGACGGTGTTCATGTTTCTGACGAATACGTTGTGCCAATTTTACGGTGGTCTAGCCACGAAACGCAGGGATCCAAAGGAATACCAGTAGCTAGTACTTGGTATCAATATCGACAGGAGTTTTTGGACCGGGATACTAGGCTGCCACCGCCTTACTGGAGACGATGTGAATATGACGAGGAATCTTTTCAAGGACGTTATCCCACCCTTCATCATCTACCTCGTTACATGTATACACACGATAATTACCCAGGATCACAATTCTGGTACCCTGTTCCATTGTCAGATTCCAACCATTTACCTGAGACACATTTTGGAAATTTTATCTCTTGTCGTACGCAAAGAGCCTGGCTGTACAAGGCAGAGCTTTGCTTCGGCTCTGGCCAAAGACATGAGCACCCTCGCCGAGGATATGAGAGTCTTCGAGACAGCCACGCACATTGGGTTGGCATGATCAATATGCATCGAGACTCCACTAGCAACGAGGGAGAGTTCGCAGATACTGAAAGTAGTCAGGCGACAGAGGGGGACAACGAGGAGGATGAGATTATGGACGACGATCAAAGGTGTGGAAACAACGAAGACGAGGGGATGAACGAAAGGGATAGTTCAACAGATGATGCGCGAATGAGTCATGAAACTCAATGTCCATGCAAAGAAATCCTTGAACTCGTTGCTATCTCCCAAGGCTACGCATACAACTCGGCACCATCATCCAGAAACACTATACTAGAGTGGCATCATCCGGAGCGACCAAAAAACTCAGAAACGTACCAGTTCTACAACGTATTATGTATTAAAAGGGAAGACTCTATCGCATATCGTAGGGGAATTGGGCATGTTTTGAAGGACGCGTGGGAACGCCAGAAGCTCGAGATGATTGATTTGATATTAGGCTAGGGAATTTCGTGTTGACCTTTGGGTTCAAGCAGCTTACATAGAATCACAGTGAGTGAAATCAACCAATGAGACTTCCTATAAGGGATTTCAGATTTCATTCTTATCCTCTTCTAAGGGAGTAGAAACGGATTCACAAGCAAATTTCAAGAAAGAAATTATAGCCGGGGCACAAGAAGTACTCAAGCGTGCTCCAGCTGCTTAGGTTCTGATCAGGCACGCTCACCCTCAGTTCAAGTTAAAGCAGCAGGTTCTCACACCCAGAGACTAAAAGAGAAGTAGCGAGGATGAGGTTAAAGTCCGACCTTCGGGGTAATTGTCCATTGTCCCATCCCGTTTCGGACAACGAGATGCCAGTTGTCTGTTTTTAGGCTAGGTAAATTGTCCTAGTTCTTGGAACATTCACGAAAGACTAGTGGGTCTGCTTCTGCAACGTCGTGGCAAACTGTCATGCGTATAGTAGTTGTGCAAGCTCGTGTGTTCCGTTCGCGCCGGCTAATGCTATACCATTATTGGTACCATCCTTCATCCTTTGGTGCTTCAACCTCGTGACTTGTAAGATAGTAATGCCCCGGCATATCCTCGCTCTCATGGTTCACGGCACCCCACATCACAGGCAAAAATGCTGCATCCACATCATCTTCCGGAGGATGGCACGCAGCACTGATAGCCAGACTATTATTCCCCACCAACAACGATCCCTTAGGCAACCTTCTCATTCCAAGTCCCACAGTAATGACGAAAATGAGACACGCGATTGCCAAAACAAATTCCGACTACATTGGTTGACCATCCAGCGTCAAGTGCCGAGGATGACGGGAGAAAATTCCCGTCTCGATCCAGGGCAATGACGCGAACCATGAAAAGCGACTCTGAAGCAAAGAAATGGGAGATTGTGCTGAATACGGCTATTGGGATAGCCCATTTCCAAGGAAGTGATAGCCAGTATGTTGATCTCTGACTGCCTCTCTGCTCGGTTGTGCGGAGTGATTTGCGTGTGGTCGAGAAGCGCGACCATTCGAGAGCACATGCAATTGAGGTGAAGATCCCATTGAATAGGAAATAAAGCGACGATAGTAACAGTTGAGGGGTATTGACTATGCTCACCATCTGCATATATTTGGAAGTGGATGTAAAGTCGGCTGCTGACATCGAAACGTTGGTGTTATAGTCGCTCCATGGGTACGATTTCAGCAGCACCGGAGGCGCCCCCATTATGTCGACGGAATATGGGTCGGTGGTGCTGGAGACACTTCCAACTCCACCGACAAGAGCTAGGCACCATGCCAACATGGCGATAATGGCAAGAGTTCTATTACTGTAAGTAGATGAATCTTTAAAAGCAACACGCTTTCAGAAGACTTACAATGCCATTGCGAGCCACCATCTGAACTTAGAAGACACTTCAAACCATCTCTGCGGCTTGTAGCTTTTTCTCCACCTCATGAATTCTGCTTCGCGCCTTCGATCGTTCAAGACCATCTTCCTATCGAGCAAGCATTGCTTTTCTGTCGCAGAATCCGGTTGTTCAAGAAAAGATGTCAACGCATCTCCTATAGTCGCGAGAGATTCTTCATGCTCGGTATGCATGGCAGTGACAACGCAACAGAACTTTATAGCGTTGCAGATAATGACAGCTAACATGACAAGGGCGCTGAACTGGACCTGACAGTTGGGTTTCAAAGGCTCACTCACTAAGCAGTAATCGATTGGAATGCGTTCGAAACCCAGAAGCCAAGTTGCGTTCACGGATAGGCTCCCGGGATCGCATGGTTCGTTCTGATCACAGATCCATGTATTATTCTCTGGTTCAAAACAGCCCAATATCGTTCGATTCCACATACTTTCGGTGACAGTAAGAACATCTGTCTCCCATAAAGGGGAGTCTGGTCCGTCCGAATTCTGCTTATAGTTTTGCTGACACGCTGTTTTGTCCATTTTGATTAGTCGCTGCTCATGGTATTGATCAAGCAACGACTGTATCCGTGGGCAGATTTCAAGGTTAGTCAGACTGAGTGTTGGAGTTACAATTGAGTCGGATGACGCGTTAAAGTACGAAGGTCCAAACTGCACCCTTGCGAGACAATTGACGATCGTCTCGCCCAGGAAATCACTGGTGACAATAGTCACGGAGAATGGAGAAGGCACTTGTTTTTCCGTGAGGAACACAGCCGAGTTCCATCTGTACAAAACTGTCAGGACCACCCGGACCGGAGCGTGTTCGATTCTAGTAACTCTAAGAACTTGAAAGGACTGGGTTCAACGTACAAGAAGTGGACTGGAAAGCTTGATAGAACAAGAAGACCAAATAGCACAGCTTTCTTTCGAGTTCCAATATTTCTTGGATTCAAAATCCCGATGGTGACCCAACGCCCTGTTCGATGGCTGCGGTCGACCTGCTCTGGAGGGGGCGCACAGGAGTTGCATGGTATAATTACTTGATGCAAACAGAAGCGTACCAAGGACGTTGATGATGAAATGGAATATCGAGTTCGTTCGATGAGTTGCCTCGCAAGTGCTAGTAGATATGGTGCCGAAGTTAAATCTCTTGGAGGTCGCCATGGCAGTTATAGTGAAAGTCACGTTTACCGCAAGAACAATGCCCGTAACAATGCTGGCAAGCCGAAGGCCACCTCTCCAACTAGTCAACCTTCCAGCGGACGTGGGACTTCGAAGAGAAGGTGTAGTTGTTACCATGTAAGGCTTGCGTCCTCTTCCGCTTCTTGCAACAAAGGTAGAAACATGGTCATAAGCTGGCTTCAGCCGGTTCCTAGAGGTTGCGAGAGCAAACCATCTCGTCAACATGTCGTAAAAGCTAGGGAGATTCAGCAAATATCCTTTTCGGATTGAATGGAGAGCTAACCTTGGGTTGGAAGGGCGACGACGACCTGGCTGGAGTTGAGAGCTAATGTCCTCCCACGGTAGCATTTCGAACTCACTGACTTCCGAGCTATCGTCCTTCCTCTGTGTTGAGAGAAAAGAGGGCATGCCACGCGGTTCCCCTACATCTCTGTTGTTCGTCGTGAGGCTGGAGTTTCTATCTTCAGAGGCAGATGGCTCTCCCATTTTAGGCGCCTGCAAATCTTTATCGTGGGCCGCAACAGTCAGCCCTTCTGTTCGAGAATTTTCCGGGCCCATCGCGCCTGTGTTGTTTTTTTAATCCGTGCCATGATCGATGTCTACGTCATCCAACGATCACGAGTTGAAAAGAGACGCTGAATGTCCAGTACTGCAAATGGTGGCTAAAATGGCTGAAGCGCTGCGCCATGGAGATCCCAGAAATACTGAAACTCGTGTGGTGTTGGTATATTGCGCATATCCTATCACGAACCATCATTCAGGTGCTATAAATATTTCTTGTATTTAACGCCAAGAACATGCATCTGGCAGGCAGACGCGCCGCACTCGACCCTTGTCCATATTTCATTGGTTTACAAGCTGTCTCGCAGTACAGTGAACAGAAACTCAGCGCTAATTCGCATTATTCAGAGTGATGCTAGAACACTGTAGGAAGTACAAAAAATCCAACAATATTATATGCCTGCATGTGTGGTTAGAAACTTCTCAACTGCCCCACTATGCAAGAGCTAGACCTTAAAATTGAGTTAAGTGACGAGGGTGAATAGAAGCACAGTACAATTCACATTGTTCATAGCGATGCTCGAACATTATAGGAAGCGCAAAAATTTCCAAATATTGTGTGGCTGCATATGTAGCGAGAAACTACTCATCCGTTCTACTATGCACGTCTTCACATGAAACTCAAAATCGCAGGGAATTCCTCATCATTTTATAAACATTAATTACATCCTCAAACGGCTCGGCACAGAACCTCCCTTCTTCACTTTCCCATTCACTTCCCTATTCCTATATTCCTCCTCCATCCTCTCCCATTCCCTCTCCACCGCCTGCCTCGCCAACTCCGCCCTCTTACTCTCCTCCTCGTTCATAGTCTCTCCAGGATCGCCATCAATCCCATGTAAGGTCTTGAAATTCTCTGCCAATACCTTGCACTTAGCACAAGTCTCTACCTCTGTCCCATCAGCAACATAAACCGTCAAGCCGACCGTGGAAGCAGGAGTAGCGCCGAGATAGGATTGACATTCGATGCAATTGCCCACAGCCCACGT